>Ga0073906_1002384_pt1 | contig 24815 bp, 14 predicted proteins | sample Inofromicrocosms_FD_65485 | JGI IMG/M metagenome (GOLD analysis project Ga0073906, IMG submission 65485) | Mouse cecum microbial communities from Vienna, Austria - Inoculum for glucosamine and mucus D2O microcosms | ecosystem: Host-associated > Mammals > Digestive system > Large intestine >...
AGAATACTCCTCCCGAGGATTTTGTTCCGGGAAGCACACTACAGGACGGCTTGCTCAAATTCGCGCTTTCGTCGTCGAATGTCACGGAATGGAAGCCCGGCTATCATTATATATATAATGTGGTTATAAATGCGAATCCCGATATGGGCGCCATAGATTTCGGAACGCCGACTGTCGATACGTTCGTCGACGTGGAAACAAATTACTAAAACCAGAACGGAAATGGAACGCCACATCAATCCTATGCGACGCCTGTATGCGGCGCTCCTTCTGGCTGTCGCCATGGCGGCAGTGTTTCCGTCATGCCATAAGAACGGTCTGTGGGACGAATTGCCCGGAAGTATAAGCTCGTTTATCGTGCAGTATTATCCCGGAAGCGACATCAGTTCATATTCATACGGTTCCGGAGGCTATAATGTCAGACTGAAGGATGGCCCCGGCATGATTTTCGACAAGGATTACAACTGGGTCAGTATCAACGGCTACGGCATTCCATTACCGGAGATGCTTCTGTTCGACCAGTTTCCGCCCGGACTTTACGAATATCTTCAGGAAACGGAGCAGCTCGATTCCGTATTCAGTGTCAGCCGCAGCAAAGGGCATTACACGTTGTCGCTTCTCGATTCAACGCTTGAATATCCTTTTGCGCGCGGGGTTGATTCAGTCCTTGAGCCGCATACGGCTGAAACGCACCGATGATTTCAGGAGTGGAAATGAAAGTGTGAGCACAGAGCCGTTTTCGATTCCTGCGCTTGTGTCGGTTGTAAGCATGTGGCCGCGGGCGTCGAGCCATTGTAGGTCGTAGTGGTTCATGAATATACTTGGAATCAACAGCCCTTTATAGACAGGGGCTGTTTTTCCTTTTTTATCGATGGAGTATATTTCGTAGTTTCCGTTGCCTGTGCTGACGGTAGCGAGTCGGTAGAATGCTCCGAGGGTGCAGCGCACGGGGTCAATGTCACGGTCGAGATAGTCCCATATCCCCTCGACGGGATCGGATGATTCTTTCATGTAAGCTGTCAGTCCGTCCGCGTCGGAGAACGGTGCGTTGCGCGACGGATGCCGGCTTTCGGCTCTTAACGAGTGTCGCAGAATATTTGTCGGACGGTCGACGGATGCGCTTATTATTCCTGCGGGGTCTGTGCGGAAATCGATTTCAATGATGCCGTCGGCTTTGCTTCCCCCGCATTCGATGGCGGCGCCACGGGCGTCGGCGCGCAGCCGTATCGACAAGGCCGCGGCCTCGCCAGAGGGATATGTAGTGTGAAATTTTCCGTTTGCGGTACGCACTTCGTTTCCTTCGGCATGTACGCCGAGAATGTAGCGCGGCATTACCGGAAAGCCGTCGTCCTGCTCCATTTCTTCGGGAATTTCGATGTCGCAGAATCGGAAGTTGTTCATTGCCGTGTCGGCGTTCCATATTATGCGGCAATGTGTCCGCCTGATTTTTGCGGCGTTCAGACGCAGATGCCAGTCGACGCTCTCGACAGCTTCAGGCAAGGTGTCGCACAGCATGGTGCCGGCTTCGAGTCTGAAAGGCGGAACCGCATCCGCGACGTTTGAGCAGAAGAGCAGGGGAGAGAGTGCGGTCAGCCGGAAAAATATTTTTTTCATGTCCGCATCTGTCCTATAAGATTTCCGACGGTTTCAATAAAGAGCGAGTCCTCCATATCGTATGGCAGCCACGTAATTTTAAAACCTCGCCGCTCCATTCCGCGGAACCATGTCATCTGCCGTTTGGCGAATCGGTGTATGGCGGTTTCGAGCTCGTCGACCATCTGACGGTATCCTATGCTGCCGGTAAGGTGGAGGGTCAGATATTTGTATTCGAGTCCGTAGTAAATCAGGTCGTCGGGGCTTATGCCGGAGTCGAGCAGGCGCTTTGCTTCGTCGAGCATTCCTTCGTCGAGGCGTGCCTGCAGTCGACGGCTGATGCTCGCGCGCCGTTTGTCGCGGTCTATGTCAAGGCCTATGATTACGTCTTCCGGAACTGATGTTTTCGGTCTGGCTCCGAGTGCTTCGTCGGGATGCGCGGCATAGTAACGCTCGATTTCTATGGCACGGATGGCACGAGCCGGAGTATCGATGTCGGTGGTGTTGTGCAGGATTTTTGTAGCCGAAAGTATTTCTGTCAGCTCCTCAAGGCTTTTTCCGGCGAGCGAGGCGCGCAGTTCGGGATCGGCGGGGACTTCGGGCAGGACGATTCCTTTAAGCGCTGATTCGATGTACAGTCCGGTTCCTCCGACGAGTATCGGAAGTTTCCCGCGATTTTCTATGTCGGCTCTGGCTGCGCGGTAGTCGCGCAGGTATTCGTAGAGATTGTATTTGTAGCCTGCGGGTGCTATGTCGATCAGGTGGAAGGCTACGTCGTCGCCGTAGTCCGAGAGGTCTTTTCCTGTGCCGATGTCCATTCCTCGGTATATCTGCCGCGAGTCGGCGCTTATTATTTCGCCGTCGAAATGTCGTGCGACGGCCACTCCACGACGTGTCTTGCCGCAGGCCGTAGGGCCGAGGACCACTACCATCTTCTGCCTGTTTTCAGAATGCGGGTTGTCCATGGCGTCAGTCTGTGGCTGTATGGCGTCTGGAGAAAAATCCTGTGATCTGTTGCCAGATACGCCGGATGTGGAAGAACGGGCGGTCTTCATTGTTGTGGGCCACATCGAACCATGACAAGTCGTCGTAGTCCACCGTCCAGTCGCGCAGGTCGCAGAAGCGGAACGTCGGGCGGTAGTTCTTTATCGGGTATAGTCTGCGGCCGCGGCGGTCGTATGTCTTCCATGCCATGGTGATTGTGTGGATACGGTAAAGTTCGCCGGCGAGTGCGGGAGCGATTGTTCCGGAGTGCAGGTCGCAATCGAGCATGTATGCGTTTGCCCATTCCTCGGATGCGGGGTCAATGCTTATCATGGCACGGTGTTCTTCGTCGATGAATACGGCGTAGTGGAGCACGTGGGCTTCGGTGGAAAATCCCGCGCCGGAAAAGAGGTATTTAAGGTGTTCACCTTCGATGTCGTAGTGCTTGCGGAACAGAGCCATGGCTTCCTCCCGGCCTATTTTGCGTGTACGTGGTATTACGCTTTGCGCGGGAGTGTCCCACAGGCCTTCGGTGTCACGGCGCAAAAGCAGCTCGTTTCCGCAATAGATCATGAATCTCACGATTGTGGATGCCGCGCGCTGTCCGAGTCCTGTGCGGTCGCCGATGACTTTGTAGAGGGATGCCATCGATATGTAACGTCCGCCGATGAAGAAGAGCGAGAGCAGGTACAGGGCTATTGGCACATAGTCGAAGAAGAAGAGGTCGGAAGGGCTTAGATTGGCGTTGATGTAGCGTGTGAAGTAGTACCAGTAGTCTACGGCCGTTAGGGTCAGCGATACCATCATAAGGATGAACAGCTGGTAGCGTGCTTCCTTGAAGAAAAGGTTGGCGATGATGCTGTCGTCGGCATAGAATCCGTGACGGCGGCGGCAGTCGCGGCAGTAGGAATTGCCTTGTCCGCCTATTATGTATATGGCGCTCATGACAGCCGCGATGGGGAATATGACAAGAGCTGTCACGAAAGGAATCTCGTCGTTGTAGATTTCAAATGTGATTACGCGTCCGACGAGCCACGGCGTGCACAGGATGTTGATGGCAAGCATCACTACGGTCGTCCAGAGCATGGTGTACATGGCGCAGCGCAGCATGAGCATACAGGAGCGTTTTACGCCGAGTATGTCGCTTTTCTGTACCGTCAGAAGGAGGAACGCTTCGGCAAATGCTATGAACGGAAGCCAGAGCTTGCTGATGAAAAGCGACATGGCCAGTATCGCCGCTATCGAGCCGAAAGAGAAAGCCCAGTTTCGCCACAGCGCTTTGAGCGTCATGTCGTAGTCGGGAGTGCTGTTATTTTGTTGTTCTGACATATTCTGGATAGGAACGCTTTAACGCATGTTTTTGTTGAAATAATCGAGCATTTTCGCATATACGACGGAACGAGCCGTGCATCCGTTGATGGAGTGGTTCATGTTGGGGAATACAAACATGTCGCAAAGTATGCCTTTGGACTGCAGAACGGATACGTACTGCAATGTGTTCGCAGGGTGTACGTTGTCGTCGCTTGTGCCGTACATCATCAGCAGCGGGCAGCTCAGTTTGCCGGCACGGTTTATCGGCGCGGACTCGCGGTATCCGTCCTCGTTCTGCTGTGGTGTCAGCATGAAGCGTTCGGCGTAGACGGTGTCGTAGAAACGCCAGTCGGTGACGGCGGCCACTGCTACTGCGGCGGCGTAGGGCGCGTTGTCGGCTGATGCGCACATCAGAGCCTCGTATCCGCCGTAACTCCAGCCGTAGATGCCGATGCGCGATGCGTCGACGTAGGGCAGGGATGCGGCATGGCGTGCGGCGGCGAGCTGGTCGACGGTTTCGTAGTGCCCGAGGCGCCGGTAGACAATTTCGCGGAATTCGCTGCTGCGTCCGCCGGTGCCGCGTCCGTCGACACACATTATAATGTAGCCTTGCGATGCGAAATAGTCCTCCCATCCGAAGCTCCAACGGCGAAGTACGGATTGTGACCCGGGTCCGCTGTACTGCGACATTATCACGGGGTAGCGGCGCGACGGGCTGAAGTCGCGTGGTTTTACCATGTAGCCGTTGAGGTTTGTTCCGCCGTCGGATGTCATGGTGAAGAATTCACGTGACGCGAGCATGGGAGCCGTGCGCGAGCGGTATGCGGCATTGTCTTCAAGCACGGCCAGTTCTTTTCCGTCGGGACGGCAGATTGTGTGGACCGGCGGTGTGGTGCAGTCGCTGTAGGTGCGCAGCATAAGGTCCATATTCGGAGAGAATACGGCCGACGCGCTGCCTTCGGCCGGTGATACGGCGCTTACCGCGCCCTTGCGGTCGATGCGGTATATGGTTCGGCATGTCGGGTCGGGAGCGGCGGCCTGGTAGTAGCGGTTTCCGGAATTGTCGCTGCCGTAGTAGGCGGTGACGTCGAAGTCGCCGGAGGTGAGTTGTCCGGTCTGTGCGCCCATGTAGGAGTATTCGTATAGATGACGGTAGCCTGAGCGTGACGATTGTATTACGAATGATGTTTTGCCGAGATACAGGCCTGTGTAGGCCGTTTCTTCGATCCAGGCTTTGGATTCTTCGACGAGCAGCGATTTCGCAACGGTTGATTTAGGATTTATCTTGAAAATTTCCAGACGGTTCTGGTCGCGGTTGAGCGCAGCTGTGATAAGGGTGTTCTCGTCGGGTCCGTAGGCAATCACGGGAATGTACTCGGGATTACCCGGCACTTCGATTTCTTTGGTCTTGCGTGTTTCGATGTCGTAGCTCAGCAGGCTTACGGTGGAATTGGGTGTTCCGGCCACAGGGTATTTGTAGCTGAACAAGCCCGGATAGAATTCATAGGCAGGGCGCGGGTCGCATGTTCCCTGATATAGGGGCAGGGTATATGTGCCGACCGTGTTCTCGTCGTAGCGCAGATAACATAGCGTGAGGTTGTCGGGTGCCCATGTCATCGATATGTCGGCACTGAATTCTTCTTCGTATGTCCAGTCGGGTACTCCGTTGATGATTTTTCCGGGACAACCGTCGGTGCTTACCTCCACTTCTGTGCCGTAGTCGAGTTTTGCGACTCGTATGTTGCCGTCGACGGTGAATGCGACCATTCGTGAATTAGGCGAGAAGAGTGCGGCGCGTTGGCGCGGATGCTGCTTCGACAGCGGACGTAGCAGACGTGAACGGCATTCGTAGATGTAGTATTCCGCTGTGAACGAACGGCGATAGACAGGTTCGGAGTTGCGCCATACGATGATTTTCGAAGCGTCGGGGCTCAATATGAATCCTTCAATGTCGGGAATGGCGGTTTCGCGTGCCCGTGCCACATCGAAAATCACTTCTCCGGCTTCACCGGTGCGGGCGTCGCGCAGTGTTATTTTCTTGCCGTCGGCAGAGAGTTCAGCCAGATTGTTGCCGTCGGGCATGAATACTGTTGCCGGCAGTGCGGCCGGTGTCTTTCCCGGGAATGTGTAGGCTTCCAGCGCCGTTACATGAGGGTTGGCGGCACTGATGCTCTGACAGGCTATCAGAGCTGAGAGCATGGCGGAGGCGAATATGTTTTTTTTATTGCAGGTCATTGTTATGTTCTTTTTCACGGAATGCTTGTAGCTGAGTGTTTAATGTGAATAAATTTTCAGAAAAGTGAAAGCTGGGCGTCGTTTTCCGGAGGGGTTGGACGGCGCGGCGGTTCGTGGTATCCGAACTCGGGATCGTTCGGGTTCGGGCGCAGTACCGTGCCTTCGGGCGGAGATGACACAAGCCAGTCGACGGCTTCGAACTCGTCGTCGATTTCGGCCAGGTCATCGGAACTTATGGCGGCCGGCGCTGGTGTTCCCTGCGCGTCGGAGCCGAGTACGAATTCATTGTCGTCGAACAGGCTCGGGGCGGAAACCGTGTGGCTTGACTTGTCGTTCTTACCTGAAGAATATAGCTGTGCCGGCTCGGATGCGGAGCCACTCAGAGCGTTCTCCAGTTCGGCGATACGGCTTTTCAGGTTTTTGTTATTGCTTTTAAGCCGTGCGATGCGCTCGTCGCGTTTTGCGATCATCTGTTCTACCTTGGTCATCTGTTGACGGAATGTTTCGATGTCGGCTACGAGCAGACGGGCTTCTTCGGCGCGTGCTTGCAGGCTATCCATTTTTTCAAGCTCTTTCGCGGCGTCGGCAAGCTGCTGTTTTAGTTCCACAATGTCGTGCTGCAGACCGTTGATTACGGCAAGCGAGCTACGGTGTTGGTCGCCGAGCATGGCGTTGCTTTCTTTCAACGATTTGTTCTCAGCCCTGAGTCGTTCGGTTTCTTCAGTATCTGTAGTCGTGTCCGGAGTTCCGGCGCGTTCTTCCAGTTGCTGCGTCAGGCGTTTGATCTCGGCCTGTAGCCCTTCGACGATTCCCGGCTGTATTTCGCTGACTTTTATTTTGTTGAGCAGGCTTTTGTTTTCAAGGTCGAATTGCTCCCGTTCGGCCTCGAGGCGAGCCACCTGTTCTTCGAGGTCGCGTACGCGGTCTGTGAGTGCGCGTCGTCGTCGGTCTGAGCTGAGTTGTTGCTCCTTGATTGAGCTTCGTTGCTGTTCGAGGTTGTGCACTTCGCTTTTGAGTTTTTCCATTTCGCTTTTTACGGCGTCCTGGCGTGCCTGTATGTCGATCTCGGCGTTGCGGCGTGCGTCCTCTGCCAGTCCGTCGAGGTATGCTTTCAACGAATCGTCGAGGGCGTTGTAGATGTTCGTGCGCTGTTTTTCCGGATCGATGCTCGATGCAATGAACTCAGGAAGCGATGCGTTGAAGAGTTTTGCCACTGAGTCGAATATGGCTTGTTTCCTGTTCTCGTCTATGCCGAGTGCGCAATGGGTGGATGTCCGGTCGTCGATTTCCGCGGGAGCCTCGGAGCGCGGGCCGGTTCTGTCGGGGCGTTCGTCGTCGGAAAGCAGTCCGTCGGCGTTGTCCATATCGTTGTCGAAATCGGCTTCGCCGAAGCCGAAAGCCCGTTTTATGCTGTTTAAAAAAGCCATGTCTTTTATTTGGTGGTGGTATTCAGTTCTGGGTTTCTGTGATGTCGGGTTTTGCGACCATGCCTATTCCGCGCCGGCCGTTGATTGCAATAATCAGCGGTCGGCCGAATCGCACGATGCGTATGAAATCGTCTTCGTATTCGGCTTTCAGGCTGTCGAGATACGCGGAGTCGTAGAAAGCGTCGGAGCCGGCATGCCGGTCGATCGTGAAATATCCTACGCCGAAGGACGTCAGGTTCTGGAAGAAATGTGTTCCCTGGCTCGGCTCTATGCGGTAGCCCGGAAGCGAAGCTTCGACGATCAGTCGCGCGGCCGAGATCTGCGGCCATTTTACGGGAATTCCAAGTGCAGAGTCCGACGATCCCCAGCGCCCGGGACCTATGAGGATATAGCCACGGTTTTCTTGCGCGAAGCGTGTGTTGATACGGTCGAGTATCTCGGGCAGCCGTGAATTGTTCATCGAGTTGAATTTTTCCGGTCTGATGTAAACGATTGTGTCTACGTTGTCGATCATACCGTGGCCGAGGGCTGTGTCGCTGCGCAGTATAAGTTGTTCGTCGGGCAGGTCGAGCAGTTCGTCGGAAACTTGTTCTTTTTTATCAATGATGGGGCGTATCTGAAGCCAGTAGAGATGTCCTTTGATTCCGGCTTCGTCTGCGGCCGGGTTTATAATGCCTGCGAATTCGATTTCGACGGGCCTCTGCATGGCGCTCTGTCCCTGACTCAGCATGAAGTTTATGGCTTCGGCCAATGGCAGGGCCTTGTCGCGCAGGATGTTTGTGAATGTCACTACGCGCCGTCCGCGTCCGCTGTCGCAGTCGCGCAGCATCTGGTCGAGGGCGTCGTATGTCGACACAGTGTATCGCAAGGCTCCGCTTCCGGCAAAGTCCTGTACGCTTTTCCTGACGAGATTGTATCCGTCGTCGACTTTTACGTTTCCGGCTGTCATGCTGTCGACGGAGCCGTCGTCGTTTGCCGCTCGCAGGGCAAGGAGATATGTCTGGGTGTCGCGCAGGGCAAGATCTATGGTCGATGTCTGCAGCGCGCGGGCGGGGTGTAGCGGTGAGAAGCGCAGGGCGCGTCCGCCATCAACGATATATTTACCGAGTCCGACGGCCAGTTCGGCCACACCGTCCTCAGGACGTTCGTCGCCGAGAGGATAGTAATTGAGCGAGCGTCCCACCCCCGAGAATGTCGGGAAGTAGTATCCGTCGTGGTTTTTTCCTACTACTTCCTGTATTATCACTGCCATCTTTTCCTGGTCGATGACGTTGCTTGTCGCCGACATATAGGCTTTGCTTGCCCGGAAAAATACGGAAGCGTAGACGCCTTTGATTGCCTGCAGCAAGAGTCGCAGTCGCTCGTCGGAGTCGACTGTGTACGGAACCATGTAGGTCGAGTATATTCCGGCGAAAGGCTGGTAGTGGGAGTCTTCCAGAAGGCTTGAACTGCGGACGGCGAATGGACGGTCGACAACATCGAAGAGCGCGAGGAAGTCTTCGTGCAGGCGTTCGGGAAATGTGGCGGCAAGAAAGGCTTCGAGTATTTCCTCGTCGGAGGCCGTGCTCAGGGCTATCGGGTATAGGTTGTTTATAGCCATGAACTCGTCGAATATGTCGGTGCACAGCACCACGGAGCGAGGTATGGAAATTGACAGTCCGTCGAAGTTGTCGCAGACCGGGTTCTTTTTTATGATTGAGTCGACAAAAGCCAGACCGCGACCTTTGCCGCCGAGGCTTCCCTGACCGATGCGTGCGAAGTTCGAATAGTGGTCGAAGCGGTCTTTTTCGAAAATTGCCACTACACCGCGGTTCTTCATTTTGCGGTACTTGACAATAAGGTCGAAGCACAGCTGCCTGAAGGCTTCCGTTTCACCTATGTCCTCGAAGCGGTGCTGGGCAATTACTTCGGCGATGGGAAAGAGTGCGCGGGAATACAGCCAGCGCGATATGTCGTTGTTCGACGCGTGGTGGAACAGGGATTCGTCGGGAATGCCGAAGATATGCTTCTGCATGTCCTTGAGATTGCGGATGCGCATTATCTCCCGGCCGTCGCGCGGGTTGCGGATTATGAAATCTCCGAAGCCGAAGTTGCCCATTATAGCGTCGCCAAGGTCGACTGACAGTTTTTTTGAGTTCTTGTCGATGAAAACGCCGTTGAAGTCGCCTACGGCCGATGCGTTTTCCGTTTCCGACGATTCGATGATTATCGGCAGATATGGGTCGCGCAGGCGCAGGTATCTGGCGAGTTTAATGCCGGCCTTGTTGTCCTTGGCTCCGTCGCGCATGAAAGAAACGTCGCTGATTACGCCGAGCATGTTTTTGCCGAATCGCTCGTAGAGTGCTACGGCCTCCTCGTAGTTGCGGGCAAGCATTACTTTGGGGCGTCCGCGCATTCGCAGCATCTGTTCGTGCTGGTTCAAGGCTTCCGTGGAGAACAGTCGCGACTGCTTGAGCAGGAATTTATAGAGATGCGGCAGGATGGAGGAATAGAAACGTACGGAATCCTCGACAAGCATTATCATGCGTATGCCGACATCGCTGATGTCATTCTCGTTGAGCTTGTCTTCAAGCAGTTTGATGATCGCCAGCAGGAGGTCCATGTTGCCGAGCCAGCTGAACACGTAGTCGATGCACGACATGTCCTGTTTCTCGATGCGGCGCGATACTTCCTTTGAAAACGGAGTGAGAACGACAAAGGGTACGGCCGGAAATTCGGCCTTTATCAGAGCGGCACCGTCGAATGTTTCCGATATGTCGCCGCCGGGCATCGCTATCACCAGGTCGAAAGGTTTGGAGCGCATCACTTCGAGGGCTTCGCTAATATTGGAAACACGGGTTACGCGCGGCGGGGAGCTGAGGTTGAGCGACACGTATTCGTTGTAGAGCTGCTCCTCGACGCGGCCGTCTTCTTCCATCATGAAAGCGTCGTAGGTCGACGCGATAAGCAGCACATTGAAAATGCGCCGCTGCATGAGATTCTGAAACGCCGTGTCCTTAAGGTACATGCGGCTGAGGGCCTGCTCGTTCATGCGTGTCTGTCTGTTTGAGCTACAAAGTTAAACAATTAAGCCGAAACAGGATGTCATATCGTCATAAAAATGTGAAAAAACACATATATTATATAGAGCTTTTGTCATGCCTCGTTGCCGTGCCGAAAACATGCTGAAAAAAAATCTCTTTTTTTTGCAATATTGGAATCAATATTATTATCTTCGCGTTATAAACATAAAACAGAACATTTCCAGGCCATGATATTCAATTTCAGAATCGTTTCCGACGAAGTCGATAACTTCAAACGGGAAATAAAAGTCGACGCTACCGCCACGTTTCTTGATTTCAAGAACGCTATCTGCGAATCGGTGGGCTATGACAAAAATCAGATGAGTTCATTCTTCCTATGCGACCGCAACTGGGAGAAAGAAAAAGAGATTACTTTTGAGGATATGGGTTCTGATGCCGATCAGGACGTATGGCTGATGGATGAATCGGTGCTCGGCGATTTTATAGACGACGAAGGCCAGAAGCTGCTGTATGTGTTCGACTACATGACCGACCGCGCGTTCTTCATCGAGATGACCGAGATGATCACCGGCAAGACACTCAAGGATCCTCTGTGTACGCTGTCGCTCGGGCAAGCGCCTTCGGAAACTGTCGACCTCGACGAGTTCGACGCCAAAATCGATTCGAAAGCCGCCGCTGCGGCCAATGTCGGAATCGACGATCTTGACGAGGACTTCTATGGCTCGGATACGTATAACCCCGACGAATTCGATACGGAGAGTTTCGACGAGATGACATTCGACGATAAATTCTGATTGATAATCCGTAAGCGGCGGTATGCCGGCCGGAACTATAAAAACCGAATATGCGGCAGGGTGGGGTTTCAGCAAATGAAATTTCATCCTGCGCTTTATAAAAGCCGTAGCGATGATAGATAATCTCTCCGATTTTTTCACCCATGGGTGGATGTACACAGTCCTTATGTGCATCTATGCCGCCACGGTGCTCAGTGTTGTGGCTGTAATTCTGTCGGAGAACCGCAATCCGGTGAAGTCGCTGGCGTGGGTGACGATTCTTTTGCTGCTTCCCCTTGTCGGGCTTGCCCTGTATCTTTTCTTCGGACGCAGTATAAAGAACACCCGTATGATTTCGCGGCGTAACCGCAGGCGTCTTCGCCGCCGCGAGAGGCTCTGCCATTCCGATCCGCGCAAGCTTGGGCTGAGCCATGCCTCTCTTTCGCAGATCAATCTTGCCCGCTCTCTTACGGGCGCACAGTTCTATGTCGGCAACAGTATCGAAACTTTTGTCGACGGCGCTTCCAAATTCGACTCTTTTATGGCCGACCTGCGTTCGGCGCGCCGTTCGATAAATATGCAATATTATATTTTCGAGGATGACAGGCTTGGCAGCAGCGTGGCCGACATCCTTATCGCCAAGGCGGCCGAGGGGGTGACTGTGCGAGTGATATATGACCATGTAGGCTCTTTCCGCGTCAGCAATAATTTTTTTCGCCGTCTGAAAGCTGCAGGCATAGCCACGCACCCATTCTTTAAGGTGACTTTTCCCCAGTTCGGGACGCGTATCAACTGGCGCAACCATCGCAAGATTTGCGTGATCGACGGCAGCATAGGCTACATAGGCGGCATGAATGTCGCCGACCGTTATGTCGACGGAGGCCGTTTTCCGCGTTGGCGCGACACACATCTGCGTATCGAGGGGCCGGTTGTAGCTGCTTTGCTGTATTCGTTCGTTGTTGACTGGCAGTTCATGGGCGAGGGGCTGATTGAGGATTGTGTCGCGGAGCCTGCTGTTCTGTCGCAACGCCCGGGTGCCATATCCGGGGTGGGGGCGCAGCTTCTGACTTCAGGCCCGATGTCGCAGTGGAGCAATGTGGCTTTCGCTTTCCACAAGGCAATAGCCATGGCGAAACGACGGGTGTTCATACAGACTCCTTATTTTCTGCCTACCGAAGGATTGCTGAAAGCTTTGCAGACGGCGGCGCTGTCGCATGTCGATGTTCGGATCATGATGCCACGGCGCAGCGATTCGGCCATGCTCACGCGGGCGTCGGCGTCGTATGTGGCCGAATGCCTGCGCGCCGGCATAAAAATATATCTTTATGATGCGGGTATGCTTCATGCCAAGACTATCATCATCGACGATGAGATGGTGTCGGTAGGTTCGACCAATTTCGATTTTCGCAGTTTCGAGTATAATTTCGAGGCGAACATATTTCTTTACAGCGAGGAATTCGCTGCATCGCAGATCGAGATTTTCAGAAATGACATCAGGGACTGTACGCGTGTCACGCCTTCGCAGTGGCGGCGTCGTCCGCTGAAGTTTAAGGTCGCGGAGTCGGTCGTGCGTTTGCTGAGTCCGATTCTTTAATAAAAAAAACGAAAAAAATAAGTGCTCTATATCTCTGATATTCTGCATTAAAGCTCGATTTTTGCATCGTGACGATAAAAAAAGATTGCAAAAAAGTGCTGAAAAATTTTGCAGATAAGAAAAAGATGCCTAACTTTGCATCGCAAAACCAAAAAAAGACTATGCGAAAATAGCTCAGTTGGTAGAGCACGACCTTGCCAAGGTCGGGGTCGCGGGTTCGAGTCCCGTTTTTCGCTCAACGAAAAAGAGAACATTTACATATCTTCGTCGATGGCTTCGCGAAGGCTTTTTAGAACGGCAATCGCATTAAAAATGCGAAAATAGCTCAGTTGGTAGAGCACGACCTTGCCAAGGTCGGGGTCGCGGGTTCGAGTCCCGTTTTTCGCTCAAATCGTTTGAAAAGGCCAAGCCTCAGAATCGATGAAATGTCCGGGTGGTGGAATTGGTAGACACGCTACTTTGAGGGGGTAGTGGCCGTTCGGCTGTGTGAGTTCGAATCTCATCTCGGACACTGTAAATAATCCGCAAGCGATTGATTTTTTCAATCCTTGCGGATTTCTTTTTTTATCCTTTTTTCTGCCGGATTCGCGTTCCGGCGACTTGAAACCATTTACGAACCATGAAAGGAATATTTTGTTCCGCCATTACAGTGGCATTGGCCTGCGTTGCAGGCTATTATCCGGCGCATTGCGCCGAAGCTGACATCGACGGAGAAATCCGGGTGATGACAGGAGTCGAAGAATCCACCTCTGTGACCGTGCGAGGCAAAGGGGAGCTGCACCTGACCGACAGCGGCAATCCTCTTCCGTCCACTTCGTCGATAAACCTTGTCGGACAGGATGCGATGGTCTGTTTCGAAGGCATGCTCCCGTCGGAGGCCAAGGCCGGAACGCTTAGCCGCGTTACGATAAACGGCGAACCTTTCGATGCTGAAAAGCACCGTCTGGTTCTGTATGGCAGCGGTTGCGCCGTGATGGCCGACGGTTTCAGCGATCCGCTGACGATTTTCGACCGTCCGGATTTCGAGGGCGATTCCAAAGTGTGTGTCGAGAATGTCTATTATCGTTCCGACAATTATATAGGCAGGCTAAAATGGCTTACGGAAGAGGGCCTCGGAAAGTTCGACAATCAGATACGTTCTTTCCGTCTGCGTCGCGGATGGCAGGCTACGTTTGCAAACAATCCCAACGGCTCGGGCTATTCCCGTGTGTTCATCGCTTCCGACGGCGATCTTGAGGTGGCGGAGATGCCGCAGGGGCTTGAATTCGCTTCGTTCATCCGTGTCAGCCGCTTCGATCCGGTCGGTAAGAAAGGCGTCTGCAAGGGAGCGCATACCACTCTTGCGCGTGCGACGTGGTACTATGACTGGGGTGCCGGTTCAGAAACGCTTGAGGATGGAGAGTATGTGCCAATGCGCCATAATGCGTGGTGGGACAGCTGGGACAATATAAACACTCGCACGGCATCGTCGTGTGTGCTCGGTTTCAACGAACCTGACCATGCCGACCAGTCGAATCTCGGAGTGGACAATACGATAGAGATGTGGCCGTCGCTGATGCGTAGCGGTCTGCGTGTAGGTTCGCCGGCTCCCGACCAGGTGACAAAAGACTGGCTGCGCCGCTTTATCGCCACAGCCGACTCGCTCAACTACCGTGTGGATTTTGTGGCAACGCACATGTACTGGGAGAACCGTACGCCCGAGGGTCTTGTGAAGACAATAGAGGAGAGTTGTCGTAACTTGTTCGGCGGTCGTCCGATGTGGATAACCGAGTGGAACAACGGTGCCAACTGGACTCATGAAAACTGGCCTGACCGCGAGGGAACCATGCTTGACGCCAATTTCCGTCCCGTACTCGACAAGGATGGAAACGAACAGCGCACCACACGTCCGCACACTCCCGCCAATTCCGAAAAGCAGTGCTTGTGGCTTGCCTCCATGCTTGAGGCTTTTGACGAATGCCCCTGGCTTGAGCGGCACTCTCTCTATACGTGGGTGGAGGATGCACGTTCGATCGTTCTGGCCAACAGCGACGGTGTCGAGGAGCTTACTCCCGCCGGCCGTATATTCGCCGCTTTCCAGTCGCGTCCGGCTTTCGGCAGGGAGCATGAATATGTCCATCATTGGCGTATAGCTCCTCCGTTCCCTGAGCTTAAACTTTCGGTAGGAAGGCCTGTGCTGAGATTTGACGATCACAACGGTGAAACCGGTGTCAATTACATTATCGAGCGCCGTATAGACCGCGGCCAGTGGAAGCAGGTAGGATTGCTTGAGGCCGGAAAGGATTATAAATTCGGTAACCGTATGGAGTTCAAGGACAAGGTAGAGGGAGCCGGCAAATATTCATATCGTGTCAAGGCTACTTCTTACATAGGTACGGAGTCGATTTATTCGCGTGTGTTGTCGGTTGATGTGGAGAGTGCCGCTGTCGACGCTATCATAGCCGGCGGCGACAATGTCGGTGCTTCGGTAGTGGACGGAGTGCTTATCCTCAGCAACTATCCTGCGGGCAAGTGCCGTATATATTCTGTCGACGGGCGCGTGGCGCGCGCTGTCGAGGTCGATGCATCCGGCAGAGCGGAAGTATCCGGCCTAAGGCACGGGGTATACATCATCGAAGGCGGCCGGAAAGTCGTTATCTGATTCTTAGGGTATATATAAAAACAACATAAGCTATCCTCTCGGACAGCTTATGTTTTTCTTACACATAGTACTTAATGTTAGATTATATGTCTATTCCAGATTTGTTTAATATGAAAAAGCATTACTCATGCTTGTCGTATCATTTCCACTGCAAAGGTAGAGCTTAATTTTCTATTTGCCAAATCCTATTCAGTGATATGAGATTAAGCCTTGTTTTGGATATTTGTCAAAATAAGGCTTAATTATTTAAAAATATAACTTTTGGGGTTGATTTTGGTTATTGTGCTTTTGAATTTCAAACAAAAAGGTGCGGATGGATATAATTCTGAAATAATGTTAAAAATAGCATTATGTTGTCATTATGTTATAAAACATAGTTCTTTGGCTATGTTTTATTGCCGGTTTCTGCCGTTTCGGTATTTTGCTCCTTGACTTCGGCCGAATTTGTTTCAGATTTTGATGAAAATACCCGTGACAGATATTTTTCCTGGAATCGTTGCAGAAGTTCCCAGAAAGAGGGTACGAATAGGGTGCCGAGCAACGCGTTCACGGCCATTCCGAATACGACGGCTGTTCCGAGCGAGAGCCGGCTTGCCGCTCCGGCTCCGGTGGCGAAAAGCATGGGCATTACGCCGAACACGAATGCAAGCGCCGTCATCAGGATCGGGCGGAAGCGGACATCGCCGGCCGTTGAGGCCGCCTGGCGTATGTCCATTCCCTGGCGCCTGTAGCCGGAGGCGTATTCCACAATCAGGATCGCATTTTTTGCAGCCATGCCCAATAGGAGAATGATGCCTATCTGGGTGTAGATGCTTATGCTCTGGTTCAGGAATATACATCCGATTATGGTGCCGAGGATTGCTGTCGGGGTGGTTATGACCACTGCTATGGGGTCGGTCCACGATTCATATTGTGCGGCAAGTACAAGGATGGTTATGATTACGGCGAATAGCAGGGTGACAGTGATAGTCGTGCCTGACTGTGTTTCCTGAAAAGCCTCGCCTGTCCATGCGTAGCCGAACGACGGTCCGATGCGCTCCTCCATTATCTCTTCCATGACTTTTATGCCCTCCGATGAACTTATGTGTTCAGCCGGGGTGGCGGTGACGGAGGCGGAGCTGTACATGTTGTAGCGGCTGACCGACGGAGGCCCCATGCTCGGTCCGACGGAGGCAAATGACGCGAATGGCACCATTTCGCCTGATGAGTTGCGGACACTGAGTTTCAGGACGTCGTCGGCGTTTGCCCTTGATATGCCGGCGGCGCTGAGCAGGACTTCGTAGACGCGACCGAAGCGCACGAAGTCGTTGACATAGCTTGTACCCATAAACGACGAGAGGGTGGAGTAGATATTTTCCATCGTAAGTCCGTACATTTTTGCTTTGTCGCGGTTGATATGCACGGCATATTGCGGCACTTCACCTTGATATAGCGATGTCACCTGTGCGAGTTCGGGGTAGTCTGCTGCGGATTTGCGGATTTCGTCAACGGCTTTCTGCAGCTCCTCGGCTCCGAGGTTGTTTATGTCGAGCAGTTGCATCTCCAGTCCAGACGACATGCCCAGTCCGGGAATTGCCGGCGGGTTGACGGAGAATATAACGGCTTCCTCTATGCCGGCTGTCAGACGGCTTATTTCAGCTATCACGGCGTCGACCGACTGCGATTTGCCTCTGCGTTCGTTCCATGGGTTCAGTACCACGAACATGGATCCGAGATTGCTTCCGGAGCCGCCTGCGAGAAATGAATTGCCGGTGACGGAAATGACATCCTTCACCTCGGGAATACCCTGTATGGCGGCTGAGGCGCGTTTCATCACCGAGTCGGTGCGTTGCAGCGATGCGCCTGTCGGAAGTTGCACCGAGGTCAGGCAGTAGCCCATGTCCTCTTGCGGGACATAGCTTGAAGGCCAGCGCATGAACCCCCAGAAAGCTGCGCCGCAGATTGCCGCGAATATCAGCAGTGAGAGCAGTGGGCGCTTCAGAAGTTTCCCCACACCCTTGTTGTATAATCCGAGTGTGTTTCCGAATCCTTTGTTGAAAAGGTGGAACGGCAGGGAATTGCTTTTCCGGCGGGGCTTCAGGAATAGGGCGCACATGGCAGGCGTGAATGTAAGGGCGTTGAAACCGGAAAAGGCGGTCGAAACAGCTATTGTCAGTGCGAACTGTTTGTAGAGAGAGCCTGTGATGCCGGATATGAAAGCCGTAGGAATGAATACCGACAGAAGGACAAGCACTTCACCGACCACTGGACCCTGCAGTTCTTTCATGGCTTTCTCTGCCGCTTCTTTTGGCGACAGTTTTCCGCTGTCGATGATGCGCGAACAGTCCTCGACCACGACTATGGCGTCGTCGACGACAATCGCGATTGCCAGAACGAGTCCGAAAAGGGTAAGGGTATTGATTGTGAATCCCATCAGTTTCATTACCGCGAAAGTGGCTACGAGCGATACGGGGATGGTTATCATCGGGATTATGACCGCACGCCAGTTCTGCAGGAAGAGCATGATGACGAGCATCACGATAAGCGTGGTTTCGAGGAAGGTGACGAGGACTTCGTCGATGGACGCGTTGACGAAGTCGGTCGTGTCGAGAATCACGCGGTAGTCTATACCTTCCGGGAAATATTGCTGAAGCGATTCCAGCTTGTCCTCCACGGCATGTGCCACTTTCAGGGCGTTTGCTCCCGGAAGCTGATATACTCCGATAAGACCGGCGTCGTGGCCGGAAACATGCGAGATCATGGAGTAGCTCTGGCTGCCCATGTCCACGCGTGCTATGTCGCGCAGCCGCAGGAAAGGCGCTCCGCCGGAGTCGCCTGCACGGATTATGATGTCGCCGAATTCTTCGGGGCTTGTTAGGCGGCCGCGGGAAGTAAGTGTGAACTGGAATGGATTGTCGCCGGCTGTGGGCGGTGCGCCTGCTGAGCCTGCCGATACGGCCATGTTCTGGCTTGCGATGGCATTCATTACGTCGGAAGCGGTGATGTCGCGGATGCGCATCAGGTCGGGATCGAGCCATACGCGCATGCTGTAGTCGCCGGCGCCGAAAGCGTTGACTCCTCCTATTCCGTCGATGCGCGAAAGTTCGTCGACGATATTGAGTTTGGCATAGTTGGTCAGGTACAGCGCGTCGTAGACTTCGGGCCGGTCGGTTTCGAGGGCTATGAAAAGTATGATGTCGGACGAGCGTGATGAAACAGAGATTCCCTGCTGTTTTACCGGCGCCGGCAGTGTGGCTTCGGCTCGGGCCACGCGGTTCTGGACCTTGACCGAGGCGATGTCGAGATCGGTTCCGGCCTCGAAGGTCACAGTCAGCGAGTAGGACCCGTCGCTGCCGCTGTTCGAACTCATGTACATCATGCCTTCAACGCCGTTGACCTGTTCTTCGATGGGTGCGCCGACGGTTTCGGCCACAGTCTGTGCGTCGGCTCCCGGATAACTGGCCTCTACGACGACCGTAGGCGGCGTGATGTCGGGAAATTGGGCCACGGGCAGTGTTCTGATCGTCAGCAGTCCTGCCAATATCATCAGTATGGCCAGAACGGTGGCGAATATCGGGCGGTCGATGAAAAATTTGCTGAACATCGTCGTTGATTTTCTTTTTGTTGGACTATTTTCCGGAGGGGAGGGAGGGGTTCACTTTCATGCCGTCGCGCACTTTCATGAGCGCGCGGGTGACATAGCGGTCGTCGGGGCTAAGGCCTGAGGTGATGATGCGCAGGGTGTCGTCCAGCACCTCTCCGGTTTTTACGGGTGTGTATGTGATTTTGTCCGTTTCATCGACTGTATAGACATATTTTCCGAGCTGGTCGCTTCCTATTGCGGCATCGAGGATAAGGAGTGCGTGCGGCTCAATGGCGTATGGCAGATGTATTTCCGTGTACATGCCGCTTCGCAGGTCGCCGTCGGGATTATCTGTCAGGCCCTGCATGCGCAGGGTGCCTGTCGATTTGTCTATTTCAGGCGACATGTAAGATAGGTCGCAGTTGTATTGTCCTGGCAGGGAGTCGGAAAATTCGAGTGGTATGTCGCGCAGGTCAACTCCCAGTTTTGCGGCATTTTCACGCAGAAGGCTGAGGTAGGATGCGTCGTCAATTGAGAAATTGATTACCATAGTCGCGTCGTCGAAGATCTTTGCAAGGGTAACAGGTTGTGACGAGCCTGAAAGGTACGCTCCTGTGTCGTAGTTACCGGAGCTGATGCGCCCGTCGAATGGTGCCCGGACGGTGCAGTACGACAATTCGGTACGGGCCGTGCGCAAAGCCGCGGAGGCGTTCTCTACATCGGCCCAGGCCTGTTCCATGGCGCTTCTGGCCTGGGCTACTTCCATCTCGCTGACGGCGTCGCTGCTCAGGGCGCGCTTCATGGCTTCATAGCGTTCGGTATTATAATCGAGCGATGCGCGCGCAGTCTGTAGCGACGCTTCGGCCCGGTCCACGGCGTCGCGGTAGTTGCGGTCTTCGATAGTGAACAGCGTTTCGCCTTTGCGCACACGGTCGCCGGCTTTGTAGGGGTGGGAGAGGAGATAGCCGTCGACACGCGCAACAAGTTCCACTTCGCGGTTGGCCGTCAGGTAGCCCGGGTATGTTTTTCTAAGCACTACGGAGTCGGTCAGCGGGTGAGCGACCTCAATGGCCGGTATTTCATCGCCGCTGTTGTGCTTTTTGTGTCTGCACGACGTACAGGCGGCGACTGCTAAGAGTGCCGCTGCCGGAAGCATGATGATGGATGATGTTTTCATGTCGGTGTTCTTTTATAAATTTCCGTCCCATCCACCGCCGAGAGCCTTGAAAAGGTCGATCAGCGATGACAGTGCGCGTCCTTGCGCCGAAATAAGAGTGTTCTGGTATTCGAGAACGTTCAGTTGCGCGTCGACCACGTTGGAGAAAGGTGAAAGACCTTGTTTGTAAAGCGCAAGGGAGAGGTCGAGCGACATTTCGCTCTCTTCCACTACTTTCTGCAGACTGCTTATGTAGTGTAATGAGCTGACGTACGAGTTCATGGCGTTGTCGGCTTCCTCGATGGCCGTCAGTACGGCCAGATGATAGTTGTCGGTTTCGTTTTCAAGCTCGCGTTGTGCCGACTGTATGTTGTTCCGGCGCGAAAGCCCGTCGAATATTGTCCACGACAGAGTCGGACTTACGGTGTAGGTGAAGCTTCGTCCGGTGAACAGATTTTTTGCGGAATGCGCTTCGGTTCCTATAGAGCCTCCGATAGCAAGGTCGGGCAGATAATCTTTACGCGCTATTCCCAAAGCCGCCGCTGCGGCGTCGACGGAAGCTCTTGCGGCTACGATATCGGGTCGGCGTTCCAGCAGGTCGAGAGGAACACCTGTGGCCACGAGCATGTGGCAGTCGGGAACCGTGCCGCCGGCTTTCACCGTTGCGGGCAGGGAGTCAGGTTCCATGCCAAGCAGCACGGAAAGCGCATTTATCGAGGAATTGATGGACGATTCAAGGAGCGGAATGGAAGCTATGGTCGAATAATAGACTGTGCGGGCCTGCGTCACGTCGAGCCGCGAAGCAATGCCGGATTCGTGTCGGGCTTCCGTGATTTTCACGACTTGTGCCTGCTTTTCGCTGTGGCTGCGAGCCAGCTCCATCTGCGCCTGACTGATGCGCAGGTTTATGAATGTGCCGGCTATATCTGCTTCCAGTGCCACCATGGCCGCGGCATATTCGGCCGCGCTTACATTCACGAGAGCTTTGCTGCGTCCGGCCTGTGCCGAGATTTTGCCGAAGAGGTCTATTTCCCAGTTCATGGCTACGGAGCCGTGCCAGCCTTGTACGACGGATGCGTCGGTTGCCGGAGTGGTCATGGCGCCGGAGTTGCGGTTTCGGCTCCAGCCTGCGTTTAAGGTCAGAGAGGGGAAAAAAGCGGAACGGGCTACGGCAAGATTGTTGCGGGCTATGGCTATGCGGCGTGCGGCAATGGCGAGGTTATAGTTCCTTTCCGTGCCAAGCGCTATGAGTGTATCGAGGGTTGCATCGTTGAAATTGCGCCACCATAGGGTGTTGTCGGCCTCATGTGTCCGGTCGAAGTGGCTGTCGGCGTTCCATTGTTGCCGTATTCCGGCGGCCCTTTCGCCTGCGGCCGCACTGCCCGTTGTCATGATTGCAAGGGCAATGGCGGCCGCCACGGCTCCCGGAATGCAGAAAGAAAAACATGCTCTCATAAATCGGAAGGTGTAAACGTAATTTTATAACAATCTGGCTAAACGGAATCGTAGCATTTTTTGCAAAAATTAAGAAAAGAATGATTAGATGACGTGTAATAGAGCCAATGAAATGTTCCCGCCGGATTTTTTTGTCGGAAAATTCTGTGGAATCGACATAAAATACTTAATTTTGCAAACAGCGGCCATTACCGGCGCATCCGTGTGTCTGTAAGGCCGCCCGGGCCATAAGACACATCAACACTTTACATAACCTATTATTATCAAAAATCGAATGAAAAGAGTTTATACATTCGGCGACGGCAAGGCTGAAGGCAATGCCGAGATGAGAAATCTCCTCGGCGGCAAGGGTGCCAACCTGGCCGAGATGAACTTGCTGGGTATGCCTGTGCCTCCCGGCTTTACAATCACCACCGAAGTCTGCAACGAGTACACCCAGTACGGCAAGGATGAGGTCGTAAACCGCATCAAGGCTGAGGTGGAGGAGGCTATCAAGCACGTTGAAAGCCTTACCGGCAACAAGTTCGACGATTCGTCGAATCCCCTGCTTGTTTCAGTGCGTTCAGGTGCCCGCGCTTCCATGCCCGGTATGATGGATACAGTCCTCAATCTTGGCATGAACGACGCTACAGTTGCCTCGCTTGCATCCAAGAGCGGCAATCCGCGTTTCGCATGGGACAGCTACCGTCGTTTTGTGCAGATGTACGGCGACGTAGTTCTCGGCATGAAGCCCAAAAATAAGACCGATATCGATCCTTTCGAAGCCATCATGGACAAGGTGAAGGAAGAGAAAGGTGTCAAACTCGATACCGAACTCGAAGTCGAGGACCTCAAGAATCTTGTAAGCCTCTTTAAGGCCGCAGTGAAGGAATACACAGGAAAAGACTTTCCCGAAAGCGCTTGGGAACAGCTCTGGGGCGGCATCTGCGCCGTGTTCGACAGCTGGATGAACGAGCGTGCCATCATCTATCGCCGCATGAACCAGATCCCCGAAGAGTGGGGTACGGCTGTCAACGTACAGGCCATGGTTTATGGCAACATGGGTGAAAATTCCGCCACCGGTGTGGCTTTCAGCCGCGATGCCGCCACCGGCGAGAACATTTTCAACGGTGAATATCTTATCAACGCACAGGGCGAGGACGTCGTTGCCGGCATCCGCACTCCTCAGCAGATCACACTCGAAGGCTCGCGCCGTTGGGCTGCCCTGCAGGGTATCAGCGAAGAAACACGTGCAGCAAAATATCCCTCGCTTGAGGAATCTATGCCCGTATGTGCGAAAGAACTTTTCAAAATCGCCGACCGCCTCGAAGAGTACTATAAGGACATGCAGGACATGGAGTTCACAATTCAGGACGGCAAACTTTGGATGCTCCAGACCCGCAACGGCAAGCGTACGGGTGCCGCTATGGTGAAAATAGCCATGGATCTCCTGCGTGCCGATGTGATCGACGAAAAGACAGTTCTCCGCCGTATGGAACCCCAGAAACTCGACGAACTTCTCCATCCGGTATTCGACAAGAGCGCTCTCAAGCGTGCTGCTGTGGTAGCTAAGGGTCTTCCCGCATCGCCCGGTGCAGCTGCCGGTCAGGTGGTTTTCTCAGCGGAAGATGCCGAAAACTGGGCTGAAAAGAAACGCAAAGTCATCCTTGTCCGCATCGAAACATCTCCCGAGGACCTTCGCGGTATGGCCGTGGCTCAGGGTATCCTGACTATGCGCGGCGGTATGACTTCCCACGCAGCTGTGGTTGCACGCGGCATGGGCAAGTGCTGCGTTTCAGGCGCCGGCGAAATCAAGGTCGACTATGTGGCCAAGACCGTCGAAATGGGCGGAAAGACCTACAAGGAAGGCGACTGGATCTCGCTCAACGGTTCCACAGGTGAAGTATACGACGGTCAGGTTCCCACCACCGAACCCGTTCTCGACGGTGATTTCGCCGCTATCATGAATCTTGCCGACAAGTACACAAAGACACTTGTACGCACTAACGCCGATACTCCCCGCGACGCCCGTCAGGCACGCAACTTCGGCGCACAGGGTATCGGTCTTTGCCGCACGGAGCACATGTTCTTCGAAGGTGACCGCATCAAAGCTGTCCGCGAGATGATTCTTGCTTCCGACGTCGAAGGACGCCGTCAGGCTCTTGCCAAGTTGCTCCCCATGCAGCGCGGCGACTTCGAGGGCATCTTCGAAGCTATGGACGGCTGCGGTGTGACAATCCGTCTGCTCGATCCCCCGTTGCACGAATTCGTGCCTCATCAGACAGCTACCCAGAAAGAACTCGCCGAAGAAATGGGCCTCACCCTCGAAGAGGTTAAGGCTAAGGTGGACTCCCTCGAAGAGTTCAACCCCATGCTCGGTCACCGCGGCTGCCGCCTGGGCATAACATATCCCGAAATCACCGAGATGCAGGCACGTGCGATCCTTGAAGCCGCACTCGCATGCAAATCGCGCGGTATCGACGTACACCCCGAAATCATGGTGCCCCTGGTAGGTTCTCTCAAGGAACTCCAGAACCAGGCGGATGTTATCCACTCGACAGCAGCCAAGGTATTCGAGGAAAAAGGCGACTCCATCCGCTATAAAGTCGGAACGATGATCGAAGTGCCCCGCGCAGCCCTCACGGCCGACGAAATCGCCACTGTAGCCGACTTCTTCTCTTTCGGTACCAACGACCTCACGCAGATGACATTCGGTTTCTCGCGCGACGACGCTCCCAAGTTCCTCAAGTTCTACAAGGAACACGGTGTTATCAAGACCGATCCTTTCGAAGTGCTTGACCAGACCGGCGTAGGCCAGCTCGTGCGCATGGGCGTTGAAAAAGGCCGCAAGTCAAACCCCGACCTCAAGATCGGTATTTGCGGCGAACATGGCGGTGAACCTTCGTCCGTCATCTTCTGCGCCAAGCTCGGCATGAACTATGTCAGCTGCTCGCCCTATCGCGTGCCCATCGCCCGCGTAGCCGCGGCGCAGGCTGCCATCGAAGAATAAGCGTAACTTAACGTAATCCGATACTTAGGCGGTAACGCTCCGATAAAAAGGAGCTTACCGCCTAAGTTGCGC
>Ga0073906_1002391_pt1 | contig 24753 bp, 26 predicted proteins | sample Inofromicrocosms_FD_65485 | JGI IMG/M metagenome (GOLD analysis project Ga0073906, IMG submission 65485) | Mouse cecum microbial communities from Vienna, Austria - Inoculum for glucosamine and mucus D2O microcosms | ecosystem: Host-associated > Mammals > Digestive system > Large intestine >...
TTTTGCTTATGTGGGTGAAGTGACTGATTCCAGTCAGATAAAAACTGTCAATCAGCTTCTTACAAGCTTCGCTTGACGAATCTGACTGCCATTTTTTATCCGACTGTGAATAGTAACAATTTTTTGTGAAATTGATTAAAAAGTCCTTGACGATTTGTCTCCGATCTTGACGATATAGTTGTATTCATCCTTTACACAGTCGGCGCCGACACTTTTTGGTATTTATCAGAAATCGCTTCGGAAATCTTATTGCCGGATACGGTCACGGAGGAATTTCCCACCACTCCTTCTCCTTACACACAAGCGAAAACCCTCCCCACCTCATGTACTCCGCCAGGAGCTGGTCATAATCCTCTCTCCATGAAACTGACAAAACTCCTTAAAATTAAAGGGCAGGATCCGAAACGAGACTGTCCGTCCGCTCAAATGCGTCTCCAGTTCCCCGGAAAGCAGGCGGGAATTGGAGCCTGTGATAAAGATGCTGACATCATGGGGCGCCCGGAATGAGTTGACCACCAGCTCAAATTCATTTACATTTTGAATCTCATCAAAAAACAGGTAATGCTTTTCCTGCCGGATCAGCTTCGACTCATAAAATGGCCTGATCTCTTTCAAATACAGTTCCCTTTTTACCATTTTCACCGCCTCCTCGTGTTATTGTCGATCCGTACCCGAAGGCATACCCAAGGGCATCCCGTTATAGCCATAATGGGATGCCCTTGGGTATACCTTATAAAATGAAAACCCTTACTCCAATACTTCGAGCACCGGATCCACAACCTCCTGTGTCAGCACATTGATGAATCCCACATCCGTGATCGCGTACACCGGAATCGCCGCAAGACAGATAAAGGAAAGGAACATAAACGGAATCGTGATCGGACAGCCCAGCTCGTGGATGATGCCGTTCAGCTTCCGTTTTTCCTCCGCCAGCTCTTCCCCGGACAGGTCGGAGAGCAGGCCGCAGACCGGATATTCCACCGCGCCCAGGATTTCCCCGTCCTTCACGACTGCCTGGCCGCCGCCGATCTCAATCAGATAATTCACGGCCTTTGCCATATCCTCAAAGTTGGTTCCCATAACGATCACATTGTGGTTGTCATGCCCCACGGAGGACGCGATGGCCCCAGCCTGGAGATGGAACCCTCCCATAAATGCTTTTCCTACATTTCCGTTGATCCCATACCGCTCCACCTGCGCAATGTAGAGCACATCCTGGGAAACGTCGCATTTTACTACGCCGTCTTCCACATCCAGCACTGCCTCCCGGCCCTGGGTGATAGGGATCCACGGAAGCGTATCCATCACCTGCGCCTTCACCTTTTTCGCCCCTTCCGGCGCATAGATTTTGAAGCTGTCCGGCGTGACGGGATTTTTCAAATGGGTCGTATTCAGCAGGCATGGCTTGTGTTCTGCCTTAGGGTAAGAAACCAGACACGTTCCATTGTCCACGATCTGTTTCCCTCCGGAAATGACGCTCAGCACTTCAAACGCCTCTGCTCCGGTGGTGATATTGATATCCGCCCGTTTTCCCGGCGCCAGTCCGCCCACCTCGTCGTCCAGGTGGAACGCGCGGGCCGCGTTTAAGGAAACCATCTGGATCGCCGTCGCAAAATCGACTCCATTTTTCAGGGCCGCGCGCACCGCGTCATCCAGATGTCCCCGTTCTACCGCGTCTACGGTGTGAAGGTCATCTGTCACGATGCTGACCCGGGAGGTATCCAGCTTCTGCTCCAGGATCGGTTTCAGGCAGTCCGCCATATTGCGGGCCGCAGAGCCTTCCCGGATCATCAAATGACAGCCGTTTCGAAGCCGCGCAAGGGCATCCTCCCCGGATAAGGACTCATGGTCCGTGGTCACGCCTGCCGCCAGACAGGTGTTCAGCGCCGGTCCTTCCATATCCGGCAGATGGCCCTGGCATGTTTTTCCCGGCATCTGGTTCACATGGCCCATGGTCTCCATCAGATCCGGGAACCCATTCAGGATATAGGGGCCTACCACCTCCGAAATGCCGACCGCGTCCTTCCTCTCCAGAGCCATTTTGATGATCTCCGGATCAAAATGCCCGCCGCTGGTCTCCAGGTTCGGCGCAAAGGGCACATGGGACGGAACCACAAAATAAATCTTCAGGTCCGTCGCTTCCGCTTCCTCCAGAACCGCCTCAATCCCTTCCAGGCCTGCCACCACCCCGATCTCGTGGAGGTCCGTCATGACCGCGGTGGTACCGTGCTTCAATACCAGCTCCGCAAAGGAGCGGATTGACAGGCTGGAGCTCTCCGGGTGAATATGTCCGTCTATAAATCCGGGTGTGATATAATTGCCGCCCGCGTCGATCACCTTCGTGCCCTCGCCGATGGAATAATCCACGTCGCCGACCGCCGCGATCCGGTCTCCGCTGATGGCTACGCCGCCTTCATAAATTTCCTTCGTATATACATTGACCAGTTTCCCGTTTTTGACTACAATATCCGCCGGAGCCTGTCCGCCTGCTGTTGCCAATAATTTTTTATCCATTGTTTTTATTCTCCTTTTACCTGAATGCTTCCTTCTATGAAATATATTTATGTCCGATGAAATATACTCACGTCTGATGAAATACCACAGTTCAGATCCGTCACCGGGAAGCGATCCGGCAGCACGATGCCTGCCCTCTTGTAGATCGCTTTGCTCCGCTCCTGTGCTTCTTTCAGGATTGCCTCCTCATCCAGTGTCTGAATCTTCCGCTCCTTCATCAGCCATTTTCCATCGCACATCGTACTCTCAATATTGGAGGAATGCATGGCCGTCACAAGCGCGGCGATGCGGTCATTGACCGGCATCATGGACGGGCCGTGGGGATTGATCACGATCAGATCCGCCTTCTTACCCGGCTCCAGGCTTCCGTAGACCTCCTCATCCAGCAGCGCCCGGGCTCCGTTTTTCGTCGCCATGCACAAAATGTCCTCTGAGGGCACCACGGTAGAATCCAGCCGCCATCCCTTATGGATCAGCGATGTGAGCCACATTTCATCCACCATGTCCATCCGGTTGCTGGAAGACGCGCCATCCGTGCCGATGGACACGCACACCTTCTTTCTCAGCATCTGCGGGATCTTCGCGAATCCCAGGACGCGCATGGCCGATGCCGGATTATGGGAAACTTTCACGTCATATTTCTTAAACAGGTCGATCTCCTCGTTGGTCAGCCAGACTGTGTGGACTGCCAGCAGATTTTTGTCCAGCACGCCCAGCTTATGAAGATGCGTCACCGTCGGCTCGCCGTAAACCGCCTGGGTATACTCAATCTCGGACTTGGCTTCCGCCACATGCATATGCACGCCCACGCCGTACTTGTCCGCCAGCTCCTTCGTCTTTACGATCAGGGCATCCGTATTGTTGAATATGGTGCGCAGGCCAAACCACACCTGCACCCTTCCGTCCGCGGTATTATGGTATTTGTTCAGGTCGTCGATCTGCTGGTCCAGCTCCTCCTCCATGGTCCTCTGCCAGATCTCGGGGAGCCCTTCCCCACAGTCCATCACAGATTTTGCCAGCTTCGCGCGGAGCCCGGCCTCTGTCACCGCCTTTGCCATACCGCTGACGAACTGCCCGCCCGGCTCCGCGAAGCTGGTCACTCCGGCCCGGATCTGCTCCAGGCAGCACATCAGCGTGGATACATAGGAATCCTCCTCGGTCATATTGCTCTCGAAGGGCCACATCCGCTTGTGCAGCCAGGTCATAAAATCCACATCATCCCCGACGCCCCGGCTGATCTGCTGGGACGTATGTACATGCGTGTTTACAAACCCCGGAAGCAGGTACTTTCCGCACAGGTCGATGATCTCCGCGTCCCCGCGGACCTGCTGCTCATCCACGGTTCCTACGGCGCAGATCTGATCTCCTTCCACCAGCAGGCTCCCATGGGCATACACCTGGTTCGACGCATTCATCGTGAGAATATATCCATTCTTAAAGTAAATTTGTCTGGAATCTTCCAATGATGCCACCTCCTTTTCTCATAATTCTATTGTTCATTGTAACGAACAGTGTTCGATTTGTCAATCCATGTTACTGGTCGCTTCGAGACCAAAATATACCTTGCTCCGTTTCAAAATTGAATAAATTTCATTTTTCACTTCCAATTTTCCTCAAACCTTGGTATACTTGAGGTTAATTTGCGATAACTGTTCCATACGAAAATGTGCGTTTACCGCGCTGGTCTATATTCCGTTACAATCCAGGCTAAACATATGTCACTGCCGCGCAGTGCCGTATGAAAGCGCAACCATTATGCAGCAATCTGCCGCCGACACAATGATACCCGCCAATCCCATCCACACAGAATTTATCAGGAGGCCCCATACATGGATTTAAACAAAATCGGAAAAACCCTCAAGGAGCATCGTCTGGGACAGAATTTGTCAATCCGCGATCTGTCCAACATGTCAAATGTGGCGGCGAGTACCATCAGCCAGATTGAAACCGGCAAAACCTCCCCCAACCTGCTCACCTTAAAGTCCATATGCGACGCCCTCAACCTCCCGGTCTTTTCGCTGTTTCTGGAAGAGGATGACGAGCAGGTCCAGCTGGTGCGTCATACGGACCAGAAGTCATTTGTCCGCAATATGAGCAATGGGAAATCCCTGATCGAATCCCTGATCATCCAGGGAAAAAATGAGATGTACGCAGCAACCGTCACTGTGCCCTCCCATGCAGATTCCGGAGAGTACGCCCACCATGGCGGGGAAGAGTTCGTGTATGTGCTGTATGGGAGTGTGATATTTGATATGGAAAATAGAGGAACCTATGAGCTGAACGAACACGATACGCTGTATTACCCCAACTATATCGGCCACCGCTGGAGCAATATAACAGACGAGGAGGCGAAGATCCTGATGGTCTCCACCTCCCCGTATACATTCTAACCTGGTTGAAGCTGACGACATTAGATATGATTGTCAGCTTTGTTCTAAATTAAGGGTTATATATTTTGCAAATATTACCGGCTTATCCAAAACACCCATTAGCCCCTTCTTCTTTCACAGCTCGGCCATCTCACAAGCTCCCTTTTTCACGCTCCGGCAAAAGCGCCGCCTTGGCCGCGTCAGCCGTGGCTTCCCTGACCATATCCTCATCCATCTGCGCAAGCGCTTCGCTCAGCAGCTCCCGCTCTCCTGTCAGCGTAAACCGGATTCCCTTCCCGGAGCCCGGCGTGCCGCCGTTTGGCGGTTTTTCCGAATCCTCCTGATCTCATTTCTGTTCCGGCACCGCAGCCCTGATCCGGGATTTACACACTATGGAACCCTTTCCCAATGATCTCACTTGTATTGGAAATCAATATGAACGCGGAAGGATCTTCTTTTTTAATAAAATTCCTCAGCAGCACGGCCTGATGCCGGTTCAGCGCGGTAAAGATGATATACTTCTGAGATCCGGTAAAGGCCCCCTGCCCGTCGCAGATCGTGGCGCTGCGGTTCAGCTCATGTACGATAAAATCACAGATTGGCTCCGGCCTGCTGCAGAATACGTTAAAATATTTGGACAGGTTCAGGCTTTCGATAAAGTTGTCCACCAGCACGGAGCGGAACGCCAGTCCCAGGCAGGAGTACAGTCCCACCTCCACGTCAAACACAAAGAATCCGGCTACCGTGATCGCCACATCGGACAGCATCAGCGCCCGGCCGATGTCGATGCTGGAATACTTTTTCAGGATCATGGCTACGATATCCGTGCCGCCGCTGGAAGCACCGATATTGAACAGCACCGCGGATCCAAAAGCAGGAAGCACGATCGCGAAAATCACCTCCAGCAAAGGTTCGTTCGTAAAAGGCTGATGCATGGGCCAGATCCTTTCAAACAAAGACAGCAGGACCGAAAGCAGTACGCTGCAGTAAGCGGTCTTCGCCACGAACTTTCGCCCCAGGATCAAGGCTCCCAGCACCAGCAGGATCATGTTTGCCGCAAAAGAAAAATCCGACGCGGAGATCAGCCCGGATTTTGCAACAAGGACAGCGAGACCCGTGATCCCGCCGAATGTAAAGTTATTGGTAAACTTAAAAAAATAAATCCCTACGGCCATGATCAGGGTGGCCGCTGTCATCATAAAGAAGCTGTGTATTTTCGTTTTCATTTGTTTTTTCCTCCGTATCGCATTGTAACGCCGCAGTCCCGGAAAGTCAACTATTTGTAGATAGTAACAACGATTTCAGGTATTGACTTTTAGAAATATCATATTTATAATAGTAATAGTTACTAATATTATATTTTCATAGGAGGAAAAAAACATGGCAAACAATAAATATGCCGGAACACAGACGGAGAAAAACCTGGAGGCCGCATTTGCAGGAGAGTCTCAGGCAAGGAACAAGTACACCTATTTTGCGTCCAAAGCGAAAAAGGAAGGCTTTGAACAGATCGCGGCTCTTTTCCTGAAAACAGCGGATAATGAAAAAGAGCATGCAAAAATGTGGTTCAAGGAGCTCAGCGGGCTCGGCGATACCGCCGAAAATCTTGCTCAGGCCGCAGACGGTGAGAATTACGAATGGACCGATATGTATGCAGGCTTTGCAGAGACCGCGGAGAAGGAGGGCTTCCCGGAGCTTGCGGAAAAGTTCCGTATGGTAGCCGCTATCGAGAAGCATCACGAAGAGCGTTACCGTGCCCTCCTGAAAAATGTAGAGATGCGGGAGGTCTTTAAAAAGAGCGAGATCAAGGTGTGGGAATGCCGGAACTGCGGACATATCCTCGTCGGAACGGACGCTCCCCAGGTATGTCCGGTCTGCGCGCATCCGCAGTCCTATTTTGAGGTCAATGCGGCGAATTACTGATTTTGCTCTAAAAAACGAACAAGGAGGATCCCTGCTCATGATCCATTACAGGGCTTTATCTGAACAAGAACTCTGCCGGAAGCTATTTCAGGATTTTATCCGGCATCAGACCGTCACAAAATGCTGGCGGAAAGAGAACAGCGGATGGGTGATCAAGGATGCGCCTTTTATTGATGATTGGACAGAAAGCGATTATGACTTCCTGATCTCCTGCCTGAAAAATACAGTATCTTCCGGCGGCTTTGTGTATGCGGCGTTCAGCGGCCGTTCCCTCAAGGGGTTTGCCTCCGTTGAAGCCGGCCTGTTCGGCAGCAGACACCAATATCTTGACCTGACAAGCCTTCATGTCTCAGAAGACCTGCGCGGTTCCGGAATCGGAACGGCACTCTTCTGCGCGGCAAAGGAATGGGCCAGGAAGCACGGGGCGGAAAAATTATACATTTCCGCCCACTCCGCCGTGGAAACACAGGCATTTTATCAAAGAATGGGATGCGTCGACGCAAAAGAAATCCAGAAAGAGCATACGGACGCAGAGCCCTTTGACCGTCAGCTGGAATGCCGGGTGTAGGTTGCTGTTCCGTCCGGCGGCTTCTTCCTGATTTCATGATTACTCGTCAAACGCCTTCCATTGTCCATACTTTGATAAACCTACGCGTAGTTACAGGTCACACCTTCACCAGGCGTGACATGTAACTATGCGTACTATTTTACCCTGGCCCGTAAGTTTTTTAATATTGTAAAACAATTTCAGAAGGTCTATAATAAATTGCATACTCTCAGCAAAGCGAGGTTTCTCCTATGGCATCTATTTTAATCGCAGAAGATGAAAAAAACATGCAGGATATCATTGCAGAATATATGAGAAAGGGCGGCCACACCTGCCTGACCGCGGATGACGGGGTGGACGCCATGATGCTGCTGAAAAGCACCCCCGCGGACCTTCTGATCCTGGATGTCATGATGCCCCACCTGGACGGCTTTTCGGTATGCCGGCTGGCCCGCGAGATGGGCAATGTGCCGGTGATCCTGCTGACCGCCAAAAGCAGCGAGGAGGATAAGCTGAAGGGCTACGAATACGGCGCGGACGATTATATGACAAAGCCGTTCAGCCCCAGAGTCCTGCTGGCAAAGGTCAACGCCCTGCTGCGCCGGACCTCCTCCGCTCCCCTGGGCACCCTCTGCGCCGGCAAGCTCGCCCTCCATCCCGCATCCCACAAGGTGTACGCGGACGGGCAGGAGGTCATGCTCACCCACAAGGAATACGAATTGCTCCATTTCTTCATGACCAACCCCGGCCAGCTCTTCAGCCGCGACCAGCTCCTGAACCGGATCTGGGGCTATGAATTCGAAGGAACCACCCGCACGGTGGATGCCCACATCAAAAATCTCCGCCAGAAGCTGGGCAGCGAAGGGAAATACATCGTCACCCTGATCCGCTCCGGCTACAAATTCGAGGTGCCCGTATGAATCTGAAAGAACTCTTTTCCCTCCGCACGGTCCGTAAAAAGATCATCATGACCTCCAAGCTGGCCGGCGCTGTACTGATCGCTTCTTACATATTTTCCATCCATGCATCCGCCGAGCCGGACGTATCCCTTCTGATCTGGCTCGCGTTCGTGATCCCCCTGATCCTGGCAGTGGATTTTCTGATGGGGCGCTTTCTCTCCGATCCGGTCTCCCGGCTCAACGAAGCGGCCAGGCGTCTGGCAGATCTGGATTTTTCAGACCCCTGCCGGATCACCTCGGAGGATGAATTCGGGGAGCTCTCCGCCAGCCTCTGCCGAATGTCCGAAAACCTGCAGCAGACGCTGGCGCGCCTGGAAAGCGCAAATTCACAGCTGGAGGATACCAACGCACGCCTCGAAGACGCCAATTCGCAGCTGGAGGATACCAACGCACGCCTCGAAGACGCCAATTCACAGCTGGAGGATACCAACGCACGCCTCGAAGACGCCAATTCGCGGCTGGAGGATACCAACGCGCGCCTCGAAGACGCCAATTCGCAGCTGGAGGATGCCAACGCGCGCCTCGCAGCCGATGTGGTAGAGAAGCAGCGCCTTCTTGCGGAGCGCAAGGATCTGACCGACAGCCTGTCCCATGAAATGAAAACGCCTGTGGGAGTCATCCGCGCGTATGCGGAAGGAATCCAGGACGAGACCGATGAGGCAATGCGGCAGCGGTACACCGACATCATCATTTCCGAGACCGAACGTATGAGCGACCTGATCACCACCCTGCTGGATCTGTCGGCGCTGGAAAGCGGCGCTTCTGAGCTTGTAATGGAAACCTTTGATTTTGTGGAACTGGTAGAAACCGCGGCCGGCCGCCTGCTGACCGACATTCCGGATGCGGATTTCCAGTTGGAGTATGAACTGCCGGAGGAGAAGATTTTTGTAAAGACCGACCGAAAACGCATGGAGCAGGTGCTGGACAATCTGATCCTGAACGCCCGGAAACATGTATGTCCTGGCGGCAGGCTGGAGCTGTCCCTGACCATGCGCGGGGAGCTCCTGCATTTCTCCGTCCTCAACGAAGGAAGCCCGATCCCGGAGGAAATACTGCCCAGGATCTGGACGAAGTTTTACCGCAATCCGGATGCCGAATATCACGGCTCCGGACTGGGGCTGTCCATTGTGGCACAGATTCTGTCCATGCAGGGCCTGGATTACGGGGTAAAAAATATGCCGGACGGAGTGATGTTCTACTTCTCCATACCCGGCACATACATTTCCTTCCTAGAACACCGCTCGTCGCTATGATCTCCCGGCCTGCGGCCTGCGGCTGATCCCCACCGCCGCCACCAACAATACCGGAAATACGATTGCGGCCAAGATCCCTTTTTTCAGGTCGTCCGAGGCCATGCTGGAAACATAGCCCACCAGCGTCGGGCCGCCCGAACAGCCCAGATCCCCCGCCAGCGCCAGCAGCGCAAACATGGCCGTCCCGCCGTTTCGGATCAGCGCGGCCGCCTTGCTGAAGCTCCCCGGCCACATGATCCCCACCGACAATCCACAGACCGCGCAGCCCACGAGGGACAGGAACGGGGAGGGTGAAAGGGAGATGCACAGGTACGACATCACGCAGAGGATCCCGCTCCCGGCCATGAACCGGTCCAGGTCGATCCTGTCTCCGAATTTTCCGTAGAAGGCCCTTGCGCTTCCCATCAGCACGGCAAATGCCATCGGGCCCGCAAGGTCTCCCACTGTCTTGCTCACGCCCAGCCCCCTCTCGGCAAAGGTAGACGCCCACTGGCTCACCGCCTGCTCGCTTGCGCCCGCGCACATCATCATGAGCATCATCACCCAGAACACTTTATTTCGGAAGAGCTCCGCCATCGTCATTCCGGTCTCCCCTTCTTCCACAAGCGGCGCGATTGGCGCCCTGGCAAAAATAAATGCATTCACAACGGGAACGATCACCCAGATCACGGTCAAAATCTTCCAGTTTCCAATCCCAAACACCCGGAAAAACAGAGTGGACAACAGTACGACCCCCACATGCCCCCAGCAGTAGAAGGAATGGAGCAGGCTCATCGCCTTTTCCTTATTGTCCGTGGGGCAGCTCTCCACGATGGGGCTGACCAGCACCTCCAAAAGCCCGCCCCCAAGGGCGTAGACCGTCACCGAGATCAGCAGCCCCGCATAAGCATTTGGCAGGATTTCCGGGAGCACGGCAAGACCCAGCAGCCCCGCTGCGGCGAAAATATGCGCCAGCATGATGGACACCCGGTATCCGATCCTGTCCACAAAGCCCGCAGACAGCAGGTCCACCATCAGCTGAACCCCGAAGTTAAATGTGATCAGTATGGTGATCCGGCTCAGCGGGATCTGATAAGTACTCTCGAAGGTCAAAAACAGCAGCGGGACAAAATTATTGATGATCGCCTGTACGATATATCCCACAAAGCATGCATAGATGGTCTTCTGGTATTTCTCATTCATGGGCAGCACTCCTTCGTATGATTTTCAAATTCATGTGTTTCTCCTGTCCAGAATCTGTCCGAGAATTCACAGTCTCTACATTATACCATTATTTCAAATAGATGCAATTCCATTTTCGCATATTTTACCCCCGCTTCACCTCCCCTTCACACGGATTTTACACCAGTCCCCTATACTTCCCTCAGATACAATGAATTCATACGCGAAAGCAAATTCATTAGGAACTGTTCAGAAATAACTTGTGCAGATGGCGCAGCATATGAAGATTTAGACGGGCAATATGCACAAGTTATTTACAGACAGTTCCTTACAGCAAAGGAGGATGACAACATGTTTTTAGGATTGGAATGGTATTGGTGGCTGATGATCCTGGCAGTTCTGGCTGTCCTGCTGCCGGTCAAGGTAAAATTCATGAAATGGTGGAGTCGGCGGACCGGGGAAAAGAAAAACAGCCGGCGCGGAAAATGGGGGGATGAGGAATGATCGAAGTAAAGAACCTGACCTTTTCCTATAGGAAAGACAAGCAAGCCCTCCACGGCCTGGATTTTTCGGTCGGAGAAGGCGAGATCTTCGGATTTCTGGGGCCCAACGGCTCTGGAAAGTCCACCACACAGAAGATCCTCACCGGAATCCTGAAGGGCTTCGGCGGCAAAGTCACCGTGCTCGGAAGGGATATCTCTGCCGTCCGGACCCGGGATTTTTTCCGGGAGATCGGTGTGCTCTTTGAGTTTCCCTATCTGTACGCCAATCTCAGCGCCCTCGATAACCTGAATTATTTTTCTTCCTTCTATCCCCCGGAGCAGATCCGGGATCCCGAGGAATTGCTGGAAATGCTGGAATTCAAACGGGATTTTCTGAAAAAACCCGTGTCCTCCTACTCCAAAGGGATGCGACAGCGGGTGAGCATGGCCCGGGCGCTGATCAGCAGTCCGAAGCTTTTATTTCTGGATGAGCCGATCAGCGGCCTGGATCCATCCGGCGCCGTGCTGTTCCGGAAGATCATTGAGGATGAGAGAAAGAAGGGCACCACGGTATTTCTCACCACTCACAATATGGTGGACGCGGACCTGCTGTGCGACCGGGTCGCATTTATTTCCAACGGGCAGATCGCCGCGCTGGATACCCCTAAAAATCTGAAGGAGCAGAACAGCACCCGCAGAGTCGTGGTGGAATATCTGCAGGCCTCCCGTCCCGGCCCAGAGTCTGAGGGAAAGGCCTGGGAGCCCTGCGCTGAAAAGCGGCTCACAAAAATCCTGGAGATCGGGGAACTGGAAGCCGGATTTTCCTTTCCCCATGGGGAGATCCTCAGCGTGCATTCCCAGGAACCCACCCTGGAGGATGTGTTCATCCGGTACACAGGAAGGGGGCTTGACTGATGAAGCTTACGTTTTTCACACTGCTGAAAAAGGATTTCCGGCTCATGCTGGCCGCCAGGTTTTTCCTGCTGGCCGCCGGCTCCCTGGCGCTCTACTCCTGCTATATCAATTTTGTGTACGTGAAGCTGGACGATGAAATGTTTCCGGTCTGCTGCTTTGACCCGGACGGTCGGCTGGAAGGTACGGCGGATCCTGTGATAAATGTAAATACAATCGAGGAGCTGACAGCTGCCTGCGGAGACGGACTCTCTGTCGGGATCGACCTTTCCGGGGAAACGCCCCGAATCCAGATGGTATCCTGCGGGATAGAAACCCTCGACAACCTGCGGGCAGCCTGCGCGGCATCGTATCTCACATCCTGCGAAATAAACTCCAAAGCGTCATGGGCATCATCCGCCGAATTGCGCTCCGGGGCATCATTGCCCACTGCGGATTCCGGCTCCTTCCCCCCTGCCGCCCGCATCGGCACGGATGACAGGGAGATGAAGGGCCGCCGGGAGATCACCGCCGAATTTTTGTTCTTTGAACTGGCGGCGGTGGGGTTTTTAGGGCTGGCAGCAATGCTGTTCAAGGAGAAGGACATGGGCGCCATCCGCATCCACGCCGTCCTCCCGGTGTCCGGAACTGCCTTCCTCCTGTCCAAGCTGGCGCTGATCCTGCTGGCAGACCTGGCATTTTCCGCACTGCTGACCCTGATCAATGTGGGATTCGTAGAAGGGCTGGCCGTGCTCCCCTCCGTCCTCCTCCAGGCCGGGATCCTCTCCCTGCTGATGGCCCTGGTGGGATTTTTCTGCGCCGTTGTACTGCCGGATTTCAAACAATTCTCACTGCTGTACCTGGTGCTGGCAGTATTTATCACGACCCCCGTATTCCTGGCGGGGCAGTTAGGGATCGAAGCAGGCTGGATCAAATTTCATCCCATGTACCATCTGTTTCTTGCCATGAAGCGCGCCTATTTTGAGATTCCAAATACCAGCTTGCTCTATTACGCCGCCTGTGGGGCCTCCATTTTCCTGCTGTTTCTGCTGGCCGGATGGGGACTGCGGCGCGAAATGGCGCGGAAAGGATAAGGATCCGTTCCATCTCCCCCGCGGCACGGGCATATATCAAAATGAACTCCCCCGCCGCAAGCGGCGGGAAATTAGACACTAAGAGATGAAAAAAGGAGGAATCACAAACCATGAACTGGAATGCCCTGAAATATCAATTAAAAGCCGTCCGCCGCGACAAGCTGTGCATCCTGACATTTTTGCTGCCCATCGCGGTGGGGCTGGCGCTGAATCTTCTGTCGGATCTGAACCTGTCCTCCGCAGCGGAGCCCTCCTTCGGCATCCTGCAGGATGACCTGGCCCCGGAAGCCGCCGCATGGCTCCAAAAGCACGGTGCCGTCACGGCATACGACACCCTGGGAAGCCTGGAAGCGGCCGTCAGGGAGCCTTCCACACAGACCATCGGAGTCCTGTCCGACGGCTCCGGCATCCGGGCCATCCGGGCCGGCGATGAAATGACGAGAACGGCGGTCACGGCGGACCTGCTCCCCAGGCTTTACGCGGACCGCGGCCTGATGGCCCGGTACGAGGTCACACGGCTGCCCTCCGCAGCGGACAGTGACATGATGAAGCACCTTCTGATCGTGATCACCATGGTCACGGCCATGTTCATGGGCTGCACCTTCAACGCCATGAATATCATCAGTGAGAAGGAGGACGGGATCCTCAGCATCAACCAGGTCCTGCCCCTGACGAAGGCCCGGTACACCCTGCAGAAGCTCACCGTCGGCTTCCTCGGCGGAACCATTTCCGCCGCCGTCACCGCCCTCATCTGCATGAGGCTTACCGTCGGGCAGCTCGTTCCTCTGCTGCTTCTGATCCTCCTGTCCGCATTTATCGCGGCTCTGAGCGGACTTTTTATCGCAGGCTTTTCCGAAAGCCTGATGATGGGGATCATGTACATCAAGCTCGTCATGATCCTCTTCCTCGCCCCGCCCATCCTGTTCTACCTGCTCCTCCCGGCCGGCGGAGCCCTGCGCGCGCTGACCTATCTGCTGCCCTCCAGCGCCACCTTCTATGGACTGATGAAGCTCCTGAATGGAAGCGGCAGCCTGGGAAATGAGCTGGCAGTCCTGGCGGCGCACTGCGCGGTATGGTTCCTGCTGTACGAGTGTGTGTCGCTGGGACGCCGGAAAAGCCTGACATAACAAAGCAAGCGGATTGGTTCTGCTTCTCTGCCAGCGTTGCCGCCACGCCGGAACGGCCTCAAATGACGAAGCACGCGGATATCAAAATACGTCTTACGATATCCGCATGCTTCTCTTCTATATACTGTATTTCTCAATCAGGCACTGGTGTCTGGTATCCTTTTTTGAATAATTGATCCCCACCAAAAGGATCTCACCCGTATACCGCTCCAATGCCGCGGCATACTTCCTGTCCTTGATCTGGCTGATGGCCGCATCCGCTGACTTGTTCCATTTCAGCTCAACCAGCAATGCCGGCAGCTCCGGATATTCCTTCCGCGGCAGGAACACCAGATCTGCGAATCCCCGCCCTGCCGGGAGCTCCCTGACCGGCTTGAAATAATATTTCATAGCTCCAAGATACGCGATGCTCAGCACGCTGCTCAGGGAATTTTCATTATTATACTGGATATTCGAGGCATAACCCATGTGGATCTCCTCAATGATATCCGCTACGGCCGCGCAATCCATTTCCAGGGTCGCATCCAACAGTTCCTCCGACTTCATCCTTATTCCGGAAGGTCACCATATCATTTTGATAAGACGTCGTTTTTACCCTCACAGACTCGCCGGCCAGCATCGTGATCACCGCCGTTCTCAGCCCGTCAAAATCCATATTGATCAATGGCCGGATGGATTCAAAGGTTCCGGTCATGGACCAGTAGCTCCGGAACTCCCCCCCCACATCATACAGCCCAGAACTGCTTTTGGATTATATACATGCTCCTTTCCAAGGAGATAACCGTCATACCAGCATTTCGTCTCTTCAAAATCCCTTCCGTACCGGCTACACAGACTTTTTACCTCTTCTTCCGTAAATCCAATATATGGCGCAAATATTTTTGCGTCCAGCATGGTAAATTCATCAAAATCATTTAAGGCGGACTGTGTACGGATCTTCTTGATGGACAAAATCCCTGTCAGATACGCGAGATGGATAAACTCCGTTGAATTTGCCCCTTTAAACAGTCCCCGCAATTCTTCGATCACATTTTTTTCAATATAGGAAACCGTTTTATCCCCGGATTTTACACTGGTGAGGCACCACTGCACATCAATACGTATCACATCATATCGGTTCAAATGCCTCCGGAAGCTGTCATGCGCACTGATCTTCCTGCCCTGGAAGAAACCTTCCAAAACAAATCCTGATCACCTACCGCCCTCTCTTATACTCCAGAATGGTCTCCGCGATCCGTGTATAATCCCGCTCGAACAGCTCCTCGCTGACCTGCCTGCGCAGGATCTCCTCCGGGACGCCGAGCAGGATCTTCTCTGTCACAAACTGCTTGCTCCGCTGCCGGTATCCGGGCAGACGGTTCAGCTCCTGGATGTGCGCCAGCTCCGGCCGCCACAGAAGGCTCAGCTGCTTCTTCCGGTTCACCTTCGGATTCTCCTTCGGCCTGCGCAAGATATAAAAGTCCGCCTCCCCGTCCACCTGCTCCACGGTGATGATCCCCCACCACTCTGGAACATGCTCCTCAATATGCATGGCATGGCTTACCCTCGCCGCCACATAATTATAGTCAAAATACTGATCATAATCCTTCACCTGCCGCGTAAGCCTGGCATAGGTGTCCGCGTCGCTCTTGATCTCGATCCCCACAAGCGCAGACGGAAGGACCATCACGATATCCGCCCGTGACCTTCCCATCTGCTTCTCCTCCAAAATCCTCATTTTACCGTAATACGCTTCCAGAAAATCAAAAAGCGGCTCACGGATGTCTTTATCGTACAGCATCTTTTCACCTGTCCCTGAATCGCTGGTAAAATTTCTCGGCTCCGCGGTTCTCTAATGACGTTCTTTATTCTTATTTCTATCTTCGTACAATCATGAGATAGCTTATATCTTTTAAATTATGATATTTGTCTTCCATAGCGATACCTCGAAAAGGATATAAAAATACAAAATGTCGGGATTTGATACAGTATTAAATATATATCAAAGTTTTGTCATCGTTATATTTTACATTAAAGTTTATATTTTGTCTAGGTACAGAGACAGCCGGCTGCTGATCAAAAAAGAAGGACGGTTACTGTGAGCGCCCGGTCAGGGTGTGAGCAGTAACGAAGGACGAGGAGGATGGATGCTGACAACATTCATCTCACTCCCTTTGTGCAATGTGCTGTTTTTTTTACATTTTTATTGTCTATATTGACGCATTTACAATAATTTATTTTTATGCTACAATTTTCTTAAAGTAATACCTATTACATATTACTCTTTTCACACATATGGAAGATACAGGTCAAAAGAAAGGAATGAAGAACATCATGTACAAAGAACACGAATACTATCTGAAACGCTGCATCGAAATCTCAAAACGCTCCCGGGAAGCAGGCAATACCCCCTTCGGGGCGATCCTGGTGGACGCGGAGGGCAATATCCTGCTGGAGCAGGAGAATGTGGAGATCTCCACAAAGAAATGTACCGGCCATGCGGAAACGCAGCTGGTCGAACGTGCCTCCGTTCTGTATGAAAAGGATTTCTTATGGAACTGCACGCTGTACTCCACCGCAGAGCCCTGCGCCATGTGCTCCGGGGCCATTTACTGGGGCAATATCGGACGGGTCGTCTATGCCATGACCGAGCGAGAGCTGCTTTCCCTGACCGGCTCCAATGAGCAGAATCCCACCTTCGACCTTCCCTGCAGAGAGGTCTTTGCAAAGGGACAGAAGGACATCCAGGTGGTCGGACCTTTCCCGGAGATCGCTCCGCTGGCCGCAGAAGTACACGAGGGATACTGGAATCAATAGCCGTCCGCCGCGCGAAGCTCTCCCCGGAGAGTTCCGCGTATGCCATTCGGCCGTTTTACAAGGTATACCCAAGGGCATCCCATTATGGCCATCCGGCCGTTTTACAAGGTATAAAATAAGGAGATACAAATGGAAAAAAATCAAGCACAACAACAAGATACCGAATTTTCGCTCTCCGCCGTACCGGAGAGTGAACGGAAAAGTTATTTCAGCCTGACCATCGTCTGGACCGGCTTCGTATTTGTCATCACCAGCATGATGGCAGGGGGCGGGCTTTCCGCCGGGCTGGATTTTAAAATGATCCTGGTTGCGGTCCTCCTGGGAAATGTCTTCCTGAGCGCTATCGCGATCCTGGTCAGCATCATCGCCAGCAAGACCGGACTGACCTTTGCGCTGATGACACGCTACAGCTTCGGAGAAAAGGGCTCCCGAATCGCGTCTATGTTTGTGCCCATCGTAAATATCGGCTGGTACACCATTCAGGCCGCTACCTACGGACATTTTATCGCGCAGGCATTCGGCTTCGGAGACATTGCGGAGCTGATCTGCATGGCAGTCAGCGCGGTAGTGATGGGAATCTTTGCAATGAAGGGGATCAAAGCCATCAGCATCCTGGGATACATTGCGATCCCCGCGATCATCTTCCTGTCGATGGCCACCTCCATCCGTGCCGTAGGCATGATCGGTCTGGACGGGCTTTGGAATTATACACCGGAGGGGCACATTACGTTATCCAGCGGGATCACCGTCGTGATCGGAACCTGGATCCTGTCCACCTCCACCTGCATCGCGGACATCATGCGCTACGCGAAATCCACAAAGGAAGCCATCGCGGCGACCCTGACCGGACTGCTTGGCGGAAATATTTTCATGATCCTCTGCGGGACCATCACCTCCGTTGCGGTAGGCGACAGCGACCTGACAAATGTGCTGCTGTCCATGGGTCTTCTGGTTCCGTGCCTGATCCTGATGACAACCAACATTTTTACCACAAATGCGTCGAACCTGTATTCCACATCCCTGAACCTGTCCAATGCATTTCACATGGACCGTCAGAAGATTATTGTGGTACTGCTTGCCATCTCCGCGCTTGCTACACTGTGCAGGCCCTACCAGGTCGGATTTCTGTTTTCCTTCCTGGACCTGCTGGGAACCATCGTACCTCCGCTTCCAGGCATCATCCTTGCAGATTACTTCATCATCCACAAGGGAGAGTACAAGGATCTGGGCAGTGTAAAATTTGCGCGGTTTAACGCGGTTTCATGGCTGACCTGGGCGATCGCGCTTGCCGGAGTCTACCTGATCCCGTTCGGACTGCCTGCGCTCAAAGGCCTGATCATCGGCGGCGCGCTCTATCCGATCCTGATGAAAGTAACGAAGAAACAAGTCGCACAGTAGGAAGGAGATTATGATGGGAAAATATAAACTGGCAGCTCTGATCGGAACGATCATCATGGGAATCGGTTCCTTTATGGCCTGTCTCTGTTCCGTGCCCGCGCTGATCATGGCAGGAAATGTATTGCTGATCGTCAGCCTGTTTGTCATGACATATGCGTTTTCTTCATGGCAGCCGTAAATCACAGCTTTATCGGCCGGATGCATTGCGGCAAAACGCAAGGCATTATAAATAATAACGCTGTAGAATACAAAAACGCGCACTCATCCGGGTGCGCGTTTTTTTACACACAGGTCCACACTTATATTGACAGATTCCCGCTTATCCTTTATGCTTGGAGTCAAATGTACATTATGAAAAGGAGATCTGTATGTCCAACTATAAGCTAAACGCGTTTTCCCTGTCCGACCGGGCCAGGTTTGAGATTCAGAAATATATCGGCACCATGGATCTGCAGAAAGACAACAAGCTTCCCAGAGAGGAACGTCTTGCCGAGATCATCGGCGTCAGCCGCATTACGATCCGCCAGGCGCTCAACGACCTGGCAGCGGAAGGGCTCATTTTCCGCAGGCAGGGGCGAGGCACCTTTGTCAACGTAGATTCCCTGAACATCAAGGTTCACTTTAACCCCTGCATGGAATTTTCGCAGATGATCCGGAACAGCGGTTATGAGCCGTCGGTCAAGCTGGGAGACATCAAAAAAATCCCCCGGGATGAAGCGATCTGCGGGCTCCTTCATATGAAAGAAGGCGAGGAGCTTGTGATCGCCGAGAAAATATTTCTGGCGGACGGGCAGTTCTGCGTATTCTGCCGGGATTATTTCAGCGCCTCCCAGGTGGGGGACGAGGCGTCTTTCCGGGAGTTCAGCAGGTACGAGGATTCCGTATTCAAATACATTTATCATGTATCCGGAAAAAAATGCGAATGGGACAAGGTGGAGATCGATACGATCATGTCCTCCGCGATGGAAGGTCTGTCCGGGTATGCGGAGCTCCGGGAACTGCCGGACATGCCGCTGCTGTACTTGAAAGGCATCAACTACGATACCAGCGACAGCCCGATCCTGTATGCTAATGAATATATCAATACCTCAATCATCAAATACAATATCATCCGCGCGAAGAATATTACTTATTGATAATCAGATCCGTGCCGTAAAGGCTAAGCTGGAATCCTTTGGTATTATTACAAGCGACCTGACCAGCAACAAATAAAAATGCGCGGCGTTTATTATCACTTACATAAACGCCGCGTTTATAGGTATTTTTTATGCATGATCTTCTTTTTATTGCAGAATACACATTCAGGACATTCGCCGCATAGGCTCCTTTTACCTTAGCCTCAATAATATCGGCATGAGCCTTCAAAAAGCCTTTTAACATCTCGTCAACAAAATCATCTCGCCTGGCTTACTTTTTTCCTTTTTCTTGATTTCATTCTATGTTACAATAACTTTAACTTACATATGATCGGACAAAGTCCGTCTGTCCCAAGGGGATATAAGTGATGGGAGGTCCTTTCTGGATAACTGTTCAAACAAAAGAGGGGAGGTGAGGTAATCATGTCTTTTGCTTTTCCTATAATGATGTCTTTTAACGTTTTTACTCAAATCATCTCTATAGCCGCTGATATTTTGATCATAATATGTGCAATTAAATATTTAAAAAAGCACTGATCCGGCAAGAAGGCTACAATCACTACGCTGATTGGCCGGGTGTAACCTGTAACAACGTTAGGAAGATCTTAAGATCTTCTTAATCAAAAAAACAAGGAAAACCTTCTTTTGTGTGTTACAATGAATTGTGCTGAAAAAAACACAGAAAGGAAGGTTTTCCCATGTCTGACAAAATACTGATTGTTGACGACGAGGCCGAAATCGCTGATTTAATTGAAGTGTATCTGAACAGCGAAGACTACACGGTCTTTAAATTTTACTCCGCGAAGGAAGCCCTCGAGCGCATCAATACCACTGAGCTGGATCTTGCGATCCTGGATATCATGCTTCCGGAGATCGACGGATTTACATTGTGCCAAAAAATCCGGGCAAAGTACACCTATCCGGTCATCATGCTGACCGCCAAGGACGGTGAGATGGATCAGGTCAAGGGGCTGACGCTCGGAGCGGACGATTACATCACAAAGCCTTTCCGTCCCCTGGAATTGATCGCAAGGGTGAAGTCCCAGCTGCGCCGGTACAAAAAGTACAACCCGGCCCATTCGGAGGACGAACAGGATCTGCTCACTCACTCCGGCCTGGTGATGAAACCTGACACCTACGAATGCTTTTTAAATGAAAAGCCGCTCACACTGACCCCGACCGAATTTTCCATTTTACGCATCCTCCTGGAAAACAAAGGGCGCGTGATCAGCGCGGAAGAACTGTTTCATCAGATCTGGAAGGACGAGTATTACAGCAAATCCAACAATACGATCACCGTGCATATCCGCCATCTGCGCGAAAAAATGAACGACACCTTGAGTAAACCAAAATATATCAAAACGATATGGGGGGTGGGGTATAAAATTGAAGGCTAACAACAGAGGAGAATATTCTGAATTTCAGTCAAAACTCATGGAACGTTTCTGCGTAAACGCGCTTCTTTCCGTTGCGGCCGTGATCCTGCTGTATCTGTTCCTCTGGAAACAGCGGGGCGGAAACCTGGTCATCACTCTATTGGTGACATTTACAACGCTCGAATATGAGCAGGCTTTCTATATCTATCACAATTATTTCAGAGGCTACAAGGAAATCTTTTTCGCGGCGGCGATCATTTTTCTATTTGTTGTGCTGCTCTGGCGCTTATTCCGGTGGATCACCCGATATTTTAAAGAAGTCAATCAGGGGATCGACGCCCTGCTGGCAGAAGATACGGCACAAATCCATTTATCGGCGGAAATGCTTCCCTTTGAAAAAAAGCTGAACGCAGTCAAGCAGACACTGACGCGGCAGAAGCAGGAAACCGCGCTTGCGGAACAGCGGAAAGACGAGTTGGTAATGTATCTTGCCCATGACATCCGCACTCCCCTGACCTCCGTGATCGGGTATCTGAATCTTCTGGACGAAGATCCGGATATGTCTGCCGCCGAACGCGCGAAGAATGTGCATATCACACTGGACAAGGCCTATCGGCTGGAAGAAATGATCAATGAATTTTTTGAGATCACCCGCTACAATTCCAGGCAGATCCAACTGGCAAAGGAACCCGTCGATCTGTACTATCTGCTTGTCCAGCTGTCCGACGAGCTTTCCCCGGTCTTCGCTCCCCACGGCAATTCCGTTGTGTTAAATATGGATGAAAATCTGACTGTCCGCGCCGACCCAGATAAGCTGGTCAGAGTATTCAGCAATATTTTAAGAAATGCGGCGGCATACAGCGACCCGAAAACCGAAATCACAATCTCAGCCGAAGAAACGGCCGAACAGGTCCGCGTTTCCTTCCAAAACCAGGGGGACCACATTCCCGCGGAAAAGCTCTCCCTGCTCTTTGATAAATTTTACCGGCTGGATAAGGCCCGCGTCTCCGACACCGGCGGCACGGGCCTGGGGCTGGCGATCGCAAAGGAGATCATCCTCCTGCACGGCGGTTCCATACACGCGGAAAGCGGCGGACATTCGGTCACAATCACGGTCTGCCTGCCCAGGACAGCTTGACGAATGGATGCGCAGGTTGGATGATCTTTAGATCATCCAACCGTACAGGGGGAATATGTTTATTCCTGCGGGGCAGCGATGGGCTGTCGGGAATTTATTCTGCAAAGTAAATTTCATATAAATTCGGGAAATCGTCTTTCCTGTCCTTAAGAGCATTCATCATATACATCTTCCGCACCATAAAGATCAATCATTCTAAATACGGCGTCGATTAAATACCCGCCCTGCAGCCGGGAATAGTCCGCCATTATCTTGTCTGATCTGTCCGTTTTTTGTCGGAAGGGTGATGCCTTTCTTTTGCTTTTGAGCTCAAAATACCGGGTTAGAAGAGATTACTTTCGTAGATTATTGTTTGCCGAATAAATTTTCATAACTTGCCCTCCCTTAATCTGTATGTCATCTTAATATCTGCTTATAAGGTATATCGGCCGATTCTTCCCAAAATATTAGTTCAGCAATTGCGGCGTATACCCATCACGGATGTAATAAGGCGTATCATCCACATAACGGTATTCTGCCTCTGTAATATCCGAACCAACTACCGATTTAAGAAAAGATAACATATTCAGGGAACCAACCAGCGTCTAAAGTCAGGGGCATTTAGATGTTGATATACCGGTTTATCCGGGTTAGGATTTTCTTAGGAATTAAACAATTTCATATTAAAGTTCTCAACTCCTTTGTTCCGTATAATAGGTACTGACAGAGGCATTATTTTATTTCTGTGCCGCATGCGCACATACGGAAAGGAGTTTTTATGATGAGAGAAAAATATATTAGAAATAATTTCCCAAATAATGTTTACCGGGGCCGCAGGCGCAAGCGTTTTGTAAGCCGTCTGACCGTCCCGCTTTTTCTGTGTCTATGTGCTATCATGGTTTTGGGATTTTCCTGGAAAGAAAGCCTGAAAAAAGAAGGAGCCTTTCAGATTCCGGCCATTTCTTTTGGGGATAATGCGCCTGCCGCAGATATACACGGAGAGCAAGGGACAGCAGAAAAACCAGCGCAGGCTTCCGCAGTACAGGGAGGAGAACCGCAGGCTTCTGATACAGATGTCCCATGGCAGCTTACTTTAGTCAATCAGCAGAATCCCATTCCAGACAATTATGAGCCGGATTTGGTCCAGGCGCCGGGCGGCGAATCGGTTGACAAACGCATTTATGAACCGCTGATGCAGATGCTGGAAGCCGCAAGGGAAGGGAACCTGGGGGAACTGCCGCTTGTCGTGTCCGGCTACCGCACGGCAAAGACGCAGCAGAAGCTTTACGATGAAAAAATCCGCGAATTCAAAAAGGAAGGGTATTCCGAGAGCGAAGCTGCAGAGCTGGCAGAGCAGTGGGTCGCCCTGCCGGGTTACAGCGAGCATCAGCTTGGATTTGCGGTAGATATTAACGGAGCAACCTGGGATGTTTATTTGTGGCTGCAGGAAAACAGCTATAAATACGGATTTATTTTCCGATATCCCGGAAATAAAACAGACATCACCGGGGTGGCCGAGGAGGTCTGGCATTATCGGTATGTCGGGGTGGAGGCGGCCACCGAGATGTATGAGCGGGGAATCTGTCTGGAAGAATATCTTTTTTAGAAAAAGTGAGCGCAAGATGGGGCACCTTTTGAGAGCGAACAAGAGATGCCCCATTTTTCACTCAGTCTCAATTTACAGTGCGCCCTTTGGACAATTCTTCACACACTCAAAGCAAAGTATACATTCCGTGCCGTTCTTTCGTTTACGGGAATTATCCGTAGCATCAACATCCATTGGACACACTTTTTTGCATTTGCCGCAAGATACACATTTGCTTTTATCACATTGAATCCGGAGCAGTGAAAAATAACTCACAGGCTTCAAAAATGCAGAAACAAATATAAGAGAACCCGCAAATGTAATATACCGTATCCATCCGATCTGTTTTCTTGGAGCCACCGGGACCCTGTACGGGAGAAAATCAAGCACCATTGCAGTCCAGCAGGCATATCCGCACCAGCCCCTGCCGAAAAGCAGCGGCCCGAAAATTTTTGCGACTGCCTAATGGATGGTTGCGGCTTCAAACACTCCCGTAAAAAGATAATACCAAAATCCCTCAATCTGCATATTTTCGCCGCAGATGAATCCCAAATAAACCAGCATATAAAGTCCGACTAAAAGCTGTGCGGCTCTGCGGGCATAAAAATGCGCTGACATTCTCTCATGCTTGTTCCGGTTCTTAATGCCACTACATAGCCTTTCTTTCCAGCGCTTAAAGCTGCATGCGGCTCATGGGTATTGCACCAGGGTGTACATCTGTCAATAAAAGCTTTAAACTGTCCGGGAATGTCTGCCCAATAAGAAGGCGATACAGATATGATGATGTCTGCCCACTCGTAGTTTTCCATTATTTTATCAACATCATCATGCTGAACATGGTTTTTTCCAGATCATCACTGCCGTATCGTAATCTGCTTTTACGCTTCGGAACAGCCTGATATCGCACATTGTTTTTCACCTCTCCAATAACAGCAGGCCCGTTTTGCCTTTTTCAGCCCGATATAAATGCCCACAAAACAAGTATATGGTTTAATGATGGTTTCAAAGTGCTGCCTGTCGCCGAG
>Ga0073906_1002392_pt1 | contig 24747 bp, 20 predicted proteins | sample Inofromicrocosms_FD_65485 | JGI IMG/M metagenome (GOLD analysis project Ga0073906, IMG submission 65485) | Mouse cecum microbial communities from Vienna, Austria - Inoculum for glucosamine and mucus D2O microcosms | ecosystem: Host-associated > Mammals > Digestive system > Large intestine >...
GCAAAAGCCTTATTAGCCTCGGCGACTCTGTGCATTTCTTCCTTACGCTTTACCGATGCGCCGGTATTGTTGTAAGCGTCCATAAGCTCGCCCGCAAGGCGTTCGTTCATGGTCTTTTCGCCGCGCTTTCTCGCAAACGCAACTATCCAACGGATAGCGAGCGTTTGTTGACGGTCCGCGCGGATCTCGAGCGGCACTTGATAAGTCGAGCCGCCCACGCGACGCGCTTTAACCTCGAGCTGCGGCTTTACGTTTGCCATGGCTTGATTGAACACGTCGACCGGTTCGAGCGACGTCTTTTCCTTTAATATAGCAAAAGCGTCGTAAACGATAGCTTGAGCCGTGCCCTTTTTGCCGTCTTGCATAATTTGATTGACAAGCTTTGTCACGACCTTGCTTTTATAGATTGGATCGGGTAATACGTCCCTTTTGGGAACCCCGCTTCTTCTCGGCATGGTTTATCTCCTTATTCGATTTTTTATGTCGAAACGTTTATACGGCGTTATGCCGTCATACGTTTCACGTCGGCATGCAAAAGCCGCCGACAGGAAACACGGCGATCAAACGACGCGAGCGCATTGCTCAGTCGATTTTGCGATCGCATACGATAGCGCGAAAATCTACTGCAATGACGCCGCGCGAACATGATCGGCGTTTCCGACAGAGCGTCGCGAAAACTATTTGGAACGTTTCGCGCCGTATTTCGAGCGAGCTTGCTTGCGTTTGTTCACGCCCGCAGTGTCTAACGCACCGCGGATGATGTGATACCTCACGCCGGGCAAATCCTTCACTCTGCCTCCACGGACAAGCACAACCGAGTGTTCTTGCAGGTTGTGTCCTATGCCGGGAATATAGACCGTACCTTCCATGTTGTTCACAAGGCGCACACGCGCGATCTTGCGCAACGCGGAGTTAGGCTTTTTAGGCGTGGTCGTCGTGACCGACAGGCAAACGCCGCGCTTTTGCGGGTTGTTGTCGAGAATAGGACTCATGGATTTGTAAGTCACTTTCTCGCGACCTTTCCTAACGAGCTGGTTGATCGTAGGCATTTGTTACTCTACCTCCCTTTAGTAGTATTGCCGCTCTCACTCAAAGACCGAACAAGAGCATAGCGCGGACTGAGCCACGCTACCTTTTATTATAACAATCAAACCCCGCCTTGTCAAGCGTTTGATTACTGCTTTTCCAAAAGATGTAAGCGCATGTTTTATCGACGTGTAAAGCGATATGTTCTTGCCAATCGACAACGCCCCGCCTACTCGCTATTTTTGTCCTACGCAGCAGCCATAGGGACTGAACAAACACATCGCGCGTTTTCTGCGCACCGAAGAATCTCAACGTTATAAAAAGAGTAAGCGCAATCCCCGACGCTTACTCCATAAAGAAAAGTAAAGATATTATCCGAATAATTCTTAATTCCGAATTCTTAATCCTTAATTGTCACAGTCCTATGTCTACGTCGGGCGGAGCTATATCGTCGCCATTGTCGATAAACGCGTTTTGAGACTTGCCCTGTCCGAAACGCGGGTCGTTGCCGTGGTTGTTGCTCACACATCTGAAAGTGACCGTGGACGGCACCCAAACGAGCCGCACCGCGCCCGTCTCACCGTTTCTGTGCTTGGCGATGTTCAGATATACAGTATTGCCGTCGACAGTGGTATCGGCTTCGGCGGGATTTTCGACCGATGCGGATTTCGCGCTGCGGTCGAGAAAGAAAACGATGTCCGCGTCCTGCTCTATTGCGCCCGAATCACGCAAGTCGGAAAGCTGAGGCGTAGGGTCTTTGCGCTTATCCACGTCGCGCGACATCTGCGAGAGCAGCAATATCGGCACGTCGAGTTCCTTTGCCGCGAGCTTGATAGCGCGAGTCATGTCTGCGATCTCGTGCACCACATTGTCTATTTTTTTGCCGCTCTGCATGAGCTGCAAGTAGTCTATCATAACGAAATCAAGCCCGACGGTGTGCTTGAGCCGTCTGCACTTGGACAGCATTTCCGCGGGCGTGATATTGCCCGACTCGTCCACGTACAGCTTTGTGCCTTTGAATCTGTCCTGCGCGCCGTATAGCTTTGCCCAGCCCATTTCGTCTATGACCGCACGATTGGCTTTTGACATATCGAAGTTTCCTACCGAGCACAGCATGCGTCGGGCGAGCTGTACCGCGCTCATTTCGAGCGAGAATACCGCGACCGAATACGGTTGTTTATTATCGGGTCGGCGCGCGAGCGCGGCGTTTACCGCACAGTTCATGGCAAAGCTCGTTTTTCCCTGACCGGGGCGCGCCGCGAGGATTATCAAGTCGCTGCGCTGAAATCCGCCGCCGAGCATCATGTCGAGATACGGGAAACCGCTCGGCACGCCGCGGTAAGCGTCGCGGTTTTCCTGACGCTGTCTGAGATCGTCGAGCGCCTCGTCGATAGCGCGATTTATCAGCTCGAGCTTGCCGCGTCTGCCCGTTTCGGACAGTTCGTAAAGCGCGGCTTCCGCATGCGTCAAAGCTTTATCGTCGGGATCGAGCGCGTACGCTTCGTCCGCCATTTCGCGCGCTATCCGTATGATAGAGCGCAGGCGCGAGGTCTTTTTCACTATGCCGAAATAATACTCGGAGTTTGCCACCGACGGTATAGCGTTGACGAGGTTGGACACATAGTCCACGCCGCCGCACATATCGAGAGTGCCGTTGTTTTCGAGCTGAGTCACCACCGTGACAAGGTCTATCGGCTGCGTGGCAGTGAACAGCGCGTTCATAGCCTCGAACAAAAACTTATGCGAGGGCGTATAGAAATCGTCCGCGACGAGCTGCGGCAAATAATTTACCGCCGTCGCGTTATCGATGAGCATGCCGCCCAAAAGCGCGGTCTCCGCCTCGTAATTATTGGGCATTTCCCGCGCGGTCACGTTCGGGTGTTTTTTGCGGAACTCCTCTTTTTCGCTTGTTTTCGCCATGATTTCTCCTTGGGTTTTTTATCACATACAACCGCCGAGTTTGCACATAGCCGATAAGTGACAGCGGCAATTACGCCGCATTAACTCATTCGGCGGTTATTACATCGGCAAATGATTTTCGTAATCTCTGTACTGTTCCGGATTGTACGGGAATCGGTCGAGCAGCGTCGGACCTTTATCTTTCTTTTTGCGCGTTACGGCAAACACGATACCTACCGCCGCACCGCCCGCAACGAGCGCGACTATATACCACCCGTACGACACGGGGCGATTGTACGAAAAGCCTATTTCCGCATCTATTCCGTCGAAGTACCGAGAAAAAATATACCCGCTCGTGCGCGAATCTATGCGGTAGCTGCTGCCCGTGGAACTCATGCGCCGCGATCCGCCGCGCACGTAATTCAACAGCAGTCCTTCGGGATTTTCGCCGCGCAGACACGGAAACGCGTCGGTCAGCGCGGGGAACAACACTACCGTCTCGCCGAACTCGTCGACGGCTTTCCTTCCGTTTTTGATCAGTTCGAGAACAGTGCCGGACTTGTTGCTTTCCACGTTGTCGAATGCTTCGCGCACGCCGTTGAACGGATTTTTCGCTACAAGTTCCACCTTGCGAATAAACGGGTTGTCTTTATACGACGCGGTAAACTCGACCGCCGTGCCTATAAGATCGAGATCGGACACGCCCGACGGGAACGCCTTGACGTATCTCGCCGAATATCCGCCGTCGCTCGTTGCCGCAAGTTCGAGCTCGTATCCGAACTCGTCGAACAATGCGTGAAGGTATTGCGACACGGTGAGCGCATCGTCGCCGTTTGCCTGAGCCGAGCTTTCCATGGCGGCAAGCGCGGTTTTGTCGATAGCGACTTCGACGGCGTTCATTCTTTCGTCGTTTGCCGAGTAGTAGTCGTATACCGTAACACTCGCGCCGCAACCCGTCAAAACGCAGCACAGCGCCGCGAGACACGCACACAGCGCGAACCGATAAATTTTTGTCTTGCGCAGCATATTACTTGCCGAAAAGCTTTTCGAGTTCGACGAGCGACTCGTTGAACAGCGCGAAAGCGTCATCGTACGGTTTATCGGTCGCAAGATCGACCTCGGTATCGCAGAGTATATCGTACGGGGACTTATGTCCGCCCGCCTTCAAAAACTTATTCTTGTAAACGTCCACGTAACCTTGACGCGTCAGTATATTGCGCGCTATGCTCGTAGCGGCGGTAAGACCGGTGGCGTACTTATACACATAAAACGCGTTATAGAAATGCGGTATGCGCGACCACTCGTAAGCAATAAGATCGTCGGAGACCTCTTCGCCGTAGTATTTTTTATTGAGATCGAGATACAACCCGTTGAGCGCCTCGACCGTGAGCGGCTTGCCATCGAGATCGGTCTTGTGCGCGAGGTACTCGAACTCGGCGAACATCGTCTGACGGAACAGCGTAGTACGGAAACGGTCGAGTCTATAGCTCAAAAGGTATTTCTTTATATTGTCGTCTTTGACGTTGTTCATGAGATAATGTTCGAGCAGCGTCTCGTTGCAAATCGACGCGACCTCCGCAACGAAAATGCGATAGTCCGCTTTTTCGCACGGCTGTCCTTCTTGAGAATAGTACGAATGGAGACAATGCCCAAGCTCGTGCGCCACTGTGAAAATATCGTTGGTCGTGGGCGCGTAGTTGAGCAAAACGTACGGATGCGCGCCGTAAGTGCCCCAGCTATACGCGCCGCCGCGCTTGCCGTCGTTGGGCATGACGTCTATCCAGCCCTCGGTCATAGCGCGGTTCAACAGCGCGACATACTCCTCGCCCATCGGCGCGAGCGCGGTCTTGACGAGTTCGCACGCTTCCTCGTACTTGAGTTTCATCTGCGCGTTTTCCACGATAGGCACGTACAGATCGTACATATGGATCTTATCCACGCCGAGTACTTTTTTGCGCAGTTCTATATAACGGTGCAGCGGCGCAAGGTTCTTGTCCACAGCGGATATGAGGTTTTCGTAAACCGCCGTCGGCACTCCGTCGGCGAACATTCCGCGCTCCAAGCAATCGCCGTAGCCGCGAACCTGCGCGCCGAAGTTATCGCTCTTTACGTTGCCCGCATAGTTGGCTGCGAGCGTGTTTATATGCGCGCGGTAGCCGTCGTACAAATTCTCGAACGCGGCTTTGCGCACCGCTCTGTTCTCGTCGGCAAGCAGCTCGCCGTACGACTCGTTGGTAAGCTCGCACAGCTTGCCGTCTTTTTCGACGGGCTTGAACTTGAGATCGACGTTCATGAGCATGGACGCGACGTTATCCGTTGCGGAAAGCGCCTCGCTCGCCATGGCGAGTATGCGCTCTTCCTTATCGGACAGAATGTGCGCTTTTTGACGCTTGGTCTCCTTGAGCGCGAAGTCGAAATCTACGAACGCGGGATCGGCAATATACCCGTCCAAAATCTTGTCGTCGAGCGCGCCGAGTTCGCTGTTTATAAACGACGTTGCGGTCATGATCTTGCCGACGAGCGTTTCGGTACGGTTTGCATAGCCGACGGCTTTGCTCTCGGACAAGTCCTCGTGCGAGCGCATGTGCGCGTAAACATACAGTATGCCGGCTTTTTGATTTACTTTGGAATCGAGCTTCAAGCATTCGAGCGCGAGCTTGCCGTTGCCGAGCTTGCCTTTGTACTTATCGAACTCGGGCAGCATGCCGAGCACTTCTTTCATTCCCGCCTCGAACGCCGCGTCGTCTTTTACGAGCGCGGTGAGATCCCAACGGTACTTTTGAGGAACTTCGGTTCTTTTCATGATCTTATATCTCCGTGAATTTATTTTAATTTTTGTTTGCGTGTATGGGCGGAGGCACAACGCCGCCGCGCGCTATAAACGCGCTCGGATCGCCGCCGTTTACCGCCATGATCGGCGCAGTGCCGAACAGTCCGCCGAAATCGACCTCGTCGCCCACGGTCTTGCCGTAGACGGGCACAATGCGCACCGCGGTCGTTTTGTTGTTTATCATGCCTATAGCGCATTCGTCTGCTATCATTGCGGAAATAACGGCTGCGGACGTATCGCCGGGGACTGCTATCATATCCAATCCGACCGAACACACCGCGGTCATTGCCTCGAGTTTTTCTATATTGAGCGCGCCCGCGCGCACGGCGTCTATCATGCCGGCATCCTCGGAAACGGGAATGAACGCGCCCGACAGTCCGCCGACGCGGTTAGCCGCCATGACGCCGCCTTTTTTGACCGCATCGTTGAGCAATGCGAGCGCGGCGGTAGTGCCGCACGAACCGACGCGACTTAAGCCTATGCTCTCGAGCACGCGCGCTACCGAGTCGCCGACTGCGGGCGTGGGCGCAAGAGAAAGGTCCACGATGCCGCACGGAAGCCCCAATTCCTTAGCCGCCGCACTGCCTATGAGCTGACCGAGCCGCGTTATCTTGAACGCGGTGCGTTTTATAAGCTCGCACACCGACGTTATGTCGTAATCGGGATGCTTGTTTATTTCGTATTCCACGACGCCGGGACCGGACACGCCGACGTTGACCGAACAGTCGCCCTCGGAAATGCCCGTAAACGCGCCCGCCATAAACGGATTGTCGTCGACGGCGTTGCAGAACACGACAAGCTTGCCGCAGCCGAACGAGTTTATATCGCGCGTGCGGTAAGCGAGGTCTTTGATCACTCGACCGAGCTTGCCTACCGCATCAAGGTTGATTCCGGTCTTGCTCGACGCGACGTTGACCGAGCCGCACACTATTTCGGTTTCCGAAAGCGCTTGCGGGAGCGTGTCCAAAAACGCGTTCTCGGCGGCGGTCGCGCTCTTGTGCACGAGCGCGGAATATCCGCCTATAAAGTCCACGCCAAGCTCGCGCCCCGCGCGGTCGAGCGTTTTGCAAAGCTCTGTATATCCGCCGCAAGACGCGCCGATTATAGAGATCGGCGTAACTGCTATGCGCTTATTTACTATCTCCACGCCGAACCGCTTGCTCAGGCTCTCGCATACGGGGACGAGCCGTTTGCACACGCGCGTAATTTTTTCGTACACCTTGTCGCAGCATTTCCCGACAGACGAGTCTATGCAATCGACGAGCGACAGCGACAGCGTGACCGTGCGCACGTCGAGATGACGGTTATCGAGCATGTCTATGGTTTCGATTATCTCGTTGTTCGTAAACATCACACCCTCTGCATGGCGTTGAACAGATCTTCGTGCTGGACGTGGACCGTCACGCCGAGATGTTCGACCGAGGCTTGGAGCATTGCGCCTATCTTGTCAAGCTCGAGCGCGGACGACGACGTATCTACGAGCATGATCATCACAAAGTTATTCTGCATGATCGTTTGCGATATGTCCTCGATATTGATTTGCCATTCGGCAAGCTTGCCCGATACCGCGGCGATTATGCCCGTTCTGTCTATTCCTATTACCGATACTACAGCTTTCATAATATATGCAGTATACCACATGCCCTTAGATTTTGCAACAAGCACAGCTTGATTTTTCGATTTCTTTGCTATTTATCGATACGTTACTATTCTTTAATTAGCAACCATACTTGTACAACCGCTCAAGCACAGCTTGATTTTTCGATTTCTTTGCTATTTATCGATACGTTATCATTCTTTAATTAGCAACCATACTTGTACGGCTACGTATCATATACGACAAAGCAGACGCGTTTATTTACGTCTGCTCCGCGTAAACCGTTAAACGGTTTGTTGTCTTTATATTCGATCCGAATTATTCAAGCTCCCAAGTGACGGTCACTGCGTCGGACGCTTTGACGTTTTCGGGAACGAAGTCAACGGGCGCGGCGGCGCGCAACGCGACGCAATTGTCCGAATACCGCGTTGCCGACATAACGTCAAGCTCGCGCCAATCGTATTCGACGCTCACTATAACGCCGAGTTTGACGCCGCTCGCCCGCGCGATTGTCGTCGCTTTGGATTTTGCGTCGCGTACGGCATCCTCGAGCAGTTTGTCGGCTACGGCGTTTTTGTCCTTGACCGCAAACGAAATATCTGTCTGCGGATGCGCCGAACAAGCGGACATCGCGCCGAGCGCATCGCCCAACCGCGCGGAGTCGAAATCGAATTCGAGCGCGAGATCATGTCGGCAGTCGTAACCCTCGAACACCGTTTTGTAATTGCCGTCTTTATCTCTTACGCTCTTGTTTTTGACCGTGACCGAAAAGTTTTTGGTTTTAAGCTCGGACTTGTCGAATCCCGCTCCGCCGAGCGCATCGCGCAATTCGGTAATTTGCGCATTTGCCTTTTCTACCGCTTTTGCGTAGTCTTTGTCTATCGCGTCGAGAGACAAAGACACGACAACGAGATCGGGCTTTACGCTCGTTTTGCCCACGCCTTTTATACAAATAGTTCTTTTCATAATACACCTCGCTATTGTCTATATACTGTTAAATTCTACCAAAATTCATTACGCATTGTCAATGGTTTTGCGCAACTCGAACCTCGATGTGTCGCATTGCGCTGTTTCGCGGCAAAGCCGACTGTAATATCATCATACGCACTTTTTCTTTTTGGAAGTTACACCGAAAAGCAGTCGACGTTATATCGGCTGCTTTGACGTTTGTTGTATTCGATTTTACAGTTTCGTTCCGCGCTCGGCAATCGTTATATAGACCGATTGCAAACAGTCGTCTACCTTTTGCGACTGCGCGTCGCCCGATTTGTTGAGCGCGATCTTGATATCGTCGAGTCTGTCGGCGATCTTTTCGTCGCATCTGATAACATCCTTGTCGGTGGACGGGATCAAGTACTTGAGCTTTTCCTGAAGCTCGCCGAGCTTGGCTTTGTACGTTTCGCCTCCGAGTACTTTGAGCGCCTCGACCGACTTGGCGTTGCGTTCTATTATCTCTCTGTCGTCGACGTTTCGTTCCGCTTCCGTCTTTTTATGAAAACAACACATATATTTACACTCTCCTTTATTTTCATTAAAACAATCTGAACAGCGCAATCGCACATCGGACAGTCAAAGACTGAATTTTCAGGCTGTCCGCACGTTTCCGTATCATACACACGACCAAGTTGCCGAGGACGCAGCCCGTATCATGTGATAAATGCGCTGTTTACAGTCTTTTGCCGCAGCCCGAGCAGAATGCCGCGCTCGGCTCGTTCATCTTGCCGCAGTCGGGGCACTTTCTCGGTTCTTTACTCACGCGCTGTCCGCAGTGCGGGCAAAACGGATCGCCGACGTTGTAGTTCATGCCGCAATTGGGGCATTTATCCTTACCGAGTTTTTTCTCGTTGTCCAAGCCCGTGATCTTGAGCACTTCGTAGTACGCGGCTTTATCGTCAAGCTCGAGTTTGCGCAAGTATTTTTCGCGTTCCCACTGCTTGTCGTCGAGCCGCTCTATTTCGGCGAGGTATTCCTTGAGCCGCTCGCGCTGTCTCGCCTCGGCGGCGAAATCCTCTATGGCGTTCATATCCTCGTCGAGAAGGTTGAAATCGGCGATCTTGAAGTTGAGCACCGACAAGCCCCACTCGCGCTCGAACTCGGGATTGAGTATTTCGCCCATGCGTTGACTTATCTCTTTTTTGTTCGCCGAGAACCGATCGTACGTAAGTTTCTTTTCCGCGACTATCTTTAAGAATATATCCGCAAACTCGCTCGCGACGGTCTCGCCGTAACGCTTGGAAAACTCGTCGAGATCGAACTCGCGTTTCGCGCCGACCACCTTGCGGAAAAACTGCTCGGGGTTGGTAACCGAAATATCGAACTCGCCGTGCGCGCCCACCGTTATAACCTTGTTGCTCGCCTCGTCGCGGTAACGCAAACGGTTGCGAGTGCCCCACTTTATGAGCACGCGCGTGTCTTTGGGTATGTACACGACCTCGACGGAAAGCCCGCGTTTCCAATCCTTTACCTCGGATCTGTTATCGAACACGTCGTAATTGCCGCTCTTGTAATATCTCACGTCGCCGCCGCCCTTGATTAAAATGGCGTTGTGCGTGAACGGCACTTCAACTATCGCATGCTTATCCGTAACGACGTCGCTCACGCGCACGAACAATACGGAATTGTCGTCTACGCTCGCATGACACAGATTTTGATCGAATTTAATTACTTGATTCTTACGTCCAAACACAATGATCTCCTCCGAGTTGTTTGTATATTATATAACTATTATAAATTACCTTCGACTTTTTGTCAACCGTTAGTGAAATGTTTTTCACATTAGCGCGATCTTTTCGGCGATCTCGTCGGCTTTTTCGTCGCCGACGAGCAGCCGCACAAGCTCTATCCCAAGCTCCAACGCCGCGCCGAGACCTTTAGCCGTGGTCACAAGCCCGTCGGTTACCACGCGTTCGCCCGTAAAATCCGCAGTATCGTTTTCAAAGCCCGAAAAACACGTCGCTCTTTTGCCGCGCAAAAATCCGTGCGCGCCGAGTACGACAGCCGGCGCGGCGCAGATCGCCGCTACGCGCTTACCGTTTTCGAGCTGTGTTTTTATGAGCGAAACGAGCGTTTCGCTGCTGCCGAGCGCCGCCGAACCGGGCATGCCTCCCGGCACGAAAATAAGGTCTGCATCTGTCTCATTGCCCGTTATCACGCCGTCGGCGACTATGCGCACGCCGTGCGAGCTTGTAAAAATTTCGCCGCTTACCGATATTATCTTAACTTCCACGTCCGCGCGCTTGAGCGCGTCGACTACGCATAACAGCTCGCTCTCTTCCGTGCCGTCTGCGACAAACGCGTACGCTTTTTTCATATCGTCTCCTTGTTAATAAATGCCGCAAAGCGGCTGAATAATTTTTATTTCCCGATCGCCGATTATTTTCCGGAAACGGCGATCTCGTTGATCATGACCGACGGGCATTTTATTCCGTAATACGTGAGTTTCATATCGTTGCCGATCGCGCCGATATTCGCAAAGTCTTTTATGACGTTGCCCGCTACGGTAATGAGCGAAACAGGCGACGTAATCTTGCCGCGCTCTATGCGATAGCCGCTCGCTTGCAACGAGTAATCGCCCGACTGCCCGTTAAGTCCCGTTCCCACGCCCGAAACGTCGGTAATATATATGCCGTCTCCTACGGTCTGCGCGAGACGTTCAAAAGAGCAATCCGCGTTCGGTTTTACTGTCATGAACGTGACCGCGGGGCGTATGTTCGTACCCATAAGTCTGCCGTTACCTGTGGATTTGCGTCCTTCCCCCGCACGCTCTGCGGTGGCAAGGTCGTACACATAATCGGTAACTACGCCTTTATCGATCAAAAGCTTATTGCTCGTCGCTACGCCCTCGTCGTCGAACGCACCGCAGAACGGCTCGCTGCCGATGCTCGTTTCTTCTACCGTCAAAAGCTCGGAAAAGACCTTTGTGCCGACCTTATCTTTGAGTAGCGACACGTTTTGCTCTACGTCGAAAGCCGAAAAGCCGTTCTTGACCGCTGTCAGCAACGCCGCCGCGACGTCGGACGAATAAACGACCTTGTACTTGCCGCTGGCGACCGTTTCGCCGCCGAGCCTGTCCACGGCGTCTGCGACGGCTTTTTCGGCAAACGCATTTGCGTCGAACCCGTCGAGCGCGGTCAGTATTTCGTAATACGAGCCGCTCTCCACTTTTTCGCCGTCGACGGCTTTTGTGCCGCAATATATCATGACGTAGTTTTCGGCGCCGCAAAGATCGAGCCCGTTGCTGTTTTTGAGTTCGCGCGAGCTTGAAACGTATTCCACTTGAACGCTTGCGCTCTCTATGCGTTTATCAAGCTCCGTCGCCTTTTTGCCTATTTCTTTCGCGAGCGCGGTAAAACGCGTCGCGGACACTGCGTCGAGCGCGGCGTTGAAAGTATCGACTTTCTCGTATTCGTAATCGCCCTTGCGAATAAAGTAATCGGGGTTCACGGGCTGACCGTATTCCGCCGCTTCCGCAACGGCGGCGACCGCAACGTCAATAACGTCGTCGGACGTGTTGTCGGATGAGAATGTGCCGCACTTGCCCCCGACAAGTCCGCGCACGCGCACGGACGCATCGTCGGCAACGGTGAGATTTTCCACCTGATCGTTGAACGTTGTGATCTGCAGCTTGCTGCCCGTGGAAATACGCACCTCGAACGGGGCTATTCCCGCCGCCTTCGCTTTTTGAAACAATAATTCAGTGTTCATTTTTAATTCTCCGTATTGATTAAATGCGCAAAATATTTACGCGTTAAAAGGGCTGTCGTTTCGACGAACCTATATAATCTCGCCTTTGCCGCCGACCGTCATTTCGGACACGCGCAGCGTGGGTTGACCGACAGCCGCCGCAACCATGCCGCTCGCCGCGCCGCAGTTGCCCGCGGACAGCTCGCAGTCGTTGCCGACCATATCGATCTTGGGCAGTATTTCGTAACCGAATCCCGTGAGCGTGGGCGCTTTGACAAGCTCGCATATCTTGCCGTCGCGGACTATATATGTTTCGGACGACGTAAAGTTGAATTTATCCGTGGTCGGATCGACAGAGCCGCCGTTAAAAGACACGCAGTACAGTCCGAATTCGGTATTTTTTATTATGTCCTCGGGAGCGCTCTCGCCCGCCGCGATGAACGTGTTTGTCATGCGCGTTGTGGGCAGATATTTATAGCTCTCGCGTCTGCACGCGCCCGTAGGTTTCATATCCATGCGCCGCCCGTCGAACGTGTCTACCATGTAGCTTTTAAGCACGCCGTTTTCTATAAGCACGTTGCGCGTGCACGGCTCGCCCTCGTCGTCGAAATTTGCGCTGCCCCAGCCATGCGATACCGTGCCGTCATCGATCGCGGTGACAAGCTCGGACGCTATCTTTTGCCCGAGTTTGCCCGCAAACGGCGAAGTATTATGCGATATGGCAGTGCCTTCGAGCGGGTGTCCGCACGCCTCGTGGAACAATACTCCGCCGAACTTGTTGCCTATGATAACGGGCAGTTTTCCCGACGGGCACTCGGGCGCGGTCAAAAGCGCGACCGCGGTTTCCGCGGCGCGTTTCGCGCCCGCGACGTAATCTATCTCGTCCATGATCTCGAGACCTTCTGAAAGCCCCGGACCGAAAAACGCGCTCTCGAACGATTTTCCGTCCGTTGCCACAGCCGCCGCGACAAGCCGCGTACGCACGCGTCTGTCCTCAATGCGCCGCGCGCCGCGCGCGTCCGCGGTGAATATCTCGACGCGCTCGTCGGACTCGGTGACCGCGCAATCCACGTTTACCACTTGCGGCGAAACTGCGTACGCCGCATCCTCGCCCGCTTTGAGATAATCTATTTTTTGCCGCGTGGTGAGCGCGTCGCCCGATTTTTCGGGGTCGTGCGCATGCGGGTTTTTCACATCCCGAAAGCTCTTGACGGAAAGCGCACGCTCGCCGTCGAACGACGCGCAAAGCTTTTCCGCGAGCGACACGAGCGATTTATCCGAAAGATCGGACGTGTACCCGTAAACCTGCGCGACGCCGCGCATCAAGCGCAAGCCCGCGCCGTATATTTGGCGCGTCATCACATTGTCGACGCGCTTATAGTTAAGCTCTACAACGTGCGTGACCTTGTTCTGTACGTAAAGTTCCGCGAAATCCGCGCCGGTCGACAACGCTTTATCGAGGACCTTTGCGGCAAGTTTTTTGTCCATAATATTACTCTCCTTTACGAAAAACGGCGACATGGAACTACCGACTAAGCGACGCGAACGTAATTGCGCCTGCTTCTCGCGGAAATCGCCGGCAAGGACGCCGCACGAACTTATTCGGTAGTTCCCTCATACGATCCGAGCCGCCGCAATGCGTTTATATTATAACACAAACCGCATCGAAAAGCAATTTATAATCCATTAAAATAGCGTTAAAATATATGCTATTCCGTCGACAAAAATTCGCGGTTGTTGTATAATATGCGTATGGACAACAACAAGCTTTGCATAATATTCGGCGCGGGCGACGTTTTCGCACCTGCGGTAAAATTCGATAAAAACGCGCTCGTTATCGCCGCGGACGGCGGATACGAAAAAACCGTGCGGCTCGGGTTGGAACCCGATATGATAATAGGCGATTTCGATTCGGGCACGCTCCCGAGCAAAACCGAAGCGTTCGTCGTAAAGCTCAGCCGCGACAAAAACGACACGGACATGCTCGCCGCAGTTAAAGCGGGCTTGCGCCGCGAGCGCCGCACGTTCGTGCTTTACGGCGGCGTCGGCGGACGGCTCGATCACACCGCGGCTAACTTCGCCGTGCTCAAGTACTTGAACGGTTTCGACGCGCAAGGTTATTTGATAGACGAGCGCACCGTAGCAACGGTAATAACGGACGATAAATTCACACTGCCGAAAAACGCCCGCGGCACGGTATCCGTGCTCGCATACGGCGGCGACGCCGAGGGGGTTTGCATCAAAGGCTTAAAATACGAATTGAAAGACGCGATTTTGACGCCGGATTTTCCGATCGGCGTGTCAAACGAAACATCGGACGCAAAAACGAATGTGCCGCGCGCGGAAATATCCGTCAAGCACGGTTCTTTATTGATATTTTTTCCGCGCGGCTAATCGGCGGCGGCGCGGCGCACGAGCTTTAATCCGTTTTGCGTCAGCTCGTAAACCGTGTCGCAATCCGCAATAAACTTACGGTCGTGCGACACGGCGATCACCGCGCCGCGAAAATCGCGTATGCTCTCGCGCACAACGGGCGCGGATAACGGACTGAAGTTTCGCGTCGGCTCGTCGAGCACGAGCACTTCGGCGCGGCGCAAGACCATTTCCAAAAACAGTATTTTTGCGCGCTGCCCGCCGCTCAAGCGATTTATGGGCTGCGTCATTTCGGTATGAGTGAACCGCATGCTGCCCATAAGCGTGCGCGCTTTGGTTATCTGCTCTTTGGTATAATTTTCGGCGAGATACTCGACGGGCGTCTTTTCCGCGTCGAGCGCACGCAAATAGTCCTGCGGCATATATGCGTGCACTACGTCTCGTCTTTTTTCGAGCGCGCAAACGATCGCGTCGAGCAGCGTGGACTTGCCCGCTCCGTTCGCGCCGGTTATACATATCTTTTCGCCGCCGCGGACAGTCAGCGCAACGTTTTGCGCCAAGACATTACCGCCCGCCTCGAGCTTATCCGCTTTGAAATCGAGTACGGTTTTGCCGCGCGGAACGCCGATGGCCTCGAACCGCGCTATAATAGCGTCCTCTGTGTTCGGGAAATCCAAAAACTCGTCCTTTTCACGCTCGAAACGACGTTTCATGGACTGCACCGCGTGCATTTTCTTTTTGAGCAGACGCGCGCCGGCGGGGTCGGCGCGAGATATCGTCTCCTGCTCGTGATCGACGCGATTGTAAACGCGCCGCCATTTTTCCATTTGCTTGTCGTAATCGTCGCGCTGTTTTTGCGCGAGCTTTTGCTGTTTGTCGAAAGCAAGAGCGCGCCGCTCGATATACTCGGCGTAACCGCAACGCGCAACGGTAACGCGGCATTCGGTCTTGCGTATAAGCTGTTCCATATGCACTATAGTATCGGCTACGTTTTCTATCAGCGTTTCGTCGTGCGAAATAAACAGCACGGGCAAACGGACGCTCCGCAAAAAGTTTTCCAACACCTCGAGCGTCGGTATGTCGAGATCGTTCGTCGGCTCGTCCAACAGCAAAACGTCCGGTTCGTCAATGAGCAGTCGCAACAACCGCGCGCGCACTTTTTCCCCGCCTGACAGCGTGCCGAACTTGCGCTCGGAAGTTATCAGCTCGAGCGAGCATAACTTTTCCACCCAATCTATATGCGAATAATAATCCGCGTCGAACATGTCCGCGAGCGTAACGTCGTCGAGCGACGGATCGTGCGTCTGCGCAAGATACGCCATGCGCCCGTCCGTCCTTACCGCGCCCGTAACGTCGCAATAATCGGACACGAGCGCGCGGTCGTAAATGCACTTGAGCAGCGTAGACTTGCCGTTGCCTTCCTCGCCTATTATGCACGCGCGCTCGGTCCTGCCGAGCGTAAAATCGAACCCGTCTACAAGCTTTCTGCCGTCGGCGGATAACGTTATACTTAAATTTTTTATCTCGAGCATTTCTTTTTTTCTCCTTTTCTTCTTTTTACCGAAGAACCGAGACGACGCCGAAAAAATCACGCGCAAAAAAATCATTCGTCATACGAACGATTTAATGAGCGATCCGATCCCGACAGCGTCAAACAACCGCATACTTTATGCGGCAAGCTAACTATCGAATCGAATTACGCCTTGTACATTTTCACCTCGCGGCAATTACTTACATGTAGTATACTGCGCCGCGCCGCAATTGTCAAATAAATTCACAACCGAGCCGCGATCTTTCCGCGCGCAAAGCCGCAGTTCGCTTTCAGAAAAATCTCAACAGCGCGCAACCTACTATACAGCCCGTATACGTAGCGACGAGCGCAACGGGGATCGCGTAGCGCAGTCTGCGCACGTGCGACTGCGAAAAATATATCGTGGAAATATAAAACACCGTTTCGCTCGAGCCGTAAATAACCGACGCGCATCTGCCGATATAGCTATCCGGTCCGTACGCGGTATATATGCCGTCGAGTATGGCGAGCGAACCCGCGCCCGACACGGGGCGCAAAAACATGAGTTCGGCGAGTTCTTTAGGCAAGCCGAACGCGCCGAGCACGGGTTCCATCGCGGTTGCGAGATAACCCGACGCGCCCGATACTCTGAACGCTTCCACGGCGACCATGACGGCGAGCAGATACGGAAAAACGTTTATAGTAAGATCGACAGCCTGACGCGCGCCGTCTATAAACCCGCCGTACGGCTCGCGGCGTTTTATAAACGACGCGGCGAGCACAAGCAAGAACAATACGGGAATAATATACGCGCTCAATTTTTTACCTCTGCCGCGTCCGCGCGTTTTTTCGTTTTGTCACGCCGAGCGGCTTTGCGTTCGAGCCGCGCCGCGCGGCGTTTTTCGCGCCGTTCGCGGCTTTTGGTTTTGTCTCTGTCGAATATCTTCGAGCACAGCTTTACGCCGATTATGCCTATAAGCGTGGACAGCACCGTGGCTACGAGCGACGGGAACAAAAAATCCGCGGGGTTTGCCGAGCCTGCCGTTGCGCGCATGCCTATCACCGTCGTGGGCAATATCTGCAAGCTTGTTGCGGAAAGCACGGTCAGCATTATCATATCCGTAGACGCTTTGCGACTGCCGTTGTCCATTCGATTTATTGCGTTTATCGCCATGGGCGTCGCGGCGTTGCCCAGCCCGAGTATGTTCGCCGAGATGTTCATTGTTATGAACTTTCGCGTTTCGGTATCGGCGGACGGAAACAGCCGAACTATCACGGGACGCAAAAGCCGCTCAAGCCCTCGAGACAAGCCGAGCTTTTCTATCAACGAAAAGAACCCGAGCCAGAACGCGTACAACGCCAAAAGATTGAGCGAAAGCTCGACCGCGCCGTGCGCGCCCGTCACCATCGAACTGACCGCAGCCGACGGATCGGTGAACAACATCAGTCCGAGCGACGCAGCCATCATGATCAACCAGATAATAGCCACGGTATATTATATGTGTCGCGTATGTCTCGTAAAACCGTTGACAAAACGTCTGAATTTTGTTATTCTTAAAGCGGTCGGAATCGCGACCGCACAATAAAAACGGAACACCGCTCGTCAACACACTCGATCACGGGCAAACGGTGTTTCCCATAACAAAAGGGAGTAGAAAGCGCACAGCGGGAATCACCGAATAAGTGCGTGCCCACCCCGTCATTTCGGCGAACATATCGCCCGGGGCGCTTAATTTTCGAGACTTTTGCCGATCATATCGGTAAGGGTCTCTTTACTTTTTTTACGGGCGAAGCGCATCGGAATATCGGTGCTCCTGCCTAATACAATAATACGGAAGTACGGAGATGTATTTATGAACGCCACACAAATAGCGACCGCTATACTGACGCTCGTTGCGGGCATAGGGATATTCCTTATCGCCTGCTCCATGATGAGTTCCAATCTCGAGGCGCTCGGCAGCAAACGGCTCAAAAGCCTATTCGCAAAAGCGTCCAAGAGCAAGCTTTTGGGCGTGTGCGTCGGCACGGTCACAACCGCCGCAATACAAAGCTCGAGCGCGACGAGCGTCATGGTGATAGGTTTCGTAAACGCCGGAATAATGACGCTCGCGCAAGCCGCCACAGTCATATTCGGCGCGAACATCGGCACGACGATCACAGGTCAGCTCGTTGCCTTGGGCATGTTCGGCGACGGCGGAATATCCACGTCTGTCATATTCGCCACATTCGCCGGCATAGGCGCGTTCATACTCGCGTTCGCCAAAAAGGACGCGGTGCAAAAAACGGGCGGTATAATGGCGGGCTTCGGCATGCTGTTCGTCGGTCTGTCAATGATGAGCGGCGCAATGAGCGCCATATCCGAGCTTGATTCGGTTAAAAATTTTCTCGCGGTTTTCAAAAACCCGATAGTGCTCGTGCTTATCGGCGCGCTCATGACGGCGATTGTTCAAAGCTCGTCGGTCATGACGTCGATGGCTATAACAATGGTACTGTCGGGGCTTATCTCGCTCAATCAGGGTATTTACCTCACAATGGGCTCGAACATCGGCACTTGCGTTACCGCGCTCATCGCGGGGCTTACGAGCACGAAAAACGCCAAGCGCACCGCGCTCATTCACCTTATATTCAACGTGAGCGGCGTTATCGTGTTCATGCTGATCGGCTTATTCATGAGTTTAGGCGGGATAAATTACGGCTGGCTTTTTGAAAAAATGTTCCCGCATGCGCCGCAAATGCAGCTCGCCATGTTCCACACGATTTTCAATCTTTTGACGGTCGTTATCGTTCTGCCGCTCACAAACCCGCTCGTCAAGCTCGTAACCAAAATCGTGCCCGACGGACCGCGCCGCAAAAAAAGCAAAAACGGCAATCCCGCAGATGCGGACATGCCCGAAACGATCGACGCAAAACCGAACGAGCCGCGGCTGTTCTACGCAGATACGCACATGCTCGCCACCCCGCCTATCGCCGTTGCGCAGGTCAAGCGCGAGATAATAAACATGGCGGACATCGCAATAAAGAACTTCGACGCGGCGTGCCGTATCGTTTGCTCGCTCGACTATGCGGGCGTCGACGAGTTCCGCAAAAACGAAGAAACGCTCGACTTTATAAACCGCGAGCTGTCAAAGTTTACCGCAAAATTGCTCAAAGCCGATCTCAACGAAAAAGACCGATTGTATCTGTCCACCGCGTTTCGCTCCGTTTCCGATCTCGAGCGTATCGGCGACTATGCCGAAAACATGATCGAATACGCCGACAAGCTGAAAGCCGCCGACGAACGCTTTACCGAAGATGCGATAGCGGAAATTACCGAACTGCAAAAGCTTATAGCCAAGCTCTACGAAAACGTTTGCAAAGCCTACGCCGACGGGGACCGCGACGCGCTCGCCGCCGCGCTCCGCATAGAGGAAAGCGTGGACTTTACAACAAACAAAATGACCGAGAGCCACATCGCGAGAATGACCGACGGCAAATGCTCGCCCGAAGTCGGCGCGCAGTTCCTCTCCCTGACTGCGGGCGCGGAACGCATAGCCGACCACCTGATAAACGTCGCAAAAACCATCAAGTCGTACTCGTAAATTCGATAAACGGATCTCGGTCGAATGTTTATTTAATACAACTATCGTTTACAAAATTTCTTGCAGGAATATCTCTATATTTTCCTTTGTTATAGGTGTGATTCCGCCTAACTCCCTCAACCTTATAAAATATTCGTAACCGTTACTATTGACCGCTACGTACGCTTCTGCGCCGTTATCCGCGATATCGTAGCTACACGTATCGCCGAATTTATATTGCAGAGACTCGAATTTTTCATGTTTCGTGAATAAGTATCCTTTATAACATCTTATTATTTGCGTTATCGTAAAAGCATACTGTTTACCGTTTTTATCGAATCCGTAAAGCAAATTTTGCAATTCATAGCCTAAAAGCAAATCCCTGTCTTTTGCTCTTGCTTTATAAATTGCTCCGTTATCCTCAACTTTTGTAAAGTCCAAAACCTGCGGTACATCCCAAGTCACAAACGTCTCGTATGTCACCGGCTCATATAAAATCATATCGCCGTGATAATTCTGAAAATTGTTTTTGGGAATAAACACGAACATTATCGCGATTATCGCGGCAATGCCCAAAACGCACAGCGACGTTACGCGCAATGCAAATACGTTCACCTTTTCGTTCGTGTTCGTTTGCGCAACGTAGTTTGCGGGCAATTCTATCCCGTGCTTTTCGCAGAACTCCTTGAACGTTATTCTCGGTTTCGTTTGTTCTGCTATCAGTTTCCTTAGTTTTCTGTCCCAAGACATCATATCACCTCCGTAATATATATATCGTCAACTATGCACAGCCGCGTTATATCGATCATAGCTAACGGCAAACTGCCGATACCTGTCGATACGTATAAGAACGTATCTCTCTGCTTTAATCGCGCATCCTCGTCATAGTAATAAATATCTTTGAATCCGTATACCACCATCGCGTGCGCGCCCGAGAAAGTACTATACTCTATAATATCATGTCCGACATTTTCCACGATGTCACCGAAAGACGTCACAGAGTAAGTATTTAGGAATATGACCGCAGGCTTTTCGGCTTTCAATTGCTTTTTCAATCCCTCAATGTTTATGTTGTGATAGCTGCCCGTAAACTGTGCGAGGTTTATGTCATGACTTCTGGATGCGGCATATGCTTTCATTCCTTTCTTGAACCCGGGTATATTCGTTCCGTCATTAGTAGTCCCCATCATATCGTATAACGTATCGAACATTTTGTTCACGCCTTCGGTTTGCGCACTGTATGTAAACACACCCCATACGTACTTATGCTTATAGTCGGGTACAAGCTCGTCGAATATGCGGTCGTAGTATACCATAACGTTCCCGCCTGCGTCCACAACGCAAGTATTAACCCTGCCCGCTTTGAAGGACGGGGCTTCATAAGGATTGACATAATCTTCTATGGTCTTGCTCGTATAATACACGTTGCGAGTTGCGTTTCCCTGCCTAGCGCCGTCGCTCACGAAATATTCGGCATAGCGACTGCCTTGCTGCGTCGCGAGCGCGCATACGCCAATTCCGAAACCGAGAACGGGTAAATATGCAAGGCTCAACACACTCATAGCTATGCATAAAAATCTTCTCATCTATCATTCTCCTTTGTAATTGTCGTATATCATATAGACGCTCGAGCGCGCCGTAAAGTTGGGGATTATGCCGAGTTTTTCAATTCTTTATCAAATACTTTTTCAAACGCACGCTTATGTCGTCCAGCTTTGACTTTAAGTCGGCAGTCGATACGTTTACGGTATTTGATATTTCGGTAATATTGCAATCGAACAGATAATACATGACTGCGATATTAAAATCGACCGTATCCAATCGCGCGAACGCATGTTCGTAGTTTGCTCCGTCGGCACGATCGAATTCGAGCGCGGCAGCCGTTTCAAACTCGCTCGCCGCACGGTTGCCGAGCATATGCGCAGCTATTTTTGTCACGGTGTCGTATAAGTACGCGCCGACGTTTTCTATATGCGGTCGATTGTGCGATCTCGCGTACCGCACGATTTCGAACAGCGTCTCGGACGCCGCATTATCCGCGGCAGTATCGCTGTTTAATATCCGTTTCGCCGTGATCTTCAGCGCTCCGTAGTACCCGTCGAAGATAGGTCGCAGACCGTTCATATTACCGTTGCGTATACGTTGCAAGCAGCGGTCGAATTGTATATTGTTCAATCTGAAGTTTTTCCCTTAACTGTCTCTGCCTATCAAATAATCCAAAGTTACGCCGAGATAATCGGAAAGTATGCCAAGGCTCGACAACCACGGTTCTGCGCCCTTTCGCCAACGATGATATTGCGACGGTTTTATATCCGTGTACTTATATAACGCATATGTGGAGCATTTGCATTCTTTTAATACCTGTACGATACGGTCTTTGAAAACAGGACATGATTGGGGTTGGTAATCCAGATATATCGTCGTCTTTCCACACAAAAATTCCAGTGAGCATTTGAAATAATCCGCAACTTTTAGGACAGTTTTCATTTTGTGATTTACGGGATTATTTTTCCACTCGGACACGACGCTCGGCAATGTACACAATTGTTTGCTGAATTCTTTTACGGTTAGTTCTTTGTCAATAAGCAAGTCGTTAAACGTATCTTTGAACCCTAACAATATATCCATATTTAGCCCATTGTCAGTATACCGACTTGATATTTCGATTGGCTACCGGTTCGGCTATTGTTAGTATATGGCATAATCCGCGAAAGCATTGCTTATATACGCATAATTTTCTATCTATATATCGATACTTTCCCCCTTAATATCAGCCGAATTTTTGCAACCGCAATAATCCCGAAACCAAAAGCCCGCCGATTAGCCTCAAGTAAAAAAAACGCCCCGATTGCTATGCAACCGAGACTTTTTCTTGCGGAACCGGTTCAACCGCTTCCCTTCTGGTGGACACAATTGACACATCGTTGAACCTTTGCGTTACTGAAAACTATATTTTATTGACAAAGGCTTTACCCGATAATAAACAAAGACCATCAAACTTATGAATTTTCCGTATACATATTATAGAGTGTTTTATTTACTTCCAATTTCCCGCTTTGACGATTTATAACAATCATCAACCCGATCTTATAACAAAATCCATAATCATTATCCGTCATTTTGCGCAACCGCTCCAAATCGGAATGAAACCGCGACTCTTTACCGAATATTTCATTTCAATACATATTAAGTTATCGAACCCGTAGTTTGCATCATAGCCGCGTTTATGCACGATCAAATCGACCACGATTATTCTATCTCTGCCCAAACGCTTTACCGAATACTCGTTCCCCTCGCATCCTCGGTTGTATTCAACATCTGTACTATATCCCGTAAATCCGGAACATTGTATTTCTCGATCTAAATACTGCGCGAACTTTGAACAAATACATCTCTCACTCAAATCGTGCGTAACAAGATAATTTTCGCATAGATTAAACGCATCTATAGCGCGCATAACGATCTGTTCTAATGTTATTTGCTGTTCCGTCATAATAAAAGTATATCATAAAATATACGGACAGTCAAGATTTTCACCGAGATAATACAGTATCGATGTAATGGCAAAAAAACTTAAAACTAAACATTGTGTTCAACACGAAACAGTTCAACACAAACAAAGAGCAATTAAATCCGTATACTAAAAAGAACTGCGCAATGTTTCGTTATGAAAAATAGTACTGTTCATAATTCATATAGCCCATTATAATGAATTAGCATATTCCCATAAAACATCATGGCTGTTTGTGAGATCTGATAATATTTTAAGCATTCTTGATGTATGCTTTAGATTTGGTGAATATATCCAACCATCATCACCTCTATGTTTATTCAATATATCTTCTTTAATCATCATATTCAAAATTTTATCGCAAATTCTGCTATCACCTTTTTCGCCTAACCCACGCAATAGCGCTTCCTCCTTTCTCCCGTTTCCTTTTGAAACAGTGGAAAATATCTTTTTGATAATAGTTATTAATATTGTTTGCGCCCTAGTTAGATTTGCCCTTTTGATTCGGCTTATAGTACTGATAGTTTGAAAATTATCATATTCACACTTTTGGAACACATTGGGCAAGCCAGAGCTGTTTGATACTCCGTAAATATTTGAAATTATACAGTTTTGAATAATTACTGTGTCATCAAAACCAACATTCGTTATATCTAAATCGTCTATTTCTGAATTACGTATATCTAAATTTTTAATTTTTTTATTTGAAAAATCCAATCGCGAAAACCTTGCTTCATTAACTTGAATATTATTAAAATCTATTTCTCCATCTACAACCATCGAAATTGCACTTACTATATCTGCGGCTAAAACATTATTACGCTTCCTACAACTACGCACAGCAAAACCAATCATTTGTTTAATACGTCTAATGTCGGAATTAACATAGTTTGATAGTATGCTTAACCCTTCAATATTAAGTGGCTGCGTCCAATTCTCTAGCATTATAGACTGCAAATCATTATTTACAGAATTAATAATATCTTCAGCCCTTAAACCATTAAGAATATATGAATCAATAAAATTTCTGTCAGTACTATCTGCATCAACACGTCCTAAACCTGGCAATCTATGTAGTATAATCGCGGATTCCTCAGTAGGACGCTCCCCTGTAACTTCCTCAAATGCTTGGTATAATTCTTCTATTGAAACAGGTCCATAATCTTTTGCTTTAATACGGGTTTTCCTTGCAACTCGTATCATTACATTTTTAATTGTTTCATCATCTAAAGCCACATTAATTTTAGCTTCGCGTTTAGCTAATAAATTTAAAAATAAATTCCAAAAATCACATTCATTATCAAACGCATTATTTGCTAAAAACAAATCTTGCATATATTTTAATGCGATATTAATTATTAGTGGACGTTTAGGCAACCAATGCGGTAAGTATTCCATCTGTGTATTTGATATTTTTGAAATATAGTCTTTAACTTGTTGCTCGTCAAATTCCTCCCTACATTCAAGAATAAGAACACGCTTGTCTTTAAGCCCCAAACAATCTATCATTTCTTTATCGGAGTTAAAATAATGTTCACGACCGGTTATTAAACAACCGCCTTGCGAACGCTGTATTAAGTCTCGAACACCAATCACTGCATGTTTGCGTATCATACGCAACTTATCAACATCAGAACTCCATGACTGCGTTCCCATTTCATCAAACCCATCTAATAAATATATAATATTAGGCTTATCGAAAACCTTATAGAAATTGTCCGATTCTATAGATAAATCATTCAAATGCCTATGAATTAATTC
>Ga0073906_1002403_pt1 | contig 24696 bp, 20 predicted proteins | sample Inofromicrocosms_FD_65485 | JGI IMG/M metagenome (GOLD analysis project Ga0073906, IMG submission 65485) | Mouse cecum microbial communities from Vienna, Austria - Inoculum for glucosamine and mucus D2O microcosms | ecosystem: Host-associated > Mammals > Digestive system > Large intestine >...
CGCTTAGCTTATTCAAAATAGCCCTCCCTTCGTATTTTCCAGAGAACGATAAGCGTCCTTGACGCGCCGGATATACATCTCCCGAATGGCGGGAATTTCTCCCAGCCCCCGCATTGACCAACTGACCGCAAAGCCCTCCCTTTCCAGCAGGCTGCGGAGGCTTACCGGTTCTTCTCCCGCCATATCTTCCCTGGTATGGACTCCTGCTGTCAGCAGCAGGGGAACCAGGTGAACCTTGCGGCAGTTTTGCAGAGAAAGCTCCCGAAGCGCGTTCTGAAAATCGGGTTTTCCCTCGACGGTCCGGCGTTTCAGGATTTTTCTGATGGTACCGCTGGTAAAGGCCCTGTAACAGACAGCATCGGGAAAAGCGGCGGCAATCTCCCGTTCCAACGGGACAATGCTGTTTTCCAGCGCTTCCAGATTTGATGTTCCAAAGCTGACTGCCAATATTCCGGTTTTCACTGCTCTTTCGCTCCTTTCCGGCTTTTTATGAATCGGGCTTAAAATCCACTGTTCGGATAGAGAAGATTTGCCATAAATTGATAGGCCTTATTGTAATTCCGATTGGCCTTATTATGGAACAGTACTTTTTCCAATCTGTACAGCCGGCCCTCCTTGACAGCGTCAAGGCTCTGCCATACCGGGTCGTTCCCATACAACTCATTCAAGGTTTCCAGGTTCGTTTCCCCGAATTCTGACAGGAAGATCATATCAGGGGCCAGCGCGTATAAATCCTCCATATTGATTTCGACGCTGGAAGCGCTTTGGGAATTATCTTCATCCACCAGGTTCACGCCGCCCAGCTCTTTCAGAATAACGCCGGGCTGGGAAGCCCCGGTATATGCTTTCAGCACATCAGAGGATAGAACCAGGATAACTGCACGAGGGGACTCGGTGTCCTTCGGTACACGGGAGACGATATCAATAATGCTCTGGGCCGTTTGATCGGCCACTGAGTCCCAAAGCTCCGGCTGGCCGTTGAGATTGCAGAAAACCTTAAACCATTTTAAGTAATCCCGCACCGAGTCATAGTCGATGCCGATGACCGGGATACCGGCGGAATTAGCGGGGCCGCTGATGGTTTCATACCCTTTCATGCCGGTGGAGCAAATAATCAGGTCTGGCTGTTCCGCTAAAATTCTCTCGACATCCCAACTGGTTCCAGAGAAGCTTTCCGAAACAACGGCAACCCCTTCGTCCTGGGTAATGTCGTGGCCTATCTGCTCCTGATATAAGGCGGTAGAGCTTTTTCCGCCTATTGCCGCCTGAACCGTTCCGCCCGCTTCATACCACAGGCAGGCAAGGCTTCCATACAATACGGCAACCTTTTGCGGATTTTTGGCAACGGAAATTTCACCCCGGCCGGAGTCGTCGGTAAAGGTAACATGGGTATCGGTAACGACGACCTCATTTGCCTTGTTCAAATAGTAGCTGATAACTTCATTATCCGTTTCTTCTGGAACAGAGGACGGGGAGGAAGATTCCTCCGGGGTCTTGGAGGATTCCGACGATTGGACGGGCTGGGAGGGAACCGGGCTTTGGCTGGACGGCGCTTCGGAGCTGCCGGACGATTCGGTCTGACCATTACAGGCGGTTACGGTTAGGGAAAAAAGCAGGAACATTGTCAACAAAACCGCAAGCGTTTTTTTCATAATCTAAGTACCTCTTTTCTGAAATTTATCTATTTCAACCCGGTCTCAACCTGAAGCTTTTCCGGGATAATAAACGGGCAATTGTTTTTTTTATCACGGAGCACCTGAGAACCAATGCCGAAAACCTGTTCCATCTTTTCATGTTCAATGGTTTCCTCCGGCCTGCCGCTGCCGTATATATGGCGATCCTTCAGGATATAAACCCAGTCGGAATACCGGGCAGTAAAATTCATATCGTGAAGTACCATAATGATTGTAATTTTCAGTTGTTTCTTCAATTTTTGGATCAGTTCAAGGACTTCCACCTGGTAGCCTATATCCAGATAGGTGATGGGCTCGTCCAGCAGGAGGATTTCCGGCTGCTGGCAGATGGTCATGGCTATCCATGCCCGCTGCTTTTCCCCGCCGGAAAGGTTGTTGAGAAGTCTGTCCCCCATATTTTCAAGCCCCGTCAAGGCCAAGGACTGCTCAACCATCTCGTAATCCTGCCCAGTCATGCCGGAAGCGAACTTTTTATAAGGGTACCGTCCATAGGAAACCAGCGTCCGAATTGTAATATCCTTGGGCGACATATGTACCTGCGGCAGATAGGCGATTCTTTTTGCAAGCTCCTTTGGGGCATATGCCCGGAGGGGCTTGTCCTGAAAGACAACTTCTCCCGCCGACGGGGAAACCACCCTGGAAACTGTTTTCAAAAGGCTGCTTTTGCCGCACCCGTTGGGGCCGATGATGGTGGTCAGGCTGCCTTTTTCAAACTCCATATTGATATTTTCAAGGATGGGCTGCTTTCCATATGCAATGGAAATGTTCTGAAAGCCAAAATACACCGTTCACCCCTCCTTTTTCCGCAGCAGGTACAAAAAGAAGGGCGCGCCGATAAAGGAAAGCACAATGCTGACCGATAAATTGCCAACAGGCAGGATCACCCGCCCAATGGTATCGCAGACAATCACCAGCAGATAGCCCAGGAAAATGGATGCAGAAAATAAATATTTGTAATCCGAGCCTACTATCAGCCGGGCAATATGCGGGACAATCAGCCCAACAAAGCTGACAAGCCCCGCCACCGCCACAGAAGAACCTGCCAACAGGGAAGATGCCGCGATCAGGAACAATCGAAAACGCTCTGTACGCAGTCCCAAAGAGTTTGCCATCTCGTCCCCCAGCATCAGGATATTCATTTTAGAGGGCAGGAAAAGACAGATAATCATTCCCGCTGCCATGTAGGGGAGGATCATAAAAAAGCTGTCCCATACGCAGCCGTTCAGCGTTCCCACCATAAACCCGGCGGTGTTCGCCAGATGATCGGAAAAAAAGGTGCGGATGATATCGTTGAACGCCCCAAACACAGCCGATACCGCCATACCTGATAAAATCATTTTCACCGGGCTGACCCCCTTTTCATAAGCCAGCAGATAGATAATCATGGTAGCGGCAAAGGAACCAATAATGGCGGCGATTGGCAATGCCTGGGAATACTGCGGAAACGCCGCCAAGGTAAGATACCCCATAAAGCTTGCCCCGCTGGTTACACCAATAGTAGACGGGGAGGCCAGATGGTTCCGCATAACCCCTTGGAGGATACATCCAGCCAGCGACAAACAGACGCCCACCATGCCGCCGCAGAGTATCCGGGGCAGGCGGACGTTCCAGATAATCAGCCGCGACGGGGAATCGGCATTGATCAGCCCCTGAACCACCTCCGGGATGGTATAGGATACCGTCCCCACCGAAACGCATACCATGGTAGAGAGGACGCAAAGGCAAGCCAATAATAGGATTATCGCGATTTTATGATATGGTTTCATTGGCGTTATTTACGCTCCCTTCCGGTTTTCAAACACAGTAAAAAAGGCGCGGCAGCTATAACAAAAGCTGCCGCGCCCGTTTTCACGCAACAAAACATGGCGAGCGGGACTGTAAATTTTCAAAAGACAAACGCCGTCCCGTTTTTTGGGGTTTTGCCTGCCCTTTGTTGATTTATGACGCACACCATAAAGCCTTGTCCCATACATCGTGGGCAAAGCTTGCTGTCATTTCAAGCAGTTCTTCTGGCTTGCGTCTACGGAAAATCATTCCACGCCTGGTTCTGCCTTCCCAGTTTCCCAGTGACTGGCTTTCGCCAACGAATTTCAGGCTCATACGCATACAGCGGCGGTACCGTCCGGGATTCCCACCCGGTTCTCTATTCTCCCCGCAGCCTGTACGGTCAGCGGGGCACTTGAAATATTTATATATGGGTATTATACTCGGCTTTTCCGGTTTGTCAAGCAGTAGATTGCTTGCACAAGGGAATTTTAATTACCCCATAGGTTTTACTGGACAGGCAGCGGCCTGGCGTGGAGGACACTATTATTCAAAGGAATGGAAAAATTAGTTGATGTGGACAACTCGATATACATCTTCAATGAGATGCTCCGCCATAAGTACTACTTTGCCAAGCTGTTCAATCGGTTTGGAATTGAACGGGATACCACCTCGGATACGACGAAAATGTATTTCCTTCTTTCGGACAATTACGCCACCTTCTGCTGCTATGACAACAGCAAGGTTTCTGGAACTCGCTCCATGTCCCTGGATGGCATCAAAAAGGGGCTGCAATTCTGCCGGGAGAACTTCATGATGCCGGTATTTGTACATGGAGATGATCAATATCTTGAGTATGATTTTTCCCATATGCCGGTGTTTGAGGAATTCATTATCCAGCATATTCTCCCCATTGGGCTGAACGATAAGGCAAAGTTCCTGAAAAAGACATTGTACATATTCGATCATACCAGCGTCCAAAAGGCGGACGAGCCCCTGGATAATTGTATTTACAACATTCAGCAGGCAGATTTGGCATATCTGGCAGAGGATGTGATTCGTCTGCTCTCCACTGTAGACAGGGTGAATGTAAATGTTCTGAATCTGAACGCCGGTTTTGACGAGGCTTGTTATCTGGAGCAGCTGAGAGCCATCAAGGACTACTTGATTAAGGAGCAGTCCGACAGCGGAACCAAAAAGGAGATCAATCTGCTGACAGACCTGTGTTATTCGACACTGTGGAACAATTGCCGGGCAGGCGAACGAACTTTTGCCTATGCGCCGGACGGTCAGTCCTACACCTGCCCCGCCTTCTACCGGGAAAACTCTGAATGGGTAATAGGAAGTCCTGAATCCGGTATCAGTCAGTTGAAGAATGCCCGGCTGTACCGCCGGGAGTATCATCCCATCTGCCAGGTGTGCGACGCCAAGCAGTGTCGGAACTGCATCCACAGAAATCTGGAGGGAACCAAAGATCCCCTGATTTTTTATGGATTTTAACTAGACAATTTGGCATCAAGGTTTATAATATTAATAGAGGAATTTTAATTTAAGGGGAGGTTGGACAGGTATAAAAGTGCTGATCGCAGATGATGATGTTTTTATTTGGAAATGTATTATTCAAATGCTGCCATGGCAGGATTTTTAGATTTTTCACAGGTGCTGGAAACTGAAGACGGTGCTGTCGCGCTAAAGATAACACTAAAGGAAACCCCCAGACCTGATCACCAGTGATGTAAAGATGCCTGTCCTGAATGGCTTAGATCTGGTGGAGAAGATGATAAGTTCCATGGTGGATGTCAGTATCATCATACTCAGTGAGTACAGTAATTTTGAATTTGTGCAGAATATCCTGAAACTGAGGTCCGGGACTACATTCTTAAACCTATTACGCGGGAGCGGCTCAACGTGAGTTGCGAAAAGATACGCCAAGCAATGGATGAGCTTCAAAAGATATGATACTACAGCAGAGCGAGAAGAGCAAAACCGTGGAGGAGAATGAGTTAGGAACGAGCAATAAACGGCTGTGGCCTCTGTGGTCCGGCTTCTATTTTTATAGATAAAGGATTGATGATTTTGAAACGCAGTATCCAAAAGCGCACCTTCTTGTTCTTTTCGGTAAGTATGGTCCTGATCATACTTGTTTTTTCCACCCTTTTCTTCCAGTATTTCTGGAGAAGTATGGAGATACGCCTTAAAAATGACCAGTTTCGTACTACTGTTAGTCTGGCACAGAGTGTTGACAATATGCTAATGAACATCAAACAGAACGCCTATTTTCTGTGCAGCAATGAGAAAGTCGCCCAAATGGTAGTCAACCGGGACGGATACAATTCTCTGGTACAGAGAGATAAGATAAAGTCCGCCTTTAATGCCAGCATTGGGAACCTGTCCTCCTCGCTGATGCACAACTCCTATGCAGTGCTATTTCTGGATCAGCAGTTTCCAATTTCCAACAGCATCCAAGGAAACTTTTCTATGAAAAGGCTTATGACCCAAAGGCTTTACAGTTCTTTTGATGTCCAAGATACAGACTGGTATCAAGAAACCATTAATCGGATAAACCAGGTATACGCCTTTTGGGATGATCAGAGTCCTCAGAACGTTTTTTTCTCCCAGTTTCTCCGTAGTATACATATTGCTGATCCCAAATATAACGATAAAATTGGTGTGGTATTATACGCTGTCCCCAAAAATGTGCTGGAAAAAATTCTGGACAACGCCCGAATTACAGAGGGAACCACTACTCTCCTGCTATTTGAGGGCTCCATATTCCTCAGCAACACTCCTGAACTATTTCCAACCGGGGGGGGTGCAGAGAAGTCCGGGGAGATGGCTGAGTTTCTTTCTGCCCTACCCAGCAACGGGGAAACGGTTTCCCTGTCTGTGTTTGGGAAGAAGTATGTGGTGAGTGCCGAGTCCTTCCAGGGAGACTGGAAGGCGGTAATTCTGATGCCCTCTTCGGATATTTGGAAATATGTTTGGAACTCTCTGCCCATGATGATCGCTGTGTTGATCCTATTGCTGGCGGCCTCTTCTCTGATTTCTTTTCTACTTTCCAGGCAGCTGGTGCAGCCGATCATCCGCCTTTCCGCCGCTATGGTGACGGTGCGGGACGAGCGGAACCTGCCCCTGCCCATCCCGGTGCCCTCCTCCAACGACGAAATCGAGGTGCTGTACCGCAGCTATAACCGGATGCTGGAGTGGATTCAGCGGCTGATGGAGGAGGCGGTGGACGAGGCCGAAAAGCTCCGCCAGGCCCAGATTCAGTTTATGCAGGCCCAGATCAATCCCCATTTCGTCTACAATACCCTGGATTCTATCAGCTGCTGCGCACTAATGGAAGGGAACGACGATATCGTCACCATGGTGGCCTCCCTGATAAGCATTCTGAAGTACAGCATCAACTTTTCCCGGACCATGGTACCGCTGCGGGAGGAGATCGACTACCTACGCCACTATATCCAGATACAGAAGCTTCGATATAAAAATGGCTTCCGCTTTATCTGTGATGTGCCGGAGAAATACGGTTTGATCAGGATTGCCCCCATCATCCTCCAGCCTCTGGTGGAGAACGCCCTTTTCCATGCCCAGAGCTATGAGGAGATGCTGGAGATACGCCTGTTCTGTGAGGAGACCCATGAGGTGCTGCGCATCCACGTGAAGGACAACGGCGTGGAGGGGGATGCGAAGCGGCTCAACAATATGCTCCTTTCCACGGAATCGGAGAAGGCAAAAGACGGTCGGGAAATTGGCATCCGCAATGTCAACAACCGGATACGTCTGCTCATCGGCGGTGACAGCGGCCTGCACTATGAACAGGATGAAAAGGGAGGCATGGATGCCATCATCCAAATTCCCTTGGATTTCCGCAGGGATGATACATGATATTTTTATGTTTACGCAAATAAATCAGGCTGGAAAGTGCAGAGGCAGTTTTCCAGCCTGATTTTATAATAAATTTTTTACGGTTTTTATTTCATTCTGGAGATGGTGCTATGAAGAAAAATTTAGGCAGGCATATTTCTGAACCGACGGACAGCACCGCAACTATACGGGCTTTTTGATTAAGCGGTTTTTAGGTGTGGTTTTTTGTGCTTTTAAGCCGGTGCGGGGGTGTTTCGCGCCTGCGGGCGCGACCAGGGGCCTTTTGAGGAAAGGCCCCTGGACCCGAAACCTTTTTGATTTGACGTTGGTTAGCGGTTTTCTTGGGTTCTTTTAACCCTCAAACGCTTCCTCACAAACCTGGTCCAGTGAGAAGATATCCCCCTCCCGCTTCTCCCTGTGCATCCATCTGCCCCTGGTGAAATCGGGAACCTCCACCGGCGCGGAGCCCATGGCAATGGACTGCTCGCTCAGACAGGTGACAGCCATCCAGCTTGCTGCGTCGTATACGTCGATGGGGAAGGGCTTGTTCTCCTGTATCGACTGGATAAACGCCCGGAATACCAGGTAATCCATTCCCCCATGGCCGCCGGTAATCCCCGATTCCTGGAATTCCTTCCACAGGGGATGGATAAATTCCTCCATATACGCCTTGTCCGGTTCAAAGACATGATCGCCCTTCTCGTTGGGCTTGGTCCTGTCTTCCAGGTAGATGCCCCGGTTGTCCTCCTCCCAGAGCCCTTTTACCCCCTGTAGATAACCGCCCCGCGAATAGGGCCTGGGCAGGGAACAGTCGTGGGTCAGCACAATGGACTCCCCGTTGGCGCATTTGATCATGGTAGTCACCACATCCCCCTGGCGGAACTTGGCCTTAACAAGGGGGGAATCGGGGCGGTTTTTCTTCATCCACTCGTGTTCGCCAAGCGCCTTGGTGGACATGGAAACCAGGGTGAGCATCCGGTTGCCGTGGTTCAGGTTCAGGTACTTGGCAATGGGCCCCAGCTCGTGGGTGGGGTACAGCTCCCCGTCGCGGTTGAGGAAGTTGTCCTGGCGGTAGTGGCGCTTGATATCTCCATTGCCGATTTCCTCCCGCAGGTCGTGCTGGTATCCGCCCCGGCAGTGGACCAGCTCCCCGAACATGCCCTTCTTGATCATGTTGAGCAGCGTCATCTCCACCTGGCCATAGCAGCAGTTTTCCAGCAGCATCACCGGGATGCCGGTCTTCTCGCTGGTACGGACCAGCTGCCAGCACTCCTCCACCGAGGTGGCCCCACCCACCTCCATGGCCGGGATAATCCCGTGCTCCATGGCGTCCACGGCAATGGTGATGTGGGTGGTCCAGTCGGTCATGATGACCACCGCCTCAATATCGGTGCGGGAGGTCACCTCACGATAGTTCAGGCAGGCCGCCGGGGTGTTGCCCTTGGCCTTGGTTACATGCTCTTGGGCCTCCTTCACCCGGTCCTCGTACACATCGCAGACCGCCAACACCTCCACGTCCGGCATAGCCAGCAGCAGGTCCAGCTGGGGCAGGCCCCTATGCCCTACGCCGATCATTCCCAGGCGCACCGTGCGCCCAACAGCTCCGAGTTTCATGTAAATACCTTCTTTCTCGCCCGCGCTTCCGGCAGGCTTAAATTTCAATCAGCACAATGCTGGCAACCGCCATAACCATGCCCACAATCTGGTCCTTCCGGGGCCGCTCGTGGAACAGAATCAGCGAATAGAGGATGGAGAGCACCAGCCCGCTGCCGTTGTTGATGGTGTAGAGGATGCTGGACTCCATCTGGGGCAGGATGTACATCAGCAGGTTGACCGCTGCTGTGGCGGATATCCCGCAGACCAGCAGGGAGAGGGCGGCCCTTTTGCCCATGTGAAAGCCCTCCGCCAGCTTTTTCCCCCGCTTCCGTGCGATTTCCACCGCCGCCGCAGTGACAGCCGACAGGGCAAACAGGATGGTGAGCATCTCCGCCCGTTCCGCCCCCTTCATCACCTCCGCCTGGAGGGTCATGATAACCCCGTACAGGCCGTTGGCGATAAACAGCAGGATACACCAGATGTAATAGGCCCCGGTGTTCCCCTTAAAGGAGATTCCCTTTAGGTTCATCACCACCAGGGAGGCCAGCATCAGAATCACGGCGAATATCTGTAGGCCGGTGAGCTGTTCGTCGAGGAACACGGTCCCCACCAGGGCCGGGCCAAGGATGCCGCCGTACATGCAGAAGATCATCATAAAGGCATAGGAGCCCCGGCTGCCCGCCTCTATCATTGAGTTGTTGTAGAGGAACAGAACCGCCGCGTTAAGCAGCCCAAACAGCCAGGTCTGCCAGGAAGGCCGGAAGGAAAATCCGTTGGCCGCCAGGGAGGTAAAGGCGATAAACAGCCCATAACACACTGAAAAGACCGCCGTGGACTCCGTCTTGTCCGGCCCCGCATAGTTGGCGGCGTAAATCCGGGTAAAAAGGGACTGGAAGGAATAGAGGAAAGCCATGACGAACAGCAGAAAAATCAGCATCTTCCCTCACCCTTATCTAATCCTGCCGCCTTCCCATCCCATTTGGGGAGCTCCCGGCTTGCCCAGCACCGGAACAGCTCCTTCGCCAATCCTGGGACCCAGCGGAGGCCATCGGTCTCTGTGATCCAGCTTTCCGGGAAGGGGGTGGATTCCGGCTGGATTTTGCGCAGCTTCTCCAGGGCATCGATGTGCCAGGAAGCCATTTCCCCGGTACAGAAGATGGGGGTATCCTCCCGGATGGCGTCCACCATGTTCCACAGGTTTTCGCCATAGTCCTGGTAGACGACGCCGTAGTCCTTCACCTGACCGTCGGTGAACTCCGCAGTCAGGCTGGTTCCCCTTGTCCCCGCCCCACCGAAGCGGATCACCGCCTTTTCATAGGTGTATTCAAACATTGGGTCCTGCTGCTCCCCCCGGTCCACCGCATGGGAGACCGCGATAAACAGCTCCGCCCCGTTTTCGGATTTTCCCTTCATCACCGCGGTGTCAAAGGTTTCGATGGGGTTCGCCCGGTAGGTGGCGCATTCCAGGGAAGAAACCGGCGCGCCGCACACATAGAGCATATTCATCAGGTAATGGGCGGTGGCGTTGCTCAGCACATTGTCGAAGATGGGCCTGCCCTGGGCGTCAAATTTCTTCCCGGCCCAGCCGCTCCCCCGATGGTAGTAGGTGTAATCCCTGGGCCACAGCACCATGGCCTTCAGGGAGACCGGTTTGCCGAACACCCCGGCGTCCACGTCCGCCTTCATGGCCCGGACCACCGGGTCATAGCAGAGCTGGAACCCCACCGAGAGCTTCTTCCCCGCCCTGTCGCGGGCCTCCAGCATCCGCCGGACCTCCTCCATGGTGGCGGCGATGGGCTTCTCCGATACCACATGACAGCCGTGTTCAAATGCCTCAATCGCCTGTTCCGCGTGGAACTGTATCGGCGTCCCCAGTATCACGATATCCGGTCTGTGCTCCCGGTACAGTTCCTCGGAGCTGCCATACACCGGGCACAAACCGCACTCCTTGACAAAGGGGTCCACCGCACCCACCAGGCGCAGCTTTTCCCGTTTGGGCTGCTTCATCACGTGGAGATAGTTGGCCGCAAAGCCGCCCACCCCAAAGAGGGCTATCTTGAGTTCCTCCATGTCCTATCCATTCCTCCTGCCAATCAAAGTCACTTCATCTGCTCCCGGACCCAGGCTTCCACCACCGAGGCGGGCTTTGAAAAGTCCGAAGCCCCGCTGAACACAAGGTCTGCCTTTCGCCTGGTGGGGAGAAAATACCGCTCCTCTCCGAACTTGGCGGACTCCAGGTAATAGTCCGCCACCTCCTCCATGGGGACGCCCCACATCTTCATGTTGCGCTTGATTCTGCGGTACATCCGCTCGTCCGAGTCCAGGTCGATGAAGATTTTCAGGTCCATCATCTCCACCAGCTCCGGGAAATACAGGACGCTTAATCCCTCCACAATCACCACCTGGGATTCGTCACCCTCCTGGCGGCTCTGCCGGACGGCCTCTATCACCTTCTCCAAGTCGATGGACTCCGGGGAGTTCCAGTCCTCGTACTCCCTGCCGGAGGAGGGGGAAATCATTTTGGGGAGGGGCCGCCGGAAAAATCCGTCGGTGGAAATCATCACCGTCTTTACCGGGTTCAGCCGCTCCGCCAATATTTTGGCAAAGGTAGATTTTCCGCTGCCGGAGCCTCCGGCAATGCCGATGGTCAAATGGCTCATTCTGTCTTCCCCCTTAATCCACAGGTTTTTGGACAATCACGCCCACGCCGTCGGGGATCACCGTGACCGAAGCCGAAGCATTCCTCAGCATAGTATCTGCTTTCTTTATAGCGGCGTTGACGTCTTCCGCCCAGCCCATGTGCATGGCTTCAATCAGCTCTTTGTTTTCCGGCCCGGTGACAAATATCACCGAAGCCTTTTCCATCACCCTGGCCAGAATCTGGGCCTGCCACTGGTCCATCAGGGTGTTGTCCGCCGGGATGTTCTCAATGTCGCGGGTGACCTCCTGCGGGTTCTCCCGGTCGGCGAACCAGTGGAAGAAATCCTTCCCCCCGTGTCCGTCCCCCAGGGCCGCGCAGATGACAATCACCCCGCCCTCCCGGACGCAGACCTCCGCCGCGGTAAGTCCCTTCACCGACTGGTACACATTCTGGTCCAGGGGATACCCCCCGTTGGAGGTTACGGCGATGTCCGCCCCCACGCCGGGGACCTGGGTCATCTCCAGACACATCTGGCAGCCCTTTTCATGGGCCTTGACGCTGTCCCCGGCCACGGCGGCCACAATCCGCTTGTCCTCGTCCAGCAGGACGTTTAGGATAAAGGCCAGCCCCGCCTGTTCGGCGGCAAAGGCCATATCCCGGTGGATGGGGTTGCCCTCCAGGATGCCCTGCCTTGCCAGGGGGTCCTGGATAAACCCGGCGTTGTGGTTATACAGCACCGTCCTTTTCCCCGCTGCGCCGGGGAGGATGCTCTTTCTCCCGCCGGAAAAGCCCGCGAAGAAGTGGGGCTCGATGAATCCCTCGGATACCACTAGGTCCGCCTCCTTCACCAGCCGGTTGAGCCAAAGCTCCCCGCCGGAGGGAAGGGTCCCGAACAGCACCATATTTTCATCGTCCTTGGCGTTGTGGATGACAAACCGCTCCTTCTCCACCGTCTCCGCCCCAAACTTGGCGCGCATCTCCTCCATGGTGGGGGGACGGTGCATCCCGGTGGCGATGAGTATGGTGATATCCGCCGCCGGATTCCCCGCCCGGATTTCCGCCAGATACAGCGGCAGGGTGATATGGCTGGGCAGCGGCCTGGTGTGGTCGCTGGTAATCACCAGGATTTTTTCCTTATCCTTTGCCAGCTCCCCCAGGCGGAGGCTCCCGATGGGATGTTCCAGGGCGTCCCGGACAATCTGCTCCTGGGTGCGGCTTTCCGCCTCCGGCTTCCGGGGGGAGATCACCGCCCGGACCCGGTCCTCCGATATTTCCAGGGTTTGCTTTGTTTTGCCGTAGGGAATTTCAATCTTCAACGTTTCAGTCCCCCTATCCTTTAAAAGGACGGACCGGTTCCACCACACAAGCGTGTTCATACATATTACCATCAATGAACAGTACCTGCATAGTCAAATCGGTCCGCCCCTTGGAGGAGCGCGCCGCCCGGCGCGCTCCCATATCTTTATTCAGCAATCGGCAATTAGCGGTAATCCTCGCACACGGTTTCGCCCTTGAGGGTGACAATCTCCTTGGCGTCGGCGTAGGAATTGGCATCCACAAACAGCTGGAAGCTGTCGTGGGTCTTGAGCATGGTGCCGGGAACCTTATTGGTCAGCTCATTCGCCAGGGTCTGGGCGACCGCCCAGGACTTCTCGGCATGGGGAACAGCGGAGATGATATGCTTGCACTGCATAATCTGCCACACGCTCATGCTGACTGCCTGCTTGGGCACGTCGTCGATGGTGGCGAACCATCCCTCGCCCACCTGCTGGTTGCGGCAGGCGGTGTCCAGGTTGACAATCAGGTAGGAGACCTTGGTCTCAAAGTCCGCGGGCGGGTCGTTGAAGGCAATATGGGCGTTGCGGCCGATGCCGATCAATCCCACGTCGATGGGGGCCTTCTTAATCTCCTCGGTCAGCTTGGCGATACCCTCCTGGGTGCCGTCCACAAAGTGGGTCATTTTCACGCCGGTGGGGGCCACAAACCGCTCCTTTAAGTACTTGCGGAAGCTGGCGGGATGGGTTTCCGGCAGGTCCACATACTCGTCCAGGTGGAACATCTCCACCTTGCTCCAATCGATGTCCTCCTTCACCAGGTGCTCCAGGGTCTCAAACTGGGAAGCGCCGGTGGAAAGAATGATTCTGGCCACGCCCTTTTCGGCAATGGCGGCCTTGATGATTTCAGCGGAGGCCTTGGCGGCCCTCATGCCCAGATCGCCGGCGGTTTTGGAAATGACTATTTTCATGATAATTTCTCTCCTTTTTATCTAACGGTTTGTTTACTTCATCTCAGGGTAGAACTCTCCCAGGAACTCCTTCAGGTACACTGCCCGGTCCTCGGCCATGGATTTGTTAGCCGCAATGCCTATCCCTATGGACATGGCCCCGGCCCTAGTGTCCGCCATCTGGTGCAGCGGATCGGAGGTGTAGCCCCGGAACAGGTTATTGCGCAGGGCCGGATCCGCTCCGCCATGGCCGCCAACAGTGGGCTTCACATGGCTGCGGTCATAGTTGACGCACTCGCCCTCCCGGTTGTAGAACTTAATGGTCTCCACGTTAAAGGCGTTGTTCGCCTCCAGTCGCCCGTTTTTGCCGTTGATGACAATCTTCATGCACTCATAGGGGGAGTGGGCGGTCAGGGAGTAACTCATCACCGCGCCCTTGGCGTACTTGACGCTCACCGAAACGCTGTCCTCGATGTCAATCACGTCGGAGAACAGGCAGCGGTCCCGCAGATACCCGTCCACGTCCTCGCAGTCCTGGTATAGTTTTTTCAGCGAAATGCCGTTTTCCTCACTGTCAATGTTCATATAGAACTCACAGGTTTTCTTATAGGGGCAGGTCAGGCAGCGCTCGCCATGCTCCCTTTTGGCACCGTCGCCGTAAAACCGGCGGGTACCAAAAGCGTTTACCTTTACGGGCTCGTCGTCAATCAGCCAGTTTGCCAGGTCAAAGTGGTGGGTAGATTTGTGAATGAGCAGAGAACCGGAGTTCTCCCGGATAGAGTGCCAGCGCCGGAAGTAATCCGCGCCGTGGGAGGTGTCCAGCAGCCACTCAAAGTGAACGCTGAGAATATCCCCCAGCATTCCGCTGGAAATCAGCTCCTTTAGCTTTACATAGAAATTCATGAACCGCAGGTTAAAGGTAACGGTTACCTTGTGACCGGTTCTCTTTTCTGCCTCCAGGATATTGGCGCACATTTCAGCGGTGGTGGTCATGGGCTTCTCGGTGATGACGTCGCAGCCGAACTCCAGCGCCTTGATGATGTACTTTTCATGCATACTGTCCTTGGTGGTTACGATAACCACATCGGGCTTGTGGTCCTGAAGCATCTGATCAAAATCGGTGTAAGCGGGAATCTCCTTACCCACATGCTCCGAAGCGAACCTGGCGCGCTTCAGGTTCAGGTCACAGACCGCGGCCAGCTCGGCACAATCGCCGTACTCCTTTACCAGCGGCTCAATGTAGGAACCCAAGCCCCGGAAGCCCGTGCCCACCAGCACATACTTTTTCATGTCGTTTCATCCTTTCTGTCCCGGCGGATTAAAACTGATTCATCTCCGGGTAAAAATCCCCCAAAAACTCCTTCAGGTACACCGCCCGGTCCTCTGCCATGGACTTGTTGGCCGCGATACCTATCCCTATGGACATGGCCCCAGCCCTGGTATCCGCCATCTGGCCCAGGGGGTCCTCGGTGTAGCCCCGGAACAGATTGTCCCTTAACGCCGGGTCCGCCCCGCCGTGTCCGCCGGGCAGCGGCTTCACATGGCTCCGGTCATAGACAATGCACTCGCCTTCCCGGTTATACACCTTGACATGCTCCCCGCCAAAGGCCGTGTCCGCCTCCAGCCGCCCCTTGGTCCCATTGATCACCAGCTTCATGCACTCATACGGGGAATGGGCGGTCAGGGAGTAGCTCATCACCGCCCCCTTGGCGTACTTGACGTTGACCGAAACGCTGTCCTCAATGTCAATTTCATCTGAGAACACGCACCGGTCCCGGATGTACCCGTCCTCGCTTTCGCAGTCCAGGAACATCTTCTTCATCTCGCCACGGTCCTCGGTCTCTATGTTCATGTAGAATTCGCAGGTTTTCTTATAGGGACAGGTTAGGCACCGCTCGCCCCGCTCCTCCCTGGTGTGGCCGTAGAACCGCCGGGTCCCAAAGGCGTTTACCTTCACCGGTTCGTCCTCAATCAGCCAGTTGAGCAGATCAAAGTGATGGGTGGATTTATGTATCAGCAGCGACCCGGAGCAGGCGCGGATGGAGTGCCACCTGCGGAAGTAGGACGCCCCGTGGCTGGTGTCCAGCAGCCATTCGTAGTGGACGCTGAGCACATCCCCCACAACCCCCTCCCGCATCAGCTCCTTGAGCTTGACGCAGAAGTTCATAAACCGCATGTTGAAGGTGACAGTCACCTTGTGGCCAGTGCGTTTTTCCGCCTCCAGGATTTCGGCGCACATCTTTTCGTCGGTGGTCATGGGCTTTTCGCTGATGACGTCACAGCCGAACTCCAGCGCCTTAATCGTATATTCCGCGTGGGCGCAGTCCTTGCAGGTGACAATCACCACATCCGGCTTATGATCCTGGAGCATCTGGTCAAAGTCTGTGTAAGCGGGGATATTCCCCAGGCAGCTAGCCGCGTATTTGGCCCGCTTGCCGTTGATGTCGCAGACCGCAACCAATTCCGCGCAGTCCTTGTAGTTTTCCACCAGCGGCCTGCCGTAGGAGTCCAGCCCCCGGCCCCCGGTGCCGACAATCACATACTTTTTCAAGTCGATCTCTCCTTTCTGGAGAAGTTACGTTTATTACTCTTTAACAGCGTGACCCGCCAAATATCCCCGGTAATCGCTAAAGAAGTTTTCGGCGTTCTTGGTCATAAACACGGTCAGAGTGTCGTCCTCAAAGCTGAACTGCATTTTCAGGGTGCCTACATAGTCATCTACCGAATAGACCAAACCCAGCAGCGTGTTCTCCAGGGGCCAGGCAGCGGCGGAGATACAGCGGTAGTTTTTCTCCATGACATTGATCCGCTTTCCGGCGTATTTGTCCGGGAATTCAAAGAAATCGTACCCGCCCCGGAACAGCTTGATCACCTGCTCCCCCTGTCCCTTATCATAGGTTAGGGTATAGCACTTGTCGGAAACGTCCACCCGCATCCACTTCCATTTGAACAGGTTCTCCTCAAACTCGTACTTCACGCCGGAGATTTTTTCCGCCATGGGGCTGTCCGCCTTGCCGTTGGGCAGGGGGATGGACAGAACCCGGCGGCTTTCCAGCTCCGCCTGCTTTTCCGGGTTCTCCGGAAGGGGTTCGTCGGAAATCTTCTTTAAGAAGCGGTAGTACATCTGCCGCAGGGCGTCGTCGGCGTTGTTGATGCCCTGGTTGTCGGCGGTGGTAATCATGATGGCGTCGTATTTCGGCATGATAAAGGCAAACTGGCTGCCCATGCCGTTGCAGGAAAAGCCCCCTTCTTTCAGCATCCAGAACTGGTAGCCATAGCCGATGGGGTTGGGATAGCCGGGGTCGGAAACCGTGGTGTCAATCTGCCAGGAGGTGGCCGCCTGCATATACTCCCGGCTCACCAGCTGCTTTCCGTTCCATTCTCCCTGCTGGAGGCAGAACTGGGCGAACTTGGCCAAATCCCTGGGAGTTGCCAGAATGCCGCTGCCAGTCCAGGAGCCCCCCTCCGGGGTCTCCACGCACCAGATGTCCTTGGAAATCCCCAGCTCGTCCAGCAGGGGGCGCATGTACTCCAGGATGGGCTTCCCTGCCAGCTTTTCCACGATGCCGCAGAGGGTGGTAGTACCGGCGGTGTCGTAGTGGAAGACCAGACCCGGCTTGTGCATGGCGTAGGGGGCGTTAAAGAAGCTCTTGACAAAGTTCTCGGTGTCCCAGTCGTAGGAGCCGGTTTCGTTAAAGACCGACATCCGCAGCAGGTCGCTGACGGTGGCCTCCATCATGTAGGGGTTAGGATTTTCCGGCAGGTATTCCGGGAAGATATCCGCAACCTTGGTGTCCAGAGAGAGCTTGCCCTCGGTAATCATCATGCCGATGGCCACGGAGGTAAAGCTCTTGCTCACCGAGTACATCCGGTGCTTCCGGTCCCGATCATATACCGGCTCGCTGTAGGCCTCGGCCGCTATTTTGCCGTGGCGCAGCAGCAGCACGCTGTGCATCACCAGGCGGTGTTCCTTCATTTCGTCCAGCAGGTCTATCACGGCCTGGGAGGGAATCCCCAGGGATTCCGGGGTTGCAGAGGTAAATTCAAACATTTTTTCCACTCCTTCCAGCGGTTTTTTGTAAAAATAGCGTATCTCCTGTTTGATGACGCAAAAGGGGGACGGCTCCGGGCCATAATTTTTATGACAGGAACCGTCCCCCAGATACTATCACTGAGGCAACACGAACCTCTGTACTTCAGTATTTCATATTTCATTCATACGAAATTTAAAACAGTGATTCGTTTCATTATCAGTTAGAAATCGCAATTACTTGTTGGCGGCTCTCCAAGTATCCAACTGGCTCTGGGCCTCGTCGATGACCTTCTGAATGCCGGAGGACTCCAGCTTCGCCAGGAACTCGTCCAGCCAAGCGTCAACCTTGGGCTCCACAACCTCATAAGTTTCGCCTTCCAGAGCCTTGAAGCCCCAGATAAGATCCGTGGTATACTCGCCAACAACGGAGGAGCAGGCAGAGATCTCATTCTCAACGGCCTTAGGATCAAAGATAAAGCCCATATTGGTGTTGGTATTGGCGCTCTCGTTGGCAGCTTTCAGACCATCCAACAAGTTAGGATCGGTTCCCGCGGGAACTGCCAGCAGGTCCATGATGGAGCCAAACTGTGCGCCGTACCAGCAGAAGTAGGCTCTATTGGAAGGATCTTCGTTAGGGGTGCCGGTGAAGTCGGCAATACCCTGCTCGGTGGAGGACATATTCCAGTGGGTTCCTTCAATGCCGAAGCGGAGAGTGGTGGCCACATAAGGATCGGTGTTGATAATCTCAAGGGCCATCATAGCGCGTTCAGGATTTTTGGAAACGGTGCTGATGCAGTTGACCGCTTGGTGCAGGTAGTTGGTGGAAGCAATGTTCTGGTCAAAGGGAACAATGGCGGAGTCAAACTGATCGGAGGTATTGTTCTTAGCGACAGAAATAACGCCGGAACGAATGCCATAGAAGAAGTAATCGCCCCTGTAGTACTCAATGCGGTCCTGGTCATGATACCAAACCTGCACGGGAACCAGTCCGTCGGCAACCAGCTTGGCCTGCCTGTGGGCGTAATCACGGTATTCGTCAGTGGCATAAAGGTTGAATACCTTCTCACCACTGCCCTGGCCCTTGTAGTCCTCAATGCCGGGGATATTTGCAGCCAATAGGTTGGTGCTGATGGTCTCATATCGGGCGAAGTCACCGATACCCATCATGTCACGGGTAATAGGCTCGGAAGCCAAATCGGGGTACTTCTCATTGCGCTTCTGGTAAGCGTCGTACATGAACTGATAGACATCCTGACCGTTGTGGATCTTGTCGGGTATGGTTATACCCAAGTCGTTGGCCATGGTCTCGTTGTACTGCATGGATTGAATCTCGCAGGAATCCTTGTAAGAGGGAATTCCGTAGATCTTGCCGTCAATCTTCATGGCGTCCCAGTATCCTTCGGGAATCAAAGCAAGGGTCTTGGGGGCGTACTGAGTCAACAGCTCGTCGATGGGAATAAAGGCTTCCTTTCTCACATAATCAACATAACCGATAGCAGATCCCTGGGCATTGACAATGTCAGTGGACTGGCCGGACATGATGATGGTGGAAACCTTCTGCTGATACTCATCACTGGGTATCAGATGGGTATTCAGTGTGGCGTTGATCTGCTCCTCCATGTATTTGCTCACCTCGCCCAGAACGGTGGAATCATCAGGATGAGTACCCTCAGATACATACCATTCCAAGGTTACAGGATCCAGAGTAGCTTCTGATGGTGCTTCACTGGACGTGGAGGGAGAGGTGGAGGCGGAGCCGGAAGGTTGCGCCTGGGATTGGGATTGAGACTGAGACTGAGAGGAGGAGTTGCTTCCGGAGCACCCGGAGGCCATTCCGCACAGCATTGCCGCCGCGAGGACGACTGACAGTTTCTTGGACATATTGCTCATAAGAAACCTCCTGTTTTTCACTTTATAGGTGTGTATTTTCTTCAAGCTGGGTCGGTAAGCCCAGCGTTGAATTCGGATGTAAGCTTACCCTTGGAATATCAGCCCTTCACACTGCCCACAGTCAGGCCGTGGATGAAGTACTTCTGGAAAAATGGATAAGCGCAGAGAATGGGGAAGATGGATATTATCAGGATTGCCATTCTGGTTTGCTCGGTGGGCATGGACTTCAGAAGGGTCATGCCGTCGGGAGTATTGGCGTAGGAGGAGTTGTTCCGGATAAAGTCGATCTTCTTCTGGATGCGTTCCAGCATGGTCTGCACCGGAATCAGCTTGGGATTCTCAATGTACAGCATAGCGGTGAACCATTCATTCCACTTGCCTACAAAAAGGAACAAAGCGATGGTGGCAAGGCCCGCCACACCCAAGGGAAGGACAATGCGGTTAAAGACAGTAAACTCGTTTGCGCCGTCGATCTGCGCTGCGTCCATCATCTCCTCCGGAATGGTGCTGTTGATAAAGGTTCTGAGCACCACGATATTAAAGGGGCTGACCAAACTGGTGAGAATTAGAATCCAAATGGTGTCATACAGGTGCAGGACGTTTACGTTGATTATGTAAGACGGAACCAGGCCACCGGAAAAAAGCATGGTAAAGAAGGGAATAAAGGTATAGAATTTTTTGCAGGAAAACCGCTTCTGAGCCAAGACAAAGGCATACATAGCCATCATCATAACGCCCAAGAAGGTGGAGACTACCGCGACGATAACTGTTATCTTGTAGGAATCCAGCAGCTGGGAGCCGGTCTTAAACAAACTCTGATAAGAAGTAAAGGAGATCTCCGAGGGGAAAAGCTGGAAGCCGTTGGCGGTCAGACTCTCCGGCGTGGTAATGGAAATGGAGAAAACCAATATTACAGGAAGCACCGTCGTCACCGCGAACAGCGTCAGAATGACGATGAACAAGGCGTTTGTAGCGGGCTTGACCCGGTTGATTTTGGAGAAAGAATCCTCCACAACAGGTTCTTTGTTTCTTGCCATATTTTTCCTTCTCCTTTCTTAAAACAACGCCGAATCTTCATCGACACGCCGGACAATCGCGTTAGCCACTAAAATCAGTATAAACCCGACCACCGATTGATAGACGCCGGCGGCGGCGGACATACCCGTATTATTTAAGGTAGTCAGCGCGCGGTACACATACGTATCTATAACGTCTGTAACCTCATACAGCGCACCGCTGTCCTGAGTCACCTGGCGGAAGAGGCCGATGTCGCCGCGGATTATGCCGCCCAGGTTGAGAATGAACATAATGGTGATAATATTACGCATATAGGGTATACTGATATACTTGGTCTGCTGCCATTTGCTTGCACCGTCCAGCAGCGCCGCCTCAAAATATTCCTGGGGTAATCCCGACAGGGACGCCACATATACAATCGAGCTGAAACCAATATTTTTCCACAGGTAAGTGATTATCAAAAGCGGCGGCCAGATTGCTTTGTAGCCATACCAGTTTCTCACCTGCCCGCCGACGGCCTTCATGATTTGGTTGACCACGCCGTTTTGTGTGGCCAGAAAGCCGTAAACAATAATGGCGACAACCGTCATGGAAAGGAAGTTAGGCATGATAGCTAGGGTTTGTAGAATCTTGGAGGTCCTTTTGTAGTAGATTTCGTTGAAGATAATTGCCAGGGTAACCGCCAAAACGGTGTTGAGAACAATAAACGCTACATTGTAGCAAATGGTGTTCCGGGTAATTCTCCAAACATCGTTGTTGCTGAAGAGAAATTCAAAGTTTTTTAGGCCCACCCACTTGCTGTGAAAAAAACCTGTGGAAACCTTGTAATCCTGAAACGCCAATGTGATGCCAAACATAGGGAGATAAGAAAAAATAATCATATAGGCAAATGCCGGCAGAGCCAGCACATGCAGTCGCCAATACCGCTTGAAATGGGCTAATATGTTCTTGCCCAAAGATGTTTTTGGCTTGCTTTGTTCTAAACTCACACTCATAAAACAACAATCCTCCTAATTCATTTTTTTTTGCTATGGCAAATTGTAAATTTTCCTTCTGTACTCAGTGTACATTTTTTATACTCACTTTTCAATCGTAAATAATCAAGGTACCCCAACAAATTCATGAAAGCGCCAATTTATCTGTTTGGATAGTTAGTTTTATTGTGCAAACTTCCCATGATTTATGGCCAACATAATCATTTTTTCCAAACAAATTAATGGAATTTCCAGTTTAAGGATATTTGTATTTAGTGAATTTCTATTCATAAATCAGTAACAATCGCTTTTATTAGGTATATTTTCATAAATTTATTTGCGTTTAATTGTCGAAAACGTAAAAAATCACCTTATTTCATGCCGCAAGGTGATTTTGTCATATATTGCATTTTTTTACACATCGGGCATCTTGGTTTTTTAGTGTGTGAGATTTAATTTGAACGGGAGTATGGTATCCTCAGATTTTTCTTATTTACAAAATAAATTTCTTGTTAATTTTTTTGTATAATCTTAATATAATCATTAAAGAAACAGGCTATGACTGACATATTCGCTTACATTGAAGCTTTTTATAATCCGCTCTGCCCCCATTCTTCTATTGGCTGGCGTCCTCCGGACGCCTTTGCTCGCGCCTTGTCCGAACTACCTGCTGCCTAAGCGAGTAACTACAAGATATTCTGCGTTTCTTTCCGTTTTTCGCACTTTTTTACTTGTCCTCTTAACCGAGAATGGCTCAAAAGCTGAGATTGCGCATTATTCGACTGTCATTTCCCTAAGATTGCGGAGAAAAATTTTTTCATTTCCGGTAAAATTGATTTCATTAAATAGCAAAAGCGGCCGCTGCCGAATTCGGAAAAGGGCGTTATCCGGTTGCTTTCCTCCCCTATCAATGCTATAATAGAAAAAAATCCAAAACAGAGGAGTGTTCGCGCATGGCTTTGCTGCATATCCAAATGGAGTCCAGGGCTTTACATATGCCGGTCCCCCTGGATGTCATCCTCCCACAGACGGCCCCCAGCTGCCCCCTCCAAAGGCCGCTGAAGGCCCTTTACCTGCTCCACGGCTCCAGCGAAAATCAAAGCGCCTGGCTGCTCAAGTCCAATATCTACCGGTATGTTCAGGACCTGCCCCTGGCGGTAATACTGCCCGCGGGCAACAACAGCATGTATGTCAACACCTGCGCGGGGCAGGATTACACCGATTTCCTCTCCTGGGAGCTTCCCACCGTCTGCGAGGACTGGTTCCCCATTTCCAGGGATCGGGAGGACCGGTATATCTGCGGCTCCTCTATGGGGGGATACGGGGCCTTTCACGCCGCTATGACCTACCCAGAGCAGTTTTCCAGGGCGATTTCCCTTTCCGGCGCGGTGGACGCCTCCTCCATCTACCATGACGACGACGATCTCAGCGGACAGGCGGTCAACCTCCTGGGCCCGGAGGGGGAGCTGCCCGGCGGCCCCAACGACCTGATGGCCCTTGCCGATAAGCTGGCGGACCGCCCGCTGGAGGAGATACCCCGGTTCCTTTCCCTGTGCGGGAATCAGGATTATCTGCTGGAGGACAACCTCATCTTTAACGAATATATGGAGCGGTGCGGCCTTCCGCTGGAGTTTGAAACCTGGGACGGAAGCCACAGCTGGGACTTCTGGGACGAGGCGATCTGCCGCGTGCTGGAATGGCTGGACATCCGCGACCGAATATGATCTGCCCCAAAGGAGTGATTGAATATGGCTTTTATGGAAATACAGTTTTATTCTGAGGTTCTCCGAATGGATATGGCGGCCTATGTGCTTATCCCCCAGCCCAAGGACCCGGACGCCTCCGATGAGCCCTATAAGACCCTGTGGCTCTACCACGGCGGAAGCGGAGACCACACCAGCTGGCTGCGGGCCTCCCGCATTGAGACCTATGCCATAGAACGGAATATTGCGGTTATCATGCCGGGGGTTCACAAGTCCTGTTTTATCAACATGAACATGGGGCCGCGGTACGGCGACTTTGTGGGCAGGGAATTGGTTGAGATCATGCGGGGATTTTTCCCCAGGCTGTCCCGCCGTCGGGAGGATAACTTTGTCTCCGGCCTTTCCAACGGTGGTTATGGGTGCATCCATGTGGGCCTGTCCAACCCGGATATCTATGGGGCGATAGGCGCTTTTTCCGCCGGGGACAAGGCGGACGTGGACTTTACCAGCCGTCAGCAGGAGAAGCAGATTCTCTTTGGCGATGTGGATATGCCCAACAGCCCCTACTGCCTGAAATATGTGGGGAGACAGCTGATAGAAAGCGGTCAAACGCCGCCGGTGGTATACCATGCCTGCGGCACGGAGGACCCCTGGCTGGATATGAACAACCGGATGCGGAACTTTTTCACCTCCTTCCCTGGGGATCCGTTCCGCTATCACTACGACCTGGTGGAGGGATACGGCCACCAATGGGAGCTGTGGGACATGGAGATTCAGAAGTTCCTGGATTACCTGGGGGTTATGCCCAGGACGCGCTAAGCGCGGAGAGACTCAGGGAACCAATATAATAATTTCCTAGAACGGACTGAGAGGAAGTGTGCGCTTTTCCCCTTTACTGCTCCAGTAATAAAATAAGGTAATAAGAAAAATCACCATGTGATAGGGCAAAGGCATTTATCCTAAAATGGGCAAAACCTTTTATTCCCTTTCCTGATTTACCAGATAAAATCGCAGTTTTATTTATCCAAAAACAGAAGAACTGAAAAATCCAGTATTGATGCGGATCGAGGATAGTTTTGCAGAACAAAAACCGGCCTTACATGAGCTCTTTTTAACTCATGTAAGGCCGATTTTCTCATCTTTCTGGGCTAATTCTTTTTGCCTTTTTCAGCATAAATCTCTTTGCCCTGAAACAGGTGCTGTCGTGGGGCAATATAGATTTTTCTCGAAAAGGCAAAGCTGTTTGTTCTGTTGGGCTTCGCCCCCGTTTGCCCCCCCGCCCTGGTGATTCCA
>Ga0073906_1002421_pt1 | contig 24586 bp, 21 predicted proteins | sample Inofromicrocosms_FD_65485 | JGI IMG/M metagenome (GOLD analysis project Ga0073906, IMG submission 65485) | Mouse cecum microbial communities from Vienna, Austria - Inoculum for glucosamine and mucus D2O microcosms | ecosystem: Host-associated > Mammals > Digestive system > Large intestine >...
ATTTTGGCACACATAAATAATACCAAAAAAGGCCGGGTTGATGATCATTTTGATATCAACTCGGTCCTTTTTTTATTTCGGGAGCCGGATATTTTTTTACTTACCCGTTACAGCCCCTTTGCTGATGGTCGTCGACTTGCAAAATCGCCGCGAAATCGGCGCGGCATCGGTCGATCAAGTCGAACGCGCCATTGGACATGCACCATTTCAACGCGTAGCCAAGACCGACGTTTCGGCAAGTCAAATAAAGAAGCGCCGGATCACTCGGATTTTTGATTTGTCCTGCTTTCTGGCCTTTTTGAATGGCCTCGATCGTCATCGTGCGGGCTTCGCTCATATAAGGCGGGGCCTCGCTTTTTTCATTGAAATTCAGGATCCAGTAGCGGGAATAGAGCCCGGGTCCCAGCCGGACGCTTTTCTGCATCGTAAAGGTCAATCCGGTGCAAACGATTTCCCAGTAATTGGTCGGGTCCATCGCCCGGATGCAGGCACTCAAATCCTCCACGGTCCCGCGAAAATAATATCGAAGAAGCTGCTCCTTCGAAGTCACGTATTTATAAAACGTCGGTTTGGTGATCCCGCAAGTTTTGCAGATGTCCATGACGGATACCCGGTCGTAGCCCTCTTTAAGGAACATCGCCAAAGCGGTTTGGATAATCAGATTTTTTTTGTCTTCCTGTTTGTTCATCGCACCTCCTCCGGTTCGGCACAAAGAATGGCTTTGAGCCCACTTTGAAACAAATTGTTCATACTTTGGTCAGGATCGGCATACATGCACCGGTAGGCGCCATTGCCAAAAGAAAGGGCGATGAGGGAACTCATCAGGCGATGCGGATCGGACGGATTTTTGATTTGTCCGCTTTCCTGTCCCAGGCGGATCAAATCCTCGATCCACGCGTTGAACCGGAACACATCGTTGAATGCGCCTTGATATTCTTTCAAGTTGGCGGCGAAGACTTCGGTATACAAGTCGATACCCAATTCCTCCGTATGAAAATAATAAAGATCAAACACGTCGATAATTTGCTGTAGATGATCCGTCGAAGAACCGATATGAAACCATTCCTCCGGGATTTGCGCAGTCAAAGTCGAAGAAAAGTACTTCAAAAGACTGTCTTTTGAATCAATGTACTTGTAAAAGGTCGGTTTCGTGATGCCACAGGCATTGCAAATGTCCATTACCGAGACGGATTTATAGCCCTTTTCACGAAACAGATCAAAAGAAGTGTCAATAATGCGTTGCTTTACGTTGTTTCTTTGCATAGGGGTTTACCTCGGTAAAGTTCTTACTTGTACCTATTTTACCACAGTTAATTGCGAATGAAAACGGAAGAATTCATGGAGTGAAAAAACTTTTCATTTTATGAAAAATGACATAGAAAAGAGAGATCATTTCAAACGACAAAATGGAAAGAGCGAAAACAAACAAAGCGCCCTCATTAAGCGGAAGGCGCTTTGCTTGTTTTCGCTCTTTCGAGCATGTCGTGTTTGATCTTCATTACATTCGAAAATGTGATTCGCTTTCCCTGGCCTTCCAGCAAAAGGATGCGGCGGACTTTCTTGGAAAGTGTTTTCTCAAGCCGATACGGGATCCGTACCGGATAATGGTTGTGATCCATATATTCGTTTTCGATGTAACGTGACGTGATCGGACACATGTTCTGAATCAAAAATGCGCATTCATGACCGAGAATATCTCCAAATACGATCGTGTCGCAACGACCGAATTTTCTTTTTTTCTCTTCTGCGATCCGTTTATATTTCGATATTTTAGAAGAGATAGGGATGAACCATAAGATCTCAGGGTCTGTGGAATCGCGCAAGGCAAAATATGCCGGACGATCATGGACAGCGTTGTTGACGATGATCTTGTTCGGCATCAGACCGGCTTCCGGAAAATCCCGGAAATACGAGTCTTTCATGAAGTAAAAATGATTCTCTTCAACAAACATCGGTAAATCTCCTGGAAGAGCTTCATAAAGAAGCTCTGCATGTGACCACGAGCATTTGTATGCCGCGTCTCGTGCAGCGGCTCACATTTGAACACGAGCATTTATCCATCGCGTCTCGTGCAGCGATACACATGCGGGACCGGAGTCCCATTTTTATTATACTGTGTTTTCGCTCCAAGAAAAGCGGTTTTAAATGAAAAGTTACAGTTTTATTTAATAAACCGAAGTAAAGCTCAGAATTGGTATGATCAAAAAGATACATTTCAACCCTGCGAAGCGGAGTCCTGCAACGCGTCAATCGCCAAAACAAGCATGAGAAGCGGCAACGCGTCTTCCTCCCGCTCGTAATGGATAGAAAAATGGTCGCTCAAGTGCCAAAGCTCGGTTTGAATCGTGCCAACGAGCCCTCCGGCATCGTCGCGCACCTCGTAATCCCAGCCCCACACATTGCCATCCGCCTGCCAGCCCATGTAATTCATAACGAGCTTGGGCCGAAGCAAGGTAAGCTTTTGCTGAATCGTCCCCAGCTTCTCCCCGTTGCGGATGATTTCAAAGCAGGGCAGCAAGGACAGGAAAGCCTGATGGACCAAACCAACCGGCTGGCCATTTCCGTCATAAATCGTGAGTTTCCGGGTCAGAGAAGGCGAGCCTTTGATCGTATACGCGATCGTTCCATCCTCACGTGCCACGTCGTACGTTCCCCATAAAGAAAAAAGCTTTTGCGCGATGTACAAAGAACGCAATTTACCACCACCTTTTTCTCCATCATCGGCGATAAAAGGTGTCTTGTCAAATTTTTTTCTTCAAATCCGGAAGAAAAGGTATAATAAAAGGCAAACAAAGGAGGAGAAAAAATGAAGGAAAAGGAAGCGTTTTCGGAACTTGTCGACCGGTTTCGCGCGTGTGAAAGCGTGGAAGCCATCGGGCTTGGCGGCTCGAGAGCGACCGGAAAGGCGGACGCGGGCTCCGACTACGATCTTTACGTCTACGTTCGCGCCGATATCCCGATCGCGCAGCGTGAAGTGATCTTCGCCGGTTTGTTCCAGATCATGGAATACGACAACACGTTTTGGGAACGGGAGGACGACGGCGTTTTCACGGACGGGACGCCCATCGACATTTTGTACCGGCGTATCGACGACCTCGATCAGAGCGTGCGGCACGTCGTGATCGACCACCAGGCGCAAAACGCCTACACCACGTGTTTGTGGAACAACCTTCTCAAAACGAAGATCTTGTTCGACCGCCATGGACGACTTGCCGCTCTGCAAAAAAAATACACGGTGCCATATCCTGCCGAATTGAAGGAAAACATCGTTCGCCGGCAAAAGGCGCTGTTGTTTGACGGACTGCCTAACTACGCCGGCCAGATTAAAAAGGTGATTGCGCGCCGTGACACGCCCGCGATAAATCACCGGGCGGCCGCGTTCGTGGAGTCGTACTTCGACTTGCTGTTTGGACTCAATGGAACGACGCATCCCGGAGAGAAGCGGATGCTGCGCGAAGCCAAAAAGCTGCCAGTCGTCCCGGAGGCGTTCGAAACCGACATCGAGTCGTTGTTTGCGGACTTGTTCGTCGATTTTGACGCGGCCATCCACGATCTCGAGCGGATCGAGCGGCGGCTGAAAGCGATTTTGTAAAAGAAAAGGACGGCCGCGACGGATCGTCCTTTTTCGATGGTAAAAAGATAGGAAATCAAGAAGATTTATTTGTCTTCGTCGATTTTTTTCGGAGCCTCTTCGATATCCAGTTTTTTCTGGAAGTGGCTCAAAACGTTTTTCGCGAAGTCGCGGCCACCGACGCCAAACGAGATCGCGAAGGCGATGCCGAGGGCGAGAATGGCGATGACAAACGCGCTGTCAACCAGTTCCTTGGCGATGCCGAGTTCATTCAAAATCATGAACGCGCCAATCGTGTAAATCAGGTACTGAACCAAAATCGCCAGCGAAGGATGTTCGTTGTTTCGAAGCGCTTTCGAGCAAATGCCCGCGATAAAGACGCAAGCGATCAAAATCAGGAAGGCGCTTAATGCGTATGGCATGTAGTCGATGACAGCCAGGCCGATGCTTGTCAGGATACCAAGATGCAGGGCGCTAAAGCTTTCAACGACAAAGAAGATAACCAAAATGACTTCGACTGTTTTTCCTGTAACTTTCGAAAGGATGAAGTTTTTATTTTTGGAACCCATCAGGTTCTCGACTTTGGCATCCAGTCCGGACGCCTCGATTAGACGGGCCACGATGTTGCCAATAAACTTCGACAAAATCCAGCCAATGACGATAATGACAAGGGCCGCGAAAATGTTCGGAATGTAGTTGAAGATAATGCTCAGCATCGCGATGGCCGGATCGGTAATCGCGCGGATGTTCAGCACATACAACGCCGCGATAATGATCGGGATCAAAATGAGAACATAGACGATGTACGCGATCGTGTTGGACAGTTTGCCTTGGTCGTCCACCTGGATACCGGCAAGATTTTGGAGCTTGTTGATTTCCAGCTTATTTAAAACCGGGATCAAAAGTTCGCGGACGAGTTTGGCGATATAGAAGCCAACCCACAATACGATGACGGAACCAATGATGTTTGGAACATAAACCCATACGTTATTGAGCATGTTCAAAATCGGCGCTGAAACCTGCGTCATGCCCAGCGTTTCAAAAATACCAGGAACAAAGAGCAGGAACACGATTAGCTGCGCGAGTTTGGCAATCAGCTCAATCGCTTTCGCCCCCTGATTGCCTTCGCCTTCTGGCGACTTGGCCTGGGCGAGTTTCGTTTTCGACAGCAGCTTCACGATAATCGACTTCACGATCGCCGCCACGATAAAGGCGACGATCAAAAGGATGACAGCTTTGACAGCTGCGCCCAAATCTGTTTCAAAGAAATGGGATACATCGGAATAAGCGTTAATTTTTAGCATATTATTTACCTCATGTTCGGTTTTCAAAGAGCGCTCTGACGAATTGTCTTCGTGTTGTTCACATAGACCTTAAGGTTGATTTTACATTAGCATGATATTTGCGGTTTTTTCAATTTTGATGCAATGCGGAATGATTGTGGGAGACAAACTTTTAAATTTCAAAACATTTTGGTATAGCCGGCCATAAGTAGCAAGCTAGAAAAAGCGGGCGATTCCCGTTAAAATAAAACCATGAAACTTATGCAGTCAATTTCTCTTCACCAAATCACGAACTGGCGGCGGGCCATCGCCGTGTTCGGGATTCTCGTTCTTTCCGGAACCGGCTTGACGTGTCTTGTTTTGCCGGAGTTCAACGCCGACATTTTTTTGTATGTGTGCGCCGCGATTTGCTCGCTTTCCGCGCTGTTCGTCTGGTATCAGGCATTCGTGAAAAAAAGGGGATTCGTTTTTTTGGAAGCGGCCTTGATCACGGCGTTCACGGTTTTTTTATGGATCCACCGCCAGTCGGGGGAAGTCGTCATCGTCGGCGTGTTCGCGGTTTACCTGCTTGTCAACGTGGTGGCGTTTCTCGTGCAAACCGTGTTGGACTTGCAGGACAAAGCGGCCTCCTGGTGGTACGACGCCTTGCGGCTCATCGTCTACGCGCTGCTGTTGTTCGCGACCATTCGCAGCGGCTTGGGCTCGCTGAAATACATTCAATACATTGTCGGCTTGTATTTGATCGTCCAGGCCGGACAGCTTTATTTTGAGATGGTTTCGTTTTCGCATCCTCAGTCGACGCGCTACTACTCGTTTCGACACTGGAGCTCGCTGCCCGTCGCGCTGGTCGCCGTCTTGCCGTTTTTCGTGCTGGAAGTCATCACGCACGCCCAGCTTCAAATCAAACCGGAACGGAAGGCGGAACGAAAAAACGAGGAGCCGGTCGATTTGCGCGTCTTTGTCCATACAGGCCTGTCGGGCGTTCATGTGTTCGGCCACATGACGATTGCCTACGAAGGTATGACGTATTCATACGGCAACTACGATACCGCCAACGAAAAGCTGTTTCGCTCGATTGGACCGGGCATCTTGTTTTTGTGTCCAGATCGCGACTACATCAACAACACGTGTCTGTACGAGGGGGTGACGATGTTCGAATATGGCTTGACGCTGACCGAAGCTCAAAAAAAAGAGCTACACGCGCTGATGGATGAAATCCACGAGCAGACATACCATTGGCAATCGCCTTACGAGCAAGCGCTCCAAGCCGATCCCGACACGTCGTTTTCCGCCTATGAAAACGACTACGCCAGCCGGTTGTGGTACCGGACCGGGAGCCAGTTTTACAAGTTCAAAAGCGGGGAATGGAAGACGTATTGGATCCTTGGCACGAATTGCTCGCTTTTCGCCGCCGACTTGCTCAATCGAATCGACCCGGCGATTCATGGCAGCAAAGGCATTGTGACGCCCGGCGAGTTTTGGGAATATTTCGAGGAAGCGTTCGCGGATCCCAAAAGCAATGTCATCTACAAGGCGTGGCATTCGAGCAGCGATCCTTCCACCTTGTACGACTTGGGCGACGAAAATCCGGTCCGGGACGCGGATTCCTGATTTGAGAATCACTTCATTGGTGTTTCCCGGTTGAGTGCACTACAATAAAAACAACGATGGAGGTAGGAGCATATGGATTACGAACAATACAAAGACGATAAAAAAGAAGTAAGAGCCGACGAAAAAGCGGCGATCGACGCAGCGCGCGAACAACGCAAAGACGGCAAGGAAGCCGAACGCGACGAAATCAAAGCGGCACGCGATGAACGAGACGCGGAAGTCGATCTCGCAAAAGAAGACGTTAAAACGGCGCGCGAAGCCAAACGTGAAATCGCGAAAGAGGATCGCGAAGAAATCCGTCAAGTCCGCAAGGATACGCGCGGGGAAGACCGGGAAACGCGCCGCGAGGAAATCGACGCCGCCAAGGCCGAGAAAAAAGCGGAAGTCGACTTGGCTAAAGACGGCATTAAAGTCGCCAAAGACGCCGAGCGTGAAATCCGCAAGGAAGGACGCGAGGATCTGCACGATATGAAGGAAGCCGCTCGCGAAGGATACGAAGAAGTCAAGGAAAATGTCCGCGACGAAATCAAATCCGCACGCGAAGCAGCTGAGGAAAAAATCAAGGATCTCAAAGACGAATTCAAAAAAGACGAATAAATCTTTATGAAAACGACCAGACGGACGTGCGCCGTCTGGCTTTTTTTCGTTCGATGCAAAGGTGTGAATTGCTGAATGGACTGCCCTTGTTATGTTTGACAAAGACGCGTTTGTTTTATCGTCTTGAATTTACGCTTTAAAAGTTTTTTCTGGCCTGAAGACGATTGAAATTTATATGTATTGATTTATATCTTTTTTGATTTGACGACTCTGAAGTAATTTTTCTTGAAATCTCTATTTGACTTGAAGAATCTTTTTTCTGAATTTGACATTTTGTTTTGCTCGATTTTTCGGGCAATGAGTTCAAAAGTGTATACTACATCGGCAGCTTGAAATAATTTATAGTTTTCAGGAGATACTTTTTCTTTAAATTTTATTGTTTTATCTGGAAAAACTGTACTGAAAACAGAGCATAATATTTTTGTTACTTGGGACTGCCCTCTGTCGTAATAAATGATTAAATTGTCAAATTCATTTAGGTAATTTTTATTTCTGCAAAGTGAGGAAGTTAAAGATTTGGATAGTTGAGAAATCATATCAAGTTCATTCGTGTAGTTTTTTTTCTCAAACTCTATAATGGAATAATGAATTTTCAATTTTTTTAAAAAGAAATAAAATTGGTTTAATAGCTGGATTCTTTGGCCAATATGTAAATGTTTATATTCTTTTTCTCGGCGGAAGACAATGGTTAGGAAAACCGAAGTTCCGTAAATCGAAATTGAGTCGTTCTACAGGGGAAGAAATATCAATATTTTAATTGTGATAAATCAAGGCTATTAGGTAATAAGGAGAACAAGGGTCATATTTACCAAAATCACCTGATTCATCAACAAAGATGCTAAGTTCTTTCATTCTCTTTCCTTTCTTAAATTAAAAATAGCGGAGAACCTCTCCGCCATCTGGTGGGACCTAGACCTTTCGGACAGCCCGAATGGTATTTCTACCTGTGTTTTTAATGTATCATGTAGTGATAATAATATCAAATCAATGGAGATATAAGAAAAAACGCCTTTCGACGAATATTTTTGATCGTTGTGCTTGTTTCAGTTGTTAAAATAATAATTGATTAGCAATTCTGTTCTCTTCGATTTAAAGATTTCAAATCGCAAAAAGGAAACGCGAACAATCATTGGAAGCTACACGCCCCCCCAGGTATCTGAAATAAGCGCATGAGATGGAGAAGAGGGTACATGACGACTGGTTTGGATATTCACGAACTGGTTTTTTCTTTTCTCTTCTTTTTATTCAAAATATATAATAATATAGAATATAGATAAGAAAGGATATAATCATGAGTAAGAAACCGGATTTTATTGGCACACGGGTACGTCAAATTCGTCGAAGCAAGGGCTGGACGCTGGACACCGCCTTCCGTCAATGCGGTGTCAGCGCCGTGATGCTTGGAAAAATCGAACGTGGCGAGGCGTCGCCCACGATCCAGACGCTTTGGAAGCTGGCGACCGGATTTCGCGTGCCCCTCACGACACTCATCGAGCCCGAACCGCGCGCCATCGAACTGGCCACGCCGGACCAAACAAACGCCATCGAGGAGGAGGCAGGCGCCATGATGGCGTGTCCGTTGTTCGCCTATGATCCAATCCAAAACTACGAGATGTTTTGGATCCGGTTCGCGCCCGGATGCCGGCATGCATCGTCCGCCCACGACCAGGGCGTCGTCGAGCTTGTCAGCGTCATCGCCGGCACGCTTCAAATCGAGCTGCCGGAGCGAACCGTCATCGTGCACCCCGGCGAGGCGGCGCGCTTTTCGGCCGATGTCGAGCATACGTACGAAAACATCGGCGACACGGATTGCGAAGTGTACGATCAAATTTTTTATTAGGAGGAAGGGAATATGGAAATCAAACAACTGGGGGCGAACACGTTTTACGTGCCGGGCCCGACCAACATCGGCTTGTGGAGGCAAAACGAAACCGACGTGTACTTGATTGACGCCGGTAACGACAAGGACGCGGGACGCAAACTCAAAAAGCTGCTCGACGCCCACGGGTGGACGTTGAAAGGCATTTTATGCACCCACTCGAACGCGGACCACATTGGAGGCAACGCCTATTTGCAGCGGCAGTATGGATGCCCCGTGTTTTCGGCGGGGATGGAAAAAGCGTTCATTTCGCATCCGGTGCTCGAGCCTTCGCTGCTCTATGGCGGGTTTCCGTGCAAGGCGCTACGTCACAAATTTTTGATGGCCAAGCCAAGCGATGTCGTCGACGTGTCGAATCCGGGCTTTCCAAAGGAAATCGAGATCATCGCGCTCCCGGGCCACTTTCTGGATATGATCGGGTTTCGAACGCCCGACGATGTCCTGTTCGTTGCCGACTGCCTGTCCAGCGAGGAAACCTTGTCCAAATACAAAGTCGGCTTTATTTACGACGTGAAAGCGTACAAGGAAACGCTGGAACAGCTAAAAACGGTCAAGGCGAAGTGGTTCGTTCCAAGCCACGCCGCCCCGGCCGCCGATTTGCGGTCTTTGATTCAATGTAATTTAGACGTCGTACAGGAAATCGAAACGACGCTTTTGGACATCCTTTCCGACTGGACTGGCTTTGACGAAGCGCTAAGGCGCCTGTTCGACACCTATGGTCTAGTCATGAGCATCGAACAATACGCGTTGGTCGGCAGCACGATCCGCTCTTATTTGGCGTATTTCGCCGACGAGGGAAAGGCGGTTTACCGCTTTTCAAAAAACCGGATGGAATGGAAACGCCACGAAGGCGCGCGATGAAATCCGCCTTGCAAAAGCTTGCCTTTTTTTGGATAATGGTTCACGAGGTGAATTATGAAAACCATTCGTCATTTTATTTCGTATTATCGACCTTATAAAGTCGTTTTTTCCATCGACTTGCTGTGCGCGCTAACCATCTCGATCATCGACATCGTGTTTCCGCTGATTTTGGATTACTGCTCGACGACGCTGTTCGCGCAGGACGCCACCCACATTTTGCGACTGGTGGGATTTGTCGCGCTCGGTCTGGTTTTGCTGTATGGATTGCGCAGCGTGTGCCGCTACTATGTGTCGGCCCAGGGCCATATCATGGGCGCGCGCATGGAAAGCGACATGCGCCGGGATTTGTTCGAACAATACCAGCGACTGTCGTTTTCTTACTATGACCGGCACAATACCGGCATCATGATGTCGCGCGTGACGAGCGATTTGTTCGACATTAGCGAGTTCGCCCATCATGGACCGGAAAACTTGTTTATTTCCCTGGTCAAAGTCGTTGGCAGCTTTCTTATTTTGTTTTTTATCAACTGGAAGCTTGGACTCGCCTTGCTGGCGGTCACGATCGTCCTCTTCGTTTTCTCGCTTTTTCAAAACAAGAAAATGAAGCGCGTGTTCATGGACAACCGCCGCAAGATCGGAGAGGTGAACGCCTCGCTGCAAGATTCGCTGGCCGGCATCCGCGTCGTGCAGTCGTTTGCCAACGAGGACAAGGAGCGGCGCAAGTTCGAGATGTCCAACGGCCGCTATCTCGACAGCAAAATCGACAACTACCGCATCATGGGCTGGTACTATGGCGGGACAAACTTTTTGCAAGGCCTGCTCTATGTCACGATCATCGTATGCGGAGGGTATTTGATTGCCAAAGGGCAAATGAGCGCCATCGAGCTGGCGACGTTCGCTTTGTACATCAATGTCTTTGTTTCGCCGCTTGAAATTTTGATCGAGTTCACCGAAATGTTCCAAAAGGGATTTTCGGGCTTTAAACGATTCGAGGAAGTCATCGACGAGATTCCCGAAATCACGAACGCGCCGGACGCCAAGCCACTCTCGGATGTCAAAGGCGTCATTGATTTCGAACACGTCGGCTTCTCGTACGAAGACAACGAAACGATTTTGGACGACGTCAACATCCACATCAAAGCGGGACGAAAAGTCGCGCTGGTCGGCCCAAGCGGTGGCGGAAAAACGACGCTTTGCTCGCTGATCCCGCGCTTTTACGACGTCAGTCAGGGCCGCATCCTGATTGATGGCAAAGACATCCGCGCCGTGACGCTCGAGTCGTTGCGCCAGGCGGTCGGCATCGTGCAGCAGGACGTGTATTTGTTTGGGGGAACGATTCGTGAAAACATCGCCTATGGAAAAGACGGCGCAAGCGACGAGGAAATCGTCGCGGCCGCCAAAAAGGCGAACATCCATGACTTCATCCTGTCGCTGCCCGACGGCTACGATTCGTACGTGGGCGAGCGGGGGACCCGCTTGTCGGGCGGGCAAAAGCAGCGCATCGCGATCGCCCGGGTGTTTTTAAAAGATCCGAAAATCCTCGTGCTTGACGAGGCGACGAGCGCGCTGGACAACGAAAGCGAGCGCGTCATTCAAGCGGCGCTGGACGAGCTGGCCAAAGAGCGGACGTGCATTACGATCGCGCACCGGCTGAGCACGATCAAAAACGCCGACGAAATCATCGTCATCGACGACGAAGGCATCAAGGAGCGCGGCAGCCACGACGAGCTCATGGCCGAAAACGGGATTTACGCCAACTATTACCGGCTCCAGTTTCAGGATCGGGAAGAGCGGTAAACGCAGGAGGACGCTCCTGCTTTTTTTTCGCCACGATCTTGCGGTATAATGAAAAAACCGAAATCAAAGAGGAGGCGCTATGAAATACGACGTATTGAAAAAACAGTTTGGCTACGACACGTTTCGACCCGGGCAGGAAGAAATTATCGACGCCATTTTAGCCGGACAGGACACGCTAGCCATTATGCCGACTGGCGCGGGCAAGAGCTTGTGCTATCAAATTCCCGCCCTCATGCTGCCGGGAATCACCCTTGTTGTCTCCCCGCTCATTTCCTTAATGAAAGACCAGGTCCGCTCGCTCAATCAAAACGGGATCCGCGCCGCGTATTTGAACAGCACCCTCACCCCGGGGCAGTACGCCAAAGCGCTCGCTCTGGCGCAGCGCGGCGAATACAAAATCATTTACGTGGCGCCGGAACGACTGGAAAGCGCGTCGTTTTTGCGCTTCGTCGACCAGGCCGACATTTCCATGGTCGCCATCGACGAGGCGCATTGCGTGTCCCAGTGGGGCCAGAACTTTCGCCCAAGCTATTTGCGCATCAAGTCGTTTTTTGAAACTCACAGTAAGCGCTGGCGTTTTTGCGCGTTTACCGCGACCGCGACCGCGCAAGTCGAGCGCGACATGATCGAGCTTTTGGGCATGCGCGATCCGCAAGTCGTCAAAACGGGATACGACCGGAAAAACTTGTTTTTCGCGGTCGAGTACCCGGCCAACTCGTTTTCGCGGCTGCTTGAACTCGTGCGCCAGCGCTCCAGCCAGAGCGGAATCATTTACTGCATCCGCCGCAAAGACGTCGAGATGCTGTGTGAAAAGCTCCAGCAAGCCGGCGTGCCGGCCACGCGCTACCACGCGGGGCTGTCCGATGAGGAGCGCAACGCCAACCAGGAAGACTTTATTTTCGACCGCAAGCCGGTCATGGTCGCGACCAACGCCTTCGGCATGGGAATCGACAAGCCGGATGTACGTTACGTGATTCACTACTCCATGCCTTCGTCGCTGGAAAACTACTATCAGGAAGCGGGCCGGGCGGGCCGGGACGGACAAGCGGCCGAGTGCATTTTGTTTTATCACGCCAAAGACGAGCGGGTGCTCCGGTTCTTTATTGAAAACCAGGATTTTGACGGCGTGGACGAGGCGGAAAAAAAAGAGCGGATCGCCAAGGACTGGCGCCGTTTCGAAGCGATGAAAAACTACGCTTTGTGTCCCGACTGCCTGCGCCACGCCATTCTGGCGTATTTTGGCGAGCCGTCCCCAACCCGGTGCGAGGCTTGTTCCAACTGTTTGCATGAATACGAAACGGTGGAAATATCCGAAAGCGTCCATACGATTTTGGGCGCGATCAAAAGCGTGCGGCAAAAGTTCGGGGCTACGCTTGTGCTTTCGCTTGTCAAAGGGAGCCGTTCGCAAAAAATCGAGCAGTACCATTTGGACCAAAGCGCGTTTTATGGCAACTTGTCGGGCTTTACGATGCGCCAGCTGCAAGACATCTTGCGATTCATGGTGCAGGATGGGCTGGTGGAGACGACCAACGACACGTACCGCCTGCTGAAAATCACGCCCAAAGGCAACGCGTTTTTCAAGCAGCCGGCTTCGCTGACGATGCGTCAGTACAAAAAAGCCGAAGCGGCCCAGGCGGCGGCCGACGACGTGTTCGAAGGATTGCGCGCCATTCGCACGCGGCTGTCCAAAAAATACCGGGTGCCGCCTTACGCGATTTTCAACGACCGCACGTTGCGCGAAATGGCTTCCGCCCGTCCGCAAAACAAAGCCGAAATGCTGGCGATCAGCGGGGTGGGCGAAGTCAAATACAAAAAATTCGGCCGCTACTTTGTCGCTTTTTTCCAAAACGAGTCGTGAAAGCGGTTTCATCCTCGATTTAGCGGGAATGCGCGTTGATTTTTCACTTCGTTTTTTTTATACTGGACGAGGTGGTTGTGAAATCGTGATCAAGTGACACGAAGTTCAAAAAACGACCAGACAAAAGATTTTTTTATTACATCGCATCCATACAGAGCGAGAGTAGGAGGTAAACATGAAAAAATCGAAAAATTTGAAAAAGATGACGTTGTTCGCCATGTTCATCGCCATCGAGATGATGCTTTTGATGACCCCGTTCGGGTACTTGCGCATCGGGCCGATCAGCGCCACGCTCATGCACATTCCTGTGATTTTGGCGGCCGTGTTTCTGGGCACCGGCTATGGTGCGGCGCTGGGCTTGATTTTTGGAATCACGTCGGTCATCAACGCGACGATGCAGCCGGGGATTACGAGTTTCGTATTCTCGCCATTTGTCACGATTGGCGGCATGAGCGGCAACTTCCTGTCCCTGGTGATCGCGATCGTTCCCCGCGTGCTGCTTGGCGTCATTGCCGGCCTCACGTTCCAGCTCTTTTCAAAAAAGCTCAAATGCTCCACAAGCGCCGCGCTGGCGGCCGGCATCGCGACGGCGTGCCATACGGTTTTGGTGCTTGGCATGATCGTGCTTTTCTTTGGCGCCGACTATTCGAGCGCGGTTGGCATCGCCCAAAACGCCCTGATTGGCGTCATGGCCTACACCGTCGCCACGAACGGCTTGTTCGAGCTTGTGCTCGCTTCGCTGGTCGCCCTGGCGCTCACCAAGGCCATTCCGGTGTACTCGATTCATCCTGTCAAAGCGTAAGTCGTGAATTTTCACGGCTTTTTTTTGTGTCCGGATTTAACGCACGTTTAACACAACGCAGGAAAGGGCTTAACGTGGTTGCTGATACAATGAATGCGTGAAAGTGGATAGAAACATTGGAAAGGAACCTTATGAATCAAAGTCTGAAAAAAAGGATTTTCACAATCTTCGTTTTAGGACTGGGAATTTGCACCGGATGCGGCGTGCAGGCGCAGGAAAAGCGCGCGTTCGATCCGGACGCCACGATGCACGCGCTGACGCGAGAGGATGGCTCGGGAACCCGGCAGGCGTTTGCCGATTTGTTTGCATTGCGTGATGAAAAGGGAGTGGACGCCATCCATCCAGGCATCGCGGTCACGAACGCGACCTCGGTCATGATGATGTCGACAGCGGGCGATCCGTACGCGATCGGCTATACGTCGCTTGGCGCCATGAACGACATGGTCAAGCCTGTCGCTATCGACGGGGTGCGCGCGAGCGTGCAGACGGTTGAAGACGGAACGTATCCGATCGCCCGGCCGTTTTATTTGGCCATCAAAGACGATTTGCCGCCCGCCGGCGAGGAATTCGTCGAATTCGTGTTAAGCCGGGAAGGCGAAAACATCATCGCCAAGCAAGGCTATGTCGCGACGGGAACGGATTTGCCGTTTCAAACGAGCCATCCCCAAGGCTCGATCATGGTGACGGGCTCCAGCTCGATCGCGCCCGTCATGGAAAAGCTGAAGGAGCGCTACGCGCAAATCAACCCGAAGGCGGAAATCGTCGTCCAGCAGTCGGATTCCTCAAGTGGATTGAGCGATGTCGCCAACGGAACCGCCGCCATTGGCATGTCGTCCAGAGCGCTGAAGCCTTCGGAATTAAAACGCGGCCTCACGCCAATCGCGTTCGCGAAAGACGGCATTGTCGTCATCGTCAACCCGGCCAATCCGGTTGAATCGCTGACGATGGAACAAGTCCGCTCGGTGTATCGCGATCCGCAACAAACGTGGCGGGCGCTGGAGAACCACAGATGAGCGCCTGGAAGGAAAACGGCGCGAAGAGGATGTTTCAAATGGCGGCGGGGATGGCGGTTGTCGCCGTCTTTATGATTTGCGGCTTTCTTTTCGCCAATGGTTTGCCGGCCATTCACGAAATCGGCTGGCTGAACTTTTTGTTCGGCCAGGTGTGGAGGCCAGGCGCGGAACAGTTTGGAATCTTTCCGATGATTGTCGGAACGGGCGTGGTGACGCTGGGTGCGCTAGTCGTCGGCGCGCCAGTCGGGGTGTTGTGTGCCGTGTTTCTTGTGTACTATTGTCCAAAACAGCTGCAAGCCCCGATGAAGGCGATCGTCAATTTAATGGCGGGCATTCCTTCGGTCGTGTATGGCTTTTTCGGCCTCGTTGTTTTGATTCCGCTGTTGCGTCATTGGACGCAAACGAGCGGGATGAGCGTGCTGGCGGCCGCCATCCTGCTTGGAATCATGATTGTTCCCACGATCATTTCCGTGTCGGAAACCGCGTTGCACGCGGTGCCGCAAACCGTGTACGAGGGCGCGCTGGCGCTGGGCGCGACGAAAGATCGCGCGGTGTTTTTCACCGTGCTGCCCGCGGCGGGCAGCGGGATCTTTTGCGCCATTGTGCTTGGCTTGGGTCGGGCTGTTGGCGAAACGATGGCGATCATGATGGTTGCCGGAAACCAGGCCGTGCTTCCGAATGGATTGCTGGGCGGGGTCCGGACGCTTACGAGCAACATCGCGATGGAGATGGGATACGCCGCGGATTTGCATCGGCAGGCGCTCATTGGCACGGCGGTCGTGTTGTTTGGCATGATTTTGGCGATGAACGCGTTGATGGCGTGGGTAAAAAGGAGGATCGCGTCGTGAAATCGTTGACCGAGGACCATAGGATGGTAAAGAAAATTCAATCAAAAAAAAGAAAAAGGATCTCGTTTGGTCAAATCGTCGTTTGGACCAGCGCGCTGCTGACGGTAGGGATCGCCCTGGCGATTGTAGGAATCATCTTCTGGAAGGGGATTCCTTATTTGACGCCTTCGCTGTTTGCCTGGACGTATACCAGCGACAACGTCTCGCTGATGCCCGCGCTTGTCAACACATTGCTCATGCTCGTGGTTTCGCTGTCGATCGCCTTGCCGGTTGGGGTGGCGGGCTCGGTATATTTGGTGGAGTACGCCGCGCCGGGAAACCGGTTCGTCCACCTTGTCAACTTGATGGTGGACACGCTGGCGGGCATTCCCTCGATCGTCTATGGCTTGTTTGGCGCGCTGTTCTTTGTCCAGTTTTTTGGCATGGGTTTGTCGTTGCTGGCAGGCGCTCTCACTTTGTCGATCATGGTGCTGCCCACGATCATGAAAACGACGCAGGAGGCGCTTCGCGAAGTCCCGGCGTTGTATCGCGAGGGAAGCTATGGCCTGGGGGCCGGCAAGCTGCGGACGATTACGAAAATCGTGCTGCCCGCCGCGCTGCCCGGTATTTTGTCGGGCGCGATTTTGGCGGCCGGCCGGGTGTTCGGCGAGTCGGCGGCGTTGATTTTTACGGCGGGAACGCTGGCCCAGGTGGCGGGAAGCGTCACGGATTCGGCGCGGACGATGGCGGTTCATTTGTACGCGTTGTCGCAGGAAGGTCTTTTTTTGAATGAAACATACGCCAGCGCGGCGGTTTTGATCGTCGTGGTGCTGCTTATGAATGGCTTGGCGTCGTGGCTGGCGAAAAAAGCGGAACGGAGAAGAGAGCATGGATAAAATCAAAGTGGAAGGGCTGAATTTGTTTTATGGAAGCTACCAGGCGCTCAAGTCGATCGACTTGACGATTCGCGCCAGGGAAATCACGGCGCTCATCGGGCCTTCCGGGTGCGGCAAATCGACGCTTCTCAAAAGCATCAACCGGATGAACGACTTGGTGGAAGGCTGCCGGCTGGAGGGCACGATCGAGGTCGACGGGCGCAACATCGCCGATTTGGATGTCAATGGACTGCGCAAGCAAGTGGGAATGGTGTTTCAAAAACCCAATTTGTTTCCGATGAGCATTTATGACAACATCGCGTACGGACCGCGTACGCATGGCGTCAAAAACAAAAAAGAGCTGGATCGTATCGTGGAGCGCTCGCTGCGCCAGGCGGCGATTTGGGACGAAGTCAAAGACAATTTGAAAAAGTCGGCTTTGGCGCTTTCGGGCGGACAGCAGCAGCGCCTTTGCATTGCCAGAGCGCTGGCGATCGAGCCGGATGTGCTTTTGATGGACGAGCCGACAAGCGCGCTGGATCCAATCTCGACGGCCAAAGTCGAGCAGCTGGTGCAGACGCTAAAAAAAGAGTACACGATCGTCATCGTGACGCACAATATGCAGCAGGCGCTGCGGATCGCGGACCGGACGGCGTTTTTCTTGCAAGGCGAGCTGGTGGAATGCGACCAAACGGACGTCATTTTCAATTCGCCAAGCGACGCGCGGACCGAAGACTACATTCGGGGACGGTTTGGTTGATGGTGATGGGGAAGGATCGTCTGGATGGACTGGATGAGCGTGTGGTGGGAATGGGAATCGAAGCAGGAACGATGATGATGGACGTGTTTCGGACGATGAATGGCAGCGCCACGCTCGACTTGCCGGCATTGCGGCGGCGGGATATCCGGCTGCACGACTTGGAGCAGGGTATTGAAAACCGGTGCGTGCAGCTTTTATTGAAGGAAAACTTGTTTGGTAGCGATTTTCGCCAGGTGGCGGGCGCCTTGAAAGTCATTCACGATTTGGAGCGGATCGGGCACCAGTCGCTACATGTCGGCCAGATTTTGGCGCAAAACGAGGATCCGGTTTTGTATTGGCAAACCGGCTTGCACTGGATGGCGCACCATAGCGCCAAAATGGTGCTGGAGGCGATGGTGGCGTTCAAAAACAGGGACGTGCAGCTGGCGCGGCGGATCATCGCTTTGGACGCCGAGGTGGACGCGCGATTCGAGTCGGTGAAACAGGCGTTGACGCGTACGGGACAACTGGCGCCGGATCGGGTCGCCAACGGCGTGCTGATTGCCAAATATCTGGAGCGCATCTCGGATCACGCGGTCGATATTTGCCGGCGCCAGCTCGTTGAGGGCGCGTAAAGAATGCGAAGTCGTTCTTTTTTTTGCGGCTTCGTTTGCGCCAATTCTTCGATTTAAGAATTGTGTGGGTTCGTAAAAAGTGTTAAAATTAGGCTAAATGATAGCGTTTGAAAGCGCTTGATTATAGGAGGAAATAAAGCATGCTAAAAGGGATTGCGGCAAGTGCTGGTGTGAATGTCGCGAAAGCGTACAAGCTGGAAGCACCGGTAGTTGTCATTGAAAAAAAGGCGGGAGAGCCTGTAGAGGAAATTAAAAAATTCGACGATGCCTTGGCGAAAACAGTAAAAGATATTGAAGGCGTCAAGGAGCGCGCGGCGAAGCGGCTGAGCGAAGAGGAACTCGCGGTATTCGATGCGCATTTGATGATGGCAAACGATCCGGAATTCGCCGGACAGATCAAGTCGATGATCGAAAACGAGAAAGTGAACGCGGAATACGCGGCGGACACGGTGGCAAACCAGATGGTCGCGATGTTCGAAGCGATGAATAATGATTATTTCCGGGAAAGAGCGGCGGACATCAAAGACGTGACGTTCCGTTTGAAATGCAACCTGCTCGGTTTGCAGATCCCGGATTTGACGGCGATCGACGAGCCGACGATCATCGTGGCGCACGATTTGACGCCAAGCGACACGGCGCAGCTCAACGAATGGGTCAAAGGGTTCGCGACGGCGATTGGCGGAAAAACATCCCACTCGGCGATCATGGCCAACTCGCTGGAGATTCCGGCCGTGGTTGGATGCTCGGGCGTTCTCGAGGCGGTTCAAACCGGCGACGTGATCGGTCTGGACGCGCTGGATGGTTTTGTGTATGTGAACCCGGATGAGGAAAAAGTGAAAGAGCTGGAGGAAAAAGCGGCTCGTTATGCAGAGGAAAAAGAAGCCCTCAAAGTATTAGTCAACGCGAAGTCCATCACGACGGACGACCACGAAGTGGAACTGGCCGGAAACATCGGTGGTTTCAAAGACGTGGAAGGCGTTTTGAAAAACGGCGGCGAAGGCGTCGGCTTGTTCCGTACGGAATTCCTGTACATGGACAACGACCACTTCCCGACAGAAGAAGAGCAGTTTGAAGCGTACAAGCAAGTGCTCGAAGGCATGGAAGGCAAAAAAGTCGTTGTCCGCACGCTGGATATCGGCGGCGACAAGAAGCTTTCGTACTACACGTTCCCTGAGGAAATGAACCCGTTCCTTGGATACCGGGCCATTCGTCTGTGCCTGAAGGAGCAGGATATTTTCCGTACCCAGCTGCGCGCGCTTTGCCGGGCGTCGGTGTATGGCAAATTGTGTATCATGTTCCCGATGATCGCGACGATCAACGAGTTCAGACAGGCCAAGGCCATTTACGAGGATGTCAAGGCGGAACTGATCGCGGAAGGCGTGCAAGTGGCGGACGATATTCAGGTTGGTATGATGGTTGAAATTCCGGCCGCGGCGGTTTTGGCGGACGAATTCTCGAAATACGCGGATTTCTTCTCGATCGGAACGAACGACTTGATCCAGTACTCGATGGCGGCCGACCGGATGTCGGAAAACGTATCGTACTTGTATCAGCCGTACAACCCTTCGATTTTGCGCTTGATCAACATGACGATCAAAGGCGCGCACAAAAACGGCCGCTGGGTCGGCATGTGCGGCGCGATGGCGGGCGAGCCATACGCGGTACCGATTTTGCTCGGTCTTGGACTGGATGAGTTCTCGATGTCGGCGACGCAAATTTTGAAGGCGCGCAAAGTCGTGACTTCGCTCAGCTACGCGGAAATGCAGAAGCTCGCGGATCATTGCCTGAATCTGGATTCGGCGGAAGAAGTGCTGGATTACGTGAAAAGCGTTGTAGACTAAGAATTTGACTTTGGATTTTAGAGGGACGAGCCGTCCCTCTTTTTTTAGGAGAGAGCGATGAAATTAATTTGGCAATTTACAAGAAAGTACAAGAAGCTGCTGCTCCTTGATTTTGTGTCGGTGTTTGGCTTCGCGTTGGCGGAGCTTGGCATCCCGACTTTGATCGCGCAGATGATCGACCAGGGAATCAACCGGGACGATCCTTCGGTTTTGTACCGCTTTTTTGGGATCGTGGTGTTGATCTCGGTGTTGGGGGTTTGCGGAACGAGCTTGCTGGCGTATTGCTCGACGCGCATTAGCACGAACGTGACGTACGACATTCGCGAGGCGGTGTTCAACCATACGATGCGGTTTTCCCACGCCGAGATGGAGAAATTCGGCGTGGCGAGCATGATTACGCGAACGAACAACGACGCGTATCAAATCATGGTGTTTTTGCAGACGATTTTGCGCAGCGCGATGCTGGCGCCCGTCATGATCGTCGTCAGTTTGCTTCTGGTGACGATGACGTCTTTGCCGCTGGCGACTATCGTGTTCGCGACGATTCCCGTCATTGTGGTTGGGGTCGTGCTGTTCGCGAAGTTTTCGGCCCCGCTGTCGGAAAACCAGCAAAAATCGCTGGACGCGATGAACCGGATCTTGCGGGAAAACCTGTCGGGTATCCGGGTCATTCGCTCGTTCAACAACGAGCCGTTCGAACAAAAGCGGTTTGCCAAGGAAAACGAGTGGTACACTTCGCAGACGACGCGGCTGTTTAAGATGATGTCGTGCACCGATCCTTTGTTTTTCTTTATGATGAATTTGGCGACGATCGCGATCTACTACCTTTCGTCTTTGATGCTTGGAAGAGGAGCGATTGAAATCGGACAAGTCGTGGCGTTTATTGAATACTTGTTCCACGCGATGATGTCGGTTCTTGTTTTTTGTATGGTGTTTATGATGTATCCGCGCGCCAATGTTTCGGCTAAGCGGATCGAGGCCGTGCTGGAAACGAAAAGCACGATCGTTTCCGGGGCGCAACGCATCGGACGCATCGAGGATATCCGACTCGAGCATGTTTCGTTTTCCTATCCCAATGGCGAGGAAAACGTGCTGACGGACATTTCATTTGAAGTGAAGAAAGGCGAAAAGCTGGCGGTCATTGGCAGCACGGGGTCTGGAAAAAGCACGCTGGTGAAGCTGCTGGCCCGTTTCTACGATCCGACCAAAGGCCGGATTTTGGTGAATGGAAAAAACATTCGCGATTTGGACTTGTCCTCGTTGCGCAGCGAGATGGGCTTCGTTTCCCAAAAGCCGCATATGTTTAAGGGCTCGATTCACGACAACATCGCGTTTGGCTTGGAGCAGGCGTCGTTTGAATCCGTCCACGAGGCGGCGACAATCGCGCAGGCGGCGGATTTCATTTTGGAACGCGACGAGCAATACGAGGAGGAAATCGCGGAGGAAGGAACGAACTTGTCTGGCGGCCAGAAGCAGCGGATCTCGATCGCGCGGGCGTTGTTAAAGAAGAGCGGATTGTACATTTACGACGATTCGTTTAGCGCGCTTGATTTTAAGACCGACGCCAAACTGCGGGCGGCGCTGGAGCCGATGCGGCCGGATTCGATTTTTATCGTGGTGGCGCAGCGGGTTTCCACGATTTTGGACGCGGACAAGATTCTCGTTTTGGACGAGGGGCGGATCGTGGGGTATGGATCGCATCCGGACTTGTACGATTCGTGCGCGGTGTATCGCGAAATCGTGTTGTCGCAGCTAAGCGAGAAGGAGGTGCGCGCGTATGCCGAAAAAACTGACCTTTAAACAATGCCTTGTTCACTTGTGGGGCTTTTTAAAAGACCACCGCGTCAAGCTGCTGACGGGGTTGTTTCTCGTTTTGGTCATGCAGGTGATTTACGCCGTCATGCCAAGTATCGAAGGGATGATCACGACTCAGCTTCAGCTGGATGTGACGCAAATGGCCAAAGGCGTGCCGGGGGCGCATATTCAGATGAACGTGATCGTCCGCATTCTTTTGATGTTGCTTGGCGTGTATTTGATTAAAATCACCAGCCAGCTGGTGAGCGCGTTTTTGCTGACGGACTCCATTCAAAAAACGATGGAGGACATTCGCGATGCCATCGAGAAAAAAATCAACCGGCTGCCGGTTTCCTATTTCGACGCGCAGGAAACCGGCGACTTGCTCTCGCGCATCACCAACGACGTGGAAACGGTGTCGAACGCTTTGCAGCAGACGTTGTCGCGCGTCATTGGCGCGGTGTGCACGTTTGTGTTCGTTTCGATCATGATGTGCACGATCAATTTGGTGATGACGCTGATGGTGTACGTGGCGCTGCCGGTCATCGCAATGATTTCGTTTAGCTTCGTGAAAAAAAGCCAGCCGCTTTTCGACACCCAGCAGCAGTCGCTGGCGGATTTGAACGCGACGATCAACGAATTGTATTCGGGTTTCAACGAGATCGTCATTTACGATCAGCAGGAAAAAGCGAAAGACCGGTTTCAAAAAGCGAACGAGGCGATGCGGGAATCGGGCTTTAAGGCGTTGTTTTTGTCCGGCCTGATCGGGCCGACGACTTCGTTGGTGACGTATGTGACCATCGGGTGCGTGGCGCTGTATGGTTGTTTGCAAGTGCTGGCGGGCGTCATCACGTTAGGGCAGCTTCAGGCGTTTATTCGCTATATTTGGAACATCAACGATCCGATCGCCCAGCTTTCGCAGCTGTCCAACCAGGTGCAGTCGGCGTTTTCGGCAATGAACCGGTTGTTCACGTTTTTGGATATGGACGAAGTCATGGACACGCAAGGCGAGCCGTTTCACGAACCGATTCGGACAATCGACTTTGAGCGGGTGCGGTTTGGATATGGTCAGGAGCCGTTGATGCGCGATGTCAACATCCATGTCGAGGCGGGGCAGACGATCGCGATTGTCGGACCGACAGGCGCGGGAAAGACGACGCTGACGAACTTGCTGCTGCGCTTTTACGAGATCGGCGGCGGCGCGATCAAAATCAACGGGCGCGACATTCGAACGATGTCTTATCACGATTTGCGCGACTTGTTTGGGCTCGTCCTTCAAGACGCGTGGCTGTTTGAGGACACGATTGAGCAAAATCTGAAATACGGCCGGCACGAAGCGCTGCGCTGCGAAGTGGTGGAGGGAGCCAAGCAGGCGAATGTCCATCATTACATCCGCACATTGTCCAATGGATACGATTCGCTAATCAACGAATCGGGTTCCAACATTTCCCAAGGGGAAAAACAGCTTCTGACAATCGCCCGCGCGCTTATCAAGGATCCGAAGATCCTCATTTTGGACGAGGCGACAAGCTCGGTAGATACCCGGCTGGAAAAAAGGCTTCAGAGCGCGATGGATGTCGTGATGCGAAACCGGACGAGCTTCGTGATCGCGCACCGGCTGTCCACGATCGTCAACGCTGATTTGATTTTAGTTATGCAGCATGGCGATATCGTGGAAAGCGGCACGCACGAGGCGCTGCTGGAAAAAGGCGGCGAATACGCGAAGCTGTACAACGCGCAATTCGCGCAGGAGTAGACAAAAGAGTCCAAGTGGACTCTTTTTTTGAAAATAAACTTTTTTTGAGAAAAAATGTCCCTTTTGTCCTCTCTTTGTCGTATATAATATATATGAAAGAGAAAAATAAAAAAGAACGGAAAAGCCTGCGCCGGCAGCAACGGGCGTACGACCGTATGGCGAAACAATGGCTTCGGGACACCCGGCTTTTGTCGTATTTGATCAAAGACGGCGTGCCGCGAATGGCTTCGGACCCCATCGAAGCCATTCGCGGCTATATCGAAACCGACACCGATCAAATCCCGTACGCGTCGGGCGAGATCGCATTTAGCTCGGGCGCCTACGTCGAGCCTGACCTGTTGTTTGGCATGAAAAAGAAATCATGGCAGGCGTACGGCAACGCGGATTTTCAAAAGGACATGCCTAAAGCGTACGATCTGGAATCACGAAAGAACTTGTATGTGGCCGCGATAGTGTGCAACCAGGTGGGAAAGAAAGTGGACTACAACGCGCTGCGGTCGGTGTATTCGATGTGGGTCGTCAACGATTTCCGGATCAAAAAAAGCGAGCTGGAAATCAAAAAGGAATGGATCGAGAAAACAGAAGGTAGCCAGGTGACAAGAAACGAGCCAAAGGAGGGCATGATGAACCTGGCGACATTCAAAATCGGAAACGAGATCCGGGAAGACGACAAGGATTCACTGAAAGTGCTGCATTATTTGTTTAAGTGCGAAGAGGAAAAGAAAGCCAACGAGAAATTGAGAGCGTATGGATTCACAATGGAAGAAGACCAAAGGAGGGTGAGGAAAATGTGCAACTTGAGCCAGGGATTGATTGAAAAAGGAAGAGAGGAAGGACGAAATGAAGG
>Ga0073906_1002422_pt1 | contig 24575 bp, 24 predicted proteins | sample Inofromicrocosms_FD_65485 | JGI IMG/M metagenome (GOLD analysis project Ga0073906, IMG submission 65485) | Mouse cecum microbial communities from Vienna, Austria - Inoculum for glucosamine and mucus D2O microcosms | ecosystem: Host-associated > Mammals > Digestive system > Large intestine >...
TGTGTCGCCGGAGGCTGCCGAGGGCGGTTTGATTGGCCTGGTGCAGGAGGGCGACCGGATTGAGATTGATATTAATGCGGGCAGTTTGCAGCTGGCCGTGCCGGAGGCGGAGCTGGCTGAACGTCGTGCGGCTTGGGTGCAACCGGAGCCTAAAATTAAAAAGGGTTATCTGGCTAAATATGCGCAACGGGTAACATCCGCCGCCACCGGCGCGGTGACGGTGCGCTAAGCTAATATAAAAATAGGGAAAAGCGGAGGGCTATATGAAGCATATATTGAATGTGCTGGTACAGGACCGCTCCGGCGTGTTGGTGCGAGTGGCCGGGCTGTTCAGCCGCCGGGGCTACAACATCAACAGCCTGACGGTGGGCAGCACGGAAAACCCCGGCGTGTCCTGTATGACGATTGTGGTGGAGGGCGACGACCGCATTATTGAGCAGGTGACTAAGCAGCTGCACAAGGTGGTTGAGGTGCTGAAAATCAATGACGTGACCAATGAGGAATATGTGGGCCGTGAGCTGATGTTGCTGCGCGTGCAGGCCAACAAGGAGGACCGGGTGGAGATTATGCACCTGTGTGAAATATTCCGCATAAAAATTGTGGATATTAACCGCAAAAGCTTTATTATTGAGGCCACTGGGACGCACAGCAAGCTGGACGCTATCGAGCAGGCTTTTCGGCCCTTTGGTATGCAGAAAATGAGCCGCACCGGCATCATTGCTATGGTGCGCGGTGAAAAGGGGTGAGCGTTTTGGCAGAGATTAAAGACACTGAAAACCGCCAGCTGAACGGCGCACAGGCGATTATCGCTTGCTTAGAGCTGGAGCAGGTGGACACTGTTTTCAGCTATCCGGGCGGCGCGGTGCTGAGCATTTTTGAGGCTCTGCGGGAATCCAATAAGATTAAAAACGTGCTGACGCGGACGGAGCAGGGCGCCACCCACGCGGCCAGCGGCTATGCGCGGGCCAGCGGCAAGGCGGGAGTCTGCATTGCCACCTCCGGCCCTGGGGCCACCAACCTGGTGACGGGGCTGGCCACGGCTTATATGGATTCCATTCCGATGGTGGCTATCACCGGGCAGGTTTCCACCGCCATGATTGGCACCGACGCTTTTCAGGAAATTGATATAACCGGTATCACCAGGCCGATTGTGAAACACAGCTATCTGGTGACGAATGTGAACGACCTGCCGCAGGTGATTAAGGAAGCCTTTTATCTGGCGACTACCGGCCGTCCTGGCCCGGTGCTGGTTGACGTACCCAAGAATGTGGCGGATAGCCTTTGCAAAGCGGCCATTCCAGGCCAGATTGACCTGCCCGGCTACAAGCCGACCTTTAAGGGGCACCAGCTGAAAATTCAAAATGCCTGCAAGCTGTTGCAGGCAGCCAAAAAGCCGCTGATTTACGCCGGCGGCGGGGTGATTAGCGCGCGGGCGGAGGAACTGCTGCAAAAGCTGGCTCACCGGCTAGACGCGCCGGTGGCGGTGACGTTGCTGGGCAAGGCGGCTTATCCTTTTCGGGACGGTTATTATATTGGTATGCTGGGCATTCACGGCGCGCCGGCCGCTAATTTGGCGGTTTCCGAGTGCGATGTGTTGCTGGCCGTGGGCGCGCGTTTTGACGACCGAGTGACGGGAAATGTGGCGGAATTTGCCAAGGAGGCCAAAATTATCCACGTGGATGTGGACCCGGCGGAGATTGGCAAAAACGTGCCGGCCGACGTGCCGATTGTGGGCGACGCAGCGGCGATTATTGAGGTTATGCTGGATTTTTTGGAGCAATCTGAGCATGATGTTTGGCGGGCCAAGATTGAAAGCTGGCGGCCCCTGCACAGCGACGCTTACGACGCTAATCTGGCAGGCGCGGCCAATGGTCAGCTGCATTTCCGGGAGGTTTTGCAGGCGTTAAATCGCCAAACTAAGGGCAAGGCCGTGGTGACGACTGACGTTGGCCAGCACCAGATGGTGGCGGCCCAGTTTTATCACGCCCGGCAGGGCGGCGGCTTCATCAGCTCCGGCGGTTTGGGCACTATGGGCTACGGCCTGCCGGCTGCGGTTGGCGCTCAGCTGGCCCGGCCGGAGGCTTTGGTGGTTTGCATAACCGGCGACGGTAGTTTTCAGATGACGATGAATGAGCTGGCCACGGCAAAGGCGCAACGGCTGCCGATTAAGGTTATCCTTTCCAACAACAGCAATTTGGGTATGGTGCGGCAGCTACAAAAATATTACTCTGAGGAGCATTATTTTGGCATTGATTTGGAGGGCAACCCGGATTTTGCCAAAATTGCCGAGGCTTACGATATGGCCTATTTTCGGCTGGAGAGGCCGGAGGATGTGGAGGCCACTTTGCAGGCTGCTTTGGCCTGCGACCGCCTGACGCTGGTGGAATGTTTAATTGCCAAGGAGGAAATGGTTTACCCCATGGTGCTCAACGGCAAAGGACTTTCCGAGATGGTTGTGGCGGAATAAATTTTGGTGGAATAAGAGGAAAAGGAGCTTGTTTTATGACTGAGCAAAAACTGCGGCCGCCTTTTATTGAGGCAGATTGGCCGACCAAAATTGAGTATATGAATGAAAATGAAAATTTTTACCACTCCGACGGCCTGGAGGTGGTGGAGTTGGGCCAGGGTTGGGTGCATATGGTTATGCCGGTGCAAAAGCGGCATTTGAACTTGCAGGGGCAGGTGCATGGCGGCTGGCTGGCGGCCCTGATTGGCCAGGCCGCTGGCAAAGCTGGCCTTTCCTATGGCTATTTTGTAACGCCGGAGCAGGTTTCGCTCAATTATCACAACAGCTGCGCCGGCGGCGTTTTGCACGCTGTGGCCAAGGAAAAGAACCGGGGCAAGCATTTGGGCATTTACACAGTGGATGTGCGGGACGAGGCTGATTTGTTGATTGCTTCCGGCACGGCCACGCTGTATATTCAGGATAAGCAGGTGGATTTCCCGCGCGAGAGGCGGCAAATTTCCGCCCAGGATTTTGTATAAGGAGGCGGCCAGAGAATGAACTGGTTGGAGGAAACTCGATTTGAACTGAAAAAGGACTTGCAAGCGGCGGCCGAGGCGGCCCGCACTTCTGGCGAGCTGAGCTTTGAGCAACTGCCTGATTTTGTGATTGAACGCCCGCGGGATAAGGCCCACGGCGATTTTGCCGCCAATCTGGCAATGCTGTTGGCCCGGCAGGCCAAAATGGCTCCGCGCAAAATTGCCGAGCTGATTGTGGCCCGGCTTTACCAGGCGGAACCGGCGGTTTACGTGGAAAAGGTGGAGATTGCCGGCGCGGGCTTTATCAATTTTTATATGAAACCAAATTGGCTGGCGGAGGGCCTGGCAGACGCTGCCGCCCGCGGCGCAGCCTTTGGTGAAAGCAATTTTGGCCAGGGGGAGCGGGTGAATATTGAGTTTGTGTCTGCCAACCCCACTGGGGAGCTGCATTTGGGTAACGCCCGCGGCGCGGCTATTGGCGACAGCTTGGCTAATATTATGCAGGCGGCTGGTTTTCAGGTGGAGCGGGAATATTATATCAACGACGCCGGCAAGCAGATTGAAAACTTTGGTCTTTCTCTGGAGGCGCGTTATCTGGAGCAGTTGGGTCAGCCGGCGGAATTTCCAGAGGACGGCTATCACGGCGAGGATATTATCAGCACGGTTAAGGAATATATTGAAGCGGAGGGCGACAAGCTGCTAACTGTGCAGCCGGACTTGCGGCGGGAGCTTTTGACCCGTTTTGCTCTGCAAAAGAAGCTGGACGCTATCCGCACGGCCCTCAGCCATTACGGCGTGGAATATGACACCTGGTTTAGCGAGCAGACTTTGCACGATTCCGGTGCAGTGAAGCAGGTGGTGGCGGATTACAAGGCGGCCGGCCTGCTGCTGGAGCAGGAGGACGCTCTGTGGTTTGCGGCCGACCGTTGCGGCTGTGAGAAGCCGGAGGTGTTGGTGCGGGCCAACGGCATTCCCACCTACTACACGGCGGATATTGCCTATCATAAGAATAAATTTGAGCGCGGCTTTGCCCGCCTGATTAATATTTGGGGCGCCGACCATCACGGACACGTGGCCCGGCTGAAAGCGGCCGTGGGTGCGCTGGGCTATTCGGCGGACAAGCTTGAGGTTATTTTAATGCAGCTGGTGCGCCTGTTCTCCGGCGGGGAAATTGTGCGCATGTCCAAACGGGCCGGCACTTACGTAACCCTGGAGGAGCTGCTGGAGGAGGTTGGCCGCGACGCGGCGCGTTTCTTCTTTGTGATGCGTTCCGCGGATAGCCAGATGGATTTTGATTTGGATTTGGCTAAAAAGCAATCTATGGACAACCCGGTTTTCTATGTGCAATATGCCCACGCTCGTATTAACAGCATTTTGCTGCAAGCCAGGGAGCAGGGCGTTGAGCTTGATGAGCTGGCCAAGGTGAATTTTGGCCTGTTGCAGGAGGAGAGCGAGCAGGATTTGCTGCGGAAATTGCTGGAGCTGCCGGACGAAATTGCCGCGGCGGCGCAGCAGGAGGCTCCGCATAAAATTGCGGCCTACGTGATGGAGCTGGGCGCGCTGTTTCATAGCTTTTATGCCGGTTGCCGGGTTTTGGGCGTGGAGGCTGATTTGCAGCAGGCCCGCCTGTGGCTGTGTCAGGTGACGGCCGGCGCGGTGGCAAAATGCCTGCATTTGCTGGGTGTTTCTGCTCCGGAAAAAATGTGAAGCTGAAATCAAAAAGCTAAAAACCAGAGGTTAAAACAATGACTAAGTATATCTTTTTTACCGGCGGCGTGGTGTCTTCGTTGGGCAAAGGTTTGACGGCCGCTTCCTTGGGGGCTTTGCTGAAAGGCCGCGGCCTGAAAGTGGGCGTGTTGCGGCTGGACACCTACTTCAACACCGACACTGGCCAGATGAACCCTTATCAGCACGGCGAGGTTTTTGTCACCAACGACGGTTGCGAAACGGATTTGGCAATGGGCCATTACGAGCGTTTTATGAATATGAGCCTGCAAGGTCACAGTTGCAGCAGCACTTTGGGGCGTATTTACCGCCGGATTTTAGACCGCGAGCGAGTGGGTGATTTTGGCGGCAGCACGGTGCAGGTTATTCCGCACGTGACCAATGAGATTAAGCGCACTATCACTCGCGGCCTGGCAGAACAGGCTTATGATGTGATTATTGTGGAGATTGGCGGCGTGGTGGGCGATATTGAATCGCTGGCTTTTGTGGAAACCATTCGCCAGCTGCGTCACGATTTGGGCAAGGAGCAAACCTTGTTTGTGCATGTGGCTTTGGTGCCTTATTTGCGGGTGGCCGGCGAGGCCAAAACCAAGCCGGTGCAGCACAGCGTGAAAACCCTGCGCAGTTTGGGTATTCAGCCGGATATAATCATCTGCCGCACTGAGGTGGAATTGGACGAAACCGCGGTGAGCAAAATTTCTCTGTTTTGTGATATTGAGCGGCGGGCGGTTTTGCAGCAGGTTTTTACGGATAATGTTTACGAGCTGCCGTTGACTTTGCACCAGCAGGGTTTGGATCATATTGTGGCCGAAAAATTGGGTTTGCCCGCCGGTGAAGCGGATATAAGCGGTTGGAACGCATTTTATCAGCGCAGTTTGGCAAATAATAAGCCTGTGGAGATTGCTTTGGTGGGCAAATATACCAGCCTGCCCGACGCTTACATCAGCCTGGTGGAGGCGTTGCACCATTGCGGCCTAAATTTGGGGCTGGACGTGCAGGTGCGGATGTTGGCCGCACAGGAGCTGGAGGAGGCCAATGTGGCGGCAAAGCTGGCCCAATACAGCGGGCTGGTGATACCGGATGGCTTTGGCGTGCGCGGCACGGAGGGTATGATTGCCGCTGCGGGCTGGGCCCGGCAAAACAGCCGGCCTTGCTTGGCTATTGGTATGGGCATGCACGCGATGGCGGTGGAATATACCCGCAATGTGGCTGGCTTGCCTGCTCAAATGCCGGAAACCGGTTCGTCTGACGTGCTGTTTCAAGCCAGAGGCGGCGGCAGTTTGGAAAGCGGTTTGCTACCAATCAGCTTGGCTGATTTCAATAGTCATTTGTTCCAAATTTATGGCGATTTGGAAATATCCGAGCGGCACCGTCATCGTTATGTGCTGCGAGAGGACGCGGCTTTGGCTTTGCAGCAGGCCGGAATGGTTATTTGCGCCCGTTCGGCGGAAAGCCGTTTTGTGGAGGCTTTGGAATTGCCGGCGAGCGAACATCCTTGGTTTGTGGGCTGTCAGTATCATCCCGAGTTTTTGTCCCGGCCGGAGCAGCCGCACCCGCTGATTAGCAATTTCCTTAAAAAATGTTTGGTGGACTAGCTTAATATAGGTTAATATAGTAAGACTAAAAGGAGAAGTTTTTGGTGAATTCAACTGAGGAATATCAATTTCGTTTGCTGCCGGATGAGCCCGGCAATGCAGAAAAATTTGACGCCTTTGTGGCGGCGCACCCAAAGGGGCATGTGCTGCAAAGCTGGAACTGGGGCTGCGTGAAGCAGCCGGCTTGGGAGCCTTTGCGCCTGGTGGCGGAGGACGGAGCGGGCCAAATTTGCGGGGCGGCTTTGTTGCTGCGCCGCACGTTGCCGGCCGGTTTGGGGCAAATTTTTTATTCACCCCGCGGGCCGGTGGTGGATATTGCCAATGAGGCGTTGTGGCAGCAGCTGGTGGCGGAGGTGCGCCGCTTGGCCAAACAGCAGGGTGTGATTTACTGGAAGGTGGACCCTGATGTGGATATTGACGCGCCGGAGGCCGAGCTTTGGCGCAGCCGCTTAAAGCAGGCCGGTTTTGCTATTGTGGACAAGGGCGAGGGCTTTGAGGGCATTCAGCCCCGCTTTGTGTTCCGGCTGGATATTTCGCCGGATGTGGAAACGATGTTGGCTAATTGCCACCAGAAAACCCGCTATAATATTCGGCTGGCCGGCCGCAAGGGTGTGGAAATTGTCAGCGGCGCCGGGCGTGAATGTCTGCCGGAATTTTATCGGATTTTAACTACAACAGCCACGCGCGACCATTTTCTAATTCGTCCTTACAGCTATTTTGAGGGCTTTTACGACCATTTGCACCCGGTGGGGCAGACGGAGCTTTTTATGGCTTACTATGAGGGCGAGGCCATTGCCGGCACCTTGGCCTTTAGGATGGGCGATAAGGCCTGGTATATTTACGGGGCCAGCGCCAATTCTCACCGTAATTTGATGCCTAACTATTTAATTCAGTGGACAATGATTGAATGGGCCAAAGCTCAAGGCTGCACGATGTATGATTTCCGAGGCGTGCCGGGCCACGTGGCGGAGGACCATCCGCTTTACGGTCTGGTGAAGTTCAAAAAGGGCTTTGGCGGTAAATATACAGAGTTTATCGGGGAATATGATTTGGTGTTTAATTCCGCAAAATACGGTCTTTATAACTTTTTGGAGCCGATATACCAAAAAAATGTGCGGCGGGTTATTAATTTGAAGAAAAAGTTGAAAGGCCAGAAGTAACGGAAAGAGGTTGTTATGTCGGATATTCGGGAACGATTGCAGCATTGGCTGGAGATTGATTTAGACAAGCTGACCGCCAATTTACAGACGGTGAACGGTTGGCTGCGCGAGCAGCGCCCAGACGCGCCGCCTGGCTTAATTGCCGTGGTGAAAAACGACGCTTACGGCTTTGGGGCGGTGCCCTGCGCGCGCGCTTTTGCCGAGGCTGGGGCTTTTATGTTGGCGGTGACCAGCCTGGAGGAGGCGCTGGAGCTGCGCGAGGCTGGCCTCACCCAGCCGGTGCTGGTGTTTTTGCCCCCGCAAGCTGCGGAGTTGCCGCTGTTTGTGCAATATAACCTGACGGCCACGCTGGATAGTCTGCACACAGCGGGGCTGTTGCAGGGCTGGAGCCAGTTGGAATGTCATCTGAAGTTGAACACTGGAATGAACCGCTTTGGTTTGGAGCCCGGAGAGGAGCTGGCGGCGGCCTTGGGCCTTTTGCAACAGCCAGACGCGCCAAAGCTTTGCGGCGTTTATTCGCATTTGGCAACCGCTCTGGAGCCGGAGGAAAAATTTGCCAGGCTGCAAATTGAACGTTTTGGGCAGGCTAAGGCACAGGTGGAAGCTGCTGGCTTTGCGGAGACTTCTATCTGTTGGCATTTGGCCAATTCCGCCGGTTCCTTGCGTTATCCAGAGGCGCATTTTAGCGCGGTGAGGGTTGGCTCGGTGCTTTATGGGCAGTTGGGGTTGGCTAAAAAAAAGGGTCTGTCGCTGGCGGAGCCGTTTGCCGCCAAGGCGCGCGTTGCGGCTATCCGGGAAATTGCCAAAGGAGCCGGCGTTGGCTACAGTCAGGAGTTTGTGGCTAAGAAGCCAACGCGGCTGGCCGTAATCTCCTATGGTTATGGCGATGGCTTTGGCGTGACGGCCAGCGCCAGGGAGCTCACCATCAAAGATAGCGTGCAGGAGATGAGCCGCAATGTGGGCAAGTTGGTTTTGGGCCGCTATCAGCGCGGCGTTTTTTGGCAAGGCCGCTTGTTGCCGATTTTGGGCCGGGTGGCAATGCAGAGCATGATGGTGGATATTGGCGATTTGTCTTTGCAGGTGGGCGATGTGGTGGAGGCGCCGATGCGCCGCACCGCTGCAAGTTGCCGCTTGCCCAGGGTTTATTTGCGGCAAGGCCAGGTTGTGGAAGCCAGGGCTTTGCTGACCAAATCGCTGCTGAAAGATTAGTCCGTCCCAAAAAATGTGTAAAAAAGCACAATTTTTATTGGGAAAAGTGAAAAAGGGGTTGCATTTTGGTCTCTGTGGTGATAAAATAATACAAAGTTCTAAAAAACTTTATGCTGCCAGGCTCGCCCACGGTAGGACAGGCTGTGGCGTGGGCAGGCTTTGTAGGAGGTAATCACATTGAATAAGAAAGAATTGATTAATGCCATTGCTGAACAGGCAGAATTAAGCAAAAAGGACGCGGCCAAAGCCGTGGAAGCTTTTGTGGAGGTTGTTACCAACAGCCTGAAAGAAGATGACAAAGTGCAGCTGATTGGCTTTGGCACCTTTGAAGTGCGTGAACGTGCGGCCAGAGAGGGCCACAATCCGCATACTGGGGCTAAAATTCAAATCCCGGCCGCTAAGGTTCCGGCATTTAAGGCCGGCAAGGCATTGAAAGACGCTATTGCAGAGTAGCGCTTTGGCCTTTGCGTGATGTTTAATGCAATGATTGGGGAGGAATGGCTGCGGCTGCTCCTCCTTTTTTTGATTATAATTTTGGGGAATGTAATTGGTAAAGGAGAAAAAATGCGTTTAGATAAATATTTGAAAGTTTCGCGCCTGATTAAACGGCGCACTGTGGCCAAGGACGTTAGCGGGGCCGGCAAGGTGCTGTTGAACGGCCGCCCGGCCAAAGCGGCCAGCGACGTGCAAGTTGGCGACCGCCTGACGTTGCTTTTTGGCCGCCGGGAGGTTGAGTTGGAAATTTTGGAAATTGCTGAAAGTAAACGGGCGGAGCTGGCTGCTGGAATGTATAAAATTTTGCGGGAAACCAAAATTGAAACAGAGGACGCCAGCTTTTAGCTAAAGCTTTACGTATATTCGGACTTTTTTTGGCGCAGGCTACTCTTGAGCGGTTTTTGTAAACTGACAAAGGAGGCGGGTTTATGCCGAACGAAACAGATAAAACGGCCCATAAGCCGGAATTGGCGCGGGCTTTGCGGCAGGCACTAAGAATTTTCCGCCGCCGGCAGGAGGCTGAAAAATCGGAGTTTGCGGCAGAGTTTGACCGTTTAAGCCAGGGCAAGGAACCGGAGCTTAAATGATTTTTAACTATTAAATTAGCGGCAGAAGCTTTTTGGCTTCTGCCGCTGCTCTGCTGATTAAAAACTGAAACGTAAATCACGCCGCCAAGTGGTGCGGCCGGGATTGCCCTCTGCCTGCCAAATGGCTTTTTGCGATAAGTCATAAATGGTTGACCAAACCGTATCGTGGCCGGTTTGCCGGTCATATTGGCAGAGAAAGCCCTGCCTGCCGGCTAAAATCTGCTCCGCAGTTTGGCGGCTAGGGCAGCCTGGGCCAGCTTTTAGAGCCCGGTTTAGCGTCTGCCAGCGTTCTTCTGCCTGCCAGTTATCCACAGCCGGCCGAGGTTTTGCCGCCATTTCCGGCAGGTGAAAGCTGTTGGTGGCAAAAACATATGGTTGGGTTTGCTCCGGCCGCTTGATTGCAATTTGCCCGGCCTCACATTCAATCAGGGCAATTTCTCCCTGCGCGTCGGCTACCGTTAAGGTTTGAGCGGAGGCGATTGGTAGCTGCTGTAAGCTTTGTAGCACTTCCGAGGTGTTGCGGCATTTTTCCAGCAGCCAGCGCAGCAGCAGGCCGGCGTTGAAGCCCGGCTGTATTTTGGCCGGAGCGACTGAGGTTAAACCAACGGCCAGGCCATGCTGATTGACGCCATCTTCCATTTCAATAAAGGCGGTGGTGTTGCCCTGAAAGCTGAAACCGCCGTCGGTAAAATGATAAATTACATTCAGATTAAGCTCAGCCAGTTCGATAAGAAAATCACTGTTGCGGCCCAGCAGAATTGGCCCAGCTTTTGGCGCGCTGGCCAAGCAGGAGCATTGGCAAGCCGGCGGCAGGGCGTACATACTGAAAAGTAATGTTTGCACATCAGCCTCTGAGCAGTTTTGGCCAACAGACAAGCCGGCAATTTCCTGCAAAATTTCCGGAAAAAACTGCTGGTAAATTGGCAAACAGGCGGCGGCAAAGGCCTGGCGTTCCTGTGTCAGTGGGAATGGGGCTTGTTGCAGCAAGCTTTGCTTCTGGGCGGCCAACTTTTGGCCAAAGTTTAGGCCTGCGTTATAATGCGTATCGCAAAAAATTTCGTGTTTCATTTAATTTCACTCCTCAAAAAGTTTTTTTGGAGCTGTCGACAGCTGGAATAATAGCTATTGCCTAAAGGATAATTGAATAAAAATTTTATGTCAAGCCCTTTTTTTGCTTTTTTGAAATTAAATTGGACGGCATTTGCTTGCTATTTGGGTCATATAGTGCTAAAATAAAAATAAGGCCTAAAAATAATGTAGGATATTAAGCAGGAGGAAACCAAAATGAGTGATGAAAAAGCTTTGCAGAGGCCGATTTTGGATCGTGTACGTGACGCCTTGGATGAAAATGGTTGTCTGCCGGATGATTTTCAGCTTGAGGGGCCGCTTGAGGAGGGCCAGATTGGTTTTGCTCCCGGGGCGATGGATGGCATAATTATGTATCACAGCGGCGGCGGCGCAAATAAGCAGCTTTTGGCTAAATTGCAGGATGTGACAACTCAGGTGGCGGCAGGCCTGGATTTTGACGAGGCCGAGGCCAGACTGGCGGCTGTTTTTGCCGAGCGGGCAAATAGTCAGGCCAAACCGGAGCGCAGGTTGGTTAGTAACTACGACGAGATGCTGGTTTGTATTGACGGCTTGCACGAATGGATTTTGGCTAATAAGGAGCAGATTGATCCTAATACGATGATGGATTTTGCCCTGCGCCTGCTGCATACAACCAGCAGTGTTGGCGCGGTCAAATATGCGCTTTCTCTGCTGGAGCTGCTTTCTGAAACAACTGGCGCATGGCGGGGGCTTGTGCGCGATTTGTCTGCCTGTGATGAATTTACCTTATATGGCGTGTTTGTTGCGCGAAATTGGGAAAACGCCAGTGATGAGCTTTGGCAGATGGCCAAGAGAGTGGACGGCTGGGGCCGGGTGCATGCAGTGGCGGAGCTGGAGCCGGAAAACCAGGAGATGAGGGAATGGCTGCTGGACGATGGCTGGCGTAATAGGGTTATGCCGGCCTATTCCGCATTGCAATGCGCTGTTAAGGGTGGTTTGGCTGGCCGCTTAAATCAGCAGGAGCTGACAGACGGGCAGTTTGAAGCGGCCACTGGCTTGCTGGCCGGTTTGCTGGACGAGGGGCCGGTGGCTGGTATATCGAGGATTGATGAGCCGGATGGGCTGCTGACGGCATATTTGGAGCACGCCGGCAGGCATAATCTTGGGGATGATGACCGTCGGCTGCTTGCTGATATTGCCGGGCTGGCGGAGGCCTGCGGTTGGCAACAGGTGCAGGAGTTGGCGCAGGCGCTTTTGTAAGATAACAGAAAATTGGAGAATAAATAATAATGAAGGTAATAATTGTGGGGGCTGGCAAGGTTGGTTTCAGCATTGCCGAAACCTTGGCCAACAAGGATATTGAGGTGGTGGTGATTGACACCAACGCCGAGCGTTTGCAGACAGTGCAGGAATATTTGGATGTGCAGGTGATGTTGGGCAACGGCGCGGCGATGTCGGTGCAGGAAAAGGCGGGCATTGCCGGCAGCGACCTGCTGATTGCCGTGACGGAGCTGGATGAAATTAATATGATGACCTGTTTTGTCGCCAAATCATATGGGGTGAAAAGCACTATTGCCCGTGTGCGTAAGCGGGAATATAGCGAGTTGGCCAAATCAGAGCGGCAGGAGCAGTTGGGCATTGACCTGATTATTAACCCTGAGTTGCTGGCTGCTCAGGAGCTGGGCAAGCTGGTGCTGCACCCGGAGGCGCACGAGGTGGAATATTACGCCGACGGCCAGGTGGTGATGTTGGGACTGAAGCTGGAGGACGACAGCAAAATTCTTAACTGCCGGCTGCGAGACGTGCATTTTCCGCATCCCTGCGTGGTGGTGGGCGTTATTCGGGGCGAGCAGATGATTGTGCCCAATGGCGACACCCAAATTTTGCCTAAGGATGAAATTTTTCTACTTTCAGACGTCAAGGATATGCTTTCGTTGGAAATCTTTTTGGGGGCCCGCAAAAGGGCTATCAACAATGTGGCTGTGTTTGGCGGCGGCTTGCTTTCCTTTTATCTTTGTCAGATTTTTGAGTCCAAGCACCGGCGTATTAATGTGAAGCTGTTTGAGGAGAACCCCGAAATCTGCCAGGATTTGAACGAAGCCCTAAGCCGCACGGTGGTTATCAACGGTTCTGGCCGGGATATGGATTTGATGGAAGATGAAAATATCGCCGATATGGACGTGGTGCTGGCGGTGAACGATGATGACGAGGCTAATGTTCTGATTTCAATGATTGCCAAGCACGTGGGGGCCCGTAAGGTTATTTCTCAAATTCGCCGCTCCGATTATGTGAATATGATTGAAAATTTTGGCATTGACAAGGCCGTAAGCCCGCGCAGCCTGATGGTGGCGGCTATTTTGCGTTTTATCAACCGAGGCAGTGTGTTAAATTTGAAGCTGTTGCAGAATGATATGGCTCAGATGAATGAGTGTGTGCTGCCGAAAACCAGCAAGCTGGCCAACAAAGCCTTAAAGCAGCTGCGTTTTCCTGAGCAATCCATTGTGGGATTGATTGTGCGCAACGGAGATATTATTATTCCCGGCGGTGAAGTTAGACTGTTGCCGGGGGATAATCTGTTGACCTTTTCCGCGACGGCTTCCGCTCAGACGGTGATGGATTATCTGGCGCAGGGCTGAGTTGTTGACTGAACTTTGAAATAGGGAGATTAGCATGCGTTTTGGCGTTGTACTTTACAATTTAGGTAAAATTTGCTTGGTGCTGGCGGCGGCCATGGTGTTGCCAATGACCTTTGAGTTGGTGAAACGGGAAGCCGTGATGGGCGCTTTGCTTTCGGCGCAACTGGTGATGTTGGGCTTGGGCGGCGGGCTTTTGCTGTTATTTAAGAAAGACAGCAAAACGCCTCTGCGCAATCGGGAAAGCTGTGGCATTGCCACCTTTGCCTGGTTGCTGGCCGGCGCTTTGGGTGCGTTGCCGTATATTTTTAGCCACACCTGTAGCCCGGTGGACGCTTTTTTTGAAAGCCTTTCCGGGTTTACCACCACCGGCTCCTCCATTTTGCCGGATGTGGAGGCTTTGCCCTCTGGTATTTTAATTTGGCGCGGTCTGACGCACTGGCTGGGCGGTATGGGCATTGTGGTGCTGCTGGCGGCTTTGGCTTCCGGCAACGCGGCCAACAAAATGTATAAGGCGGAGGCGCCCGGCAATGCCCTGACGGAAAAGCTGGCCCCTAAAAGCGACGATATGGCTCAAATTCTTTGGATGACCTATGTTGGTATTTCCGCTTTGCTGTTGGTTTTGCTGATGTTGAGCGGGCTGAACTTTGTGGACGCTCTTTGCCACACCTTTGGCACGGTTTCCACCGGCGGTTTTTCCAGCCGCAACGCCAGTATGGCCGCTTTTGACGATAACGCCGTGGCGCAATGGCTGGTGGTGCTGTTTATGGCTCTTTCCGGCACCAATTTGGCTTTTTATTATCTGCTGTTTTTCAAACGGCGCAATTACTTTTGGCGCAGTGAGGAATTTCGGGTTTATATCTGCATTATTTTGCTGGCTTCCGTGGCGGTAACCTGTTCCTTACTTTATAACAATTATTATCCAGACCGTACGCTGGAATATAACATCAGGCAAGCCTCTTTTCAGGTGGTGAACATAATGACCACCACCGGTTTTTACTCAGCGGATTATGACCTTTGGCCATCATTCTGTCGCGTAGTATTGTTTTGTCTGTACTTTTTGGGCGGCTGTGCGGGCAGCACTTCCGGTTCGGTTAAAATTAGCCGTTGGATTATCACAGTGAAAAGCTGCTTTGCCAATCTGAACAAAACATTGCAGCCGCGGCTGGTTTCTTCTGTTAAGCTGGATAAAAAAATTCTGCCGCAGGCCACTTTGAACACCGTGCAGGTTTTTTTGCTGATATTTTTTCTGTTGGCTGGCTTGGGCACGTTGACTATGGCGGCGATGGGCCTTTCGCCATTCGAGGCGATTTCTGTTACGTTGGCGGCGTTGACCAACGTGGGCCCGGCTTTTGAAAGCTTTGGCCCAACCTGCAATTATACAAGCCTGCCGGCTTTTGCTAAAATGTTCTTGGCTTTTTATATGCTGTTGGGCAGGCTGGAGTTGATGTCGGTATTAGTTATTTTCACAAGGGGGTTCTGGCGCAAATGAGCAAGGATATAAATCATAATATGGAGCCGGCTTTCACGCGCGCTTTGTATTTTGAAAACACCCAGGTGCCGGATTATTTGATAAACAATTATCAGGCTATTGGTCTTTCCGACCAGCAGTTTATTGATTTGCTGCGGGTTTTGGCCTGTCAGCAAAAGTTTTCAGCTTATGTGGAGCAGGACAAGCTGCTGGCCAAGTGGAACGGTCAGCAGGCGGAGATGAGCGCAGCCTTGGCGGCCTTGCAGCAGCAGGGGGTTTTAGAGCGGCTTGAGGATGTGCCGGGCGTGGTGTTCTCGTTGGCCGGGCTTTACAACAAGCTGCTGGAACTTTGGGTTTTTCAGCACAGCGTACCGGCTGCTACTAATGCGGAGGTTGAGCCGGAGCCAGCTGCGGTTGATGAACGGGAGGTTATCCGGGCGGCTTATCAACTTTTTGAGGGCGAATTTGCCCGGCCGCTTTCCCCGCTGGAGCTGGAGAAGTTGAATGCTTGGTTGATTGCCGACCGTTGGGATTTTGCCTTGCTGAAAGAGGCGATGCGCCGGGCGGTGTTGCATAACGCCTTAAATTTGGCTTATATTGACAAAATTTTGCTGCGTTGGAAGCGGGAGGGTATCACCAATATGGAGCAATTACTGGCCAGCGAGGCTAATCAGGAAGCGGAAACATCGGCTGATAAAACGAACCGCCGCGCCAGACAAGCTCGCTCTTCTCGCGTTGCTCGTAATAAATCGCAGGCGGCGGAACCGGGTTTTGCGGCGGAGGTGGATTACGCCCAATATTTTTAAGCGAAGCAACTAATAGAACCAGGGCATTTCCATATCCCGCGCTCCTTTCCACCAATGGTAAAACCAGTTGGCGACCGGCGCCAGAGAAGCCGCTAACGGTACGGCGATAATCATACCGGTGACGCCGAACCAGTAGCCGCCCACCAGCACGGCGCAGATGATATACAGAGGGTGCAGGCGCACGGCTCCGGCCATAATCCGCGGCGAAATGACGATATTTTCCATTTGCTGCACCACCAGCCAGATGGCCAGCATTTTGATAACGGCCAGTTTGCCTTGAACCAGCACCAAAAGCAGGCACGGCAGGAAGGCTAGCAGAGGCCCCAGGTAGGGTATCAGTTCTGCTACTGCCATAATCAGGCCCAGAGTGAAGCTGTAGTCGACGCCAAACAGCCAAAGCAGCAGATAAAACAGCAGGCCAACGCAGACGGCCACCAGCAGATAGCCGCGCACAAAACCGGTCAGCATTGCGTTCAGCTCAGCCAGCAGCGGTTTTAGGCGGCGGCAAAAATGGCTTGGCAGTTGCTCCTGCGCTAGCTTGGCAAATGTTTGCCGGTCTCGCAACAGGTAAAAGGCGAAAACCGGCGCAAAAATTAGCGTGGACAGGTTGCTGAACAGGGACGGCAGCAGCTTTAGGCTGCGCGTCAGCCAGTTGTATAGACCATCGCCAAGGCTTTGAATGAAATCGGCCATACAGTCGTCTACAAAAGCCGGCAGTTGCGGAAGCCCCAAGCGTTGCGGCAGGGCGGTGTGGCAATCCTGCCAAAGGCTGCGGCAGCTGGCCACGGTTTCGGGCAGTAATTGGCCAATGGCCGCCAAATCCCGCCAAAGCCGGGGCACGCCCCAACCAAGGATGGCTGCCAGCCCGCTGAACAGTGCGAGATAAACCAGCAAAATGGCCAGCCAGCTAGGCAATCGCCAGCTTTCCAGCTTTTTTACTGCCGGCAGCAAAATGTAGCACAAGGCAGCCGCCAGGCCCAGAGGTAGCAGCAAAGCCCGGCAAAGCAGCAGCAGGCTTAAAATCAGGGCGGCGTAAAAAAGCGCCCAGGCCAGTTTTTTTAGGCGAATTTTGGCCATTCTAAAGCGTTGAACCTCCCGTTTAATTTTTTTAATTTTTTGGATGTAAGGCGGCCTTGTGGCCGCCTGTTGCCTTTGTTTTTTAAGGCACCAGCCGGTTTATCCAGCGGCCGGTTTTAATCATTGCATTGCCGGTTTTGTGAGCCATCATACAAAATTCATCTGCAAATTCCTCGGTGACGTTGGAAACAGCGCCCATCATACGGCGGCTGCGCGCACCATGTCCGCTATGCAGACAACTGCTGGATTTGGGCATGCTCATTGCTCCAAGTGCGCTGAGCGTGCCCAGCCCTGCCACCACGGCGGCGCAAACCATTGCTTTGTTCATGCTTCTACTCATCTTGACACCTCCATTTTACATTGAAACGTGGTTCAATTTTTATTATGCCGTGATTTTTAGATGTCTATTAAGCTAAAAAAGCGGAAAATGTGGAAAATTTTTGTAGACAAGTCCCCTTGCTTCTGTTAAAATAAATAGACTACAAAATCAGAAAAAAAGCGAGGTTTAACAAGCGAATGCCAGCTGATAAAATTATAGCTGAACAAACTGTTGAGCATACTATAAAAGAACGTAATTTAGATGAGCCTTTTGTTGACGCTGCCTATGCCAAGGCTCTGCATTTTTTGGCAGAACGCACAAAATTTGGTATAAACCTGGGTTTGCAGCGGATTGAAAAGCTGTTGGCTTTGTTGGGCAATCCGCACCGGCAAGGCGCGCCTAAATATATTCATGTGGGCGGCACCAACGGCAAGGGTTCGGTTTCAATTATGCTGGCGGAGATTTTACAGGCTTGCGGTTACAAAACCGGACTTTTTACCTCGCCGCATTTACACTCCTACCGGGAGCGTTTTCGCTTGAACGGCCAGCCGTTGAGCAAGGCCGAGCTGGTGCACCAACTGGCAATTATTCAGCCGCTTCTGGACCAAATGGCGGCCGCCGGCGAGGAAGCGCCCACCGAGTTTGAAATCAGCACGGCTCTGGCCTTGCATTATTTTACGGAGCAGCAGGCGGATTGGGCGGTTATTGAGGTTGGTATGGGCGGCGAGATTGACTCCACCAACGTTATTCAACCGGAGCTGGCTGTGATTACCAATGTGGCGATGGATCATATGGCTTATTTGGGTGAAACCGTGGCGGAGATTGCGGCGGTGAAAGCCGGCATTATCAAGCCTGGCGTGCCAACCCTGACGGCGGCGCAGAACCAGGCGGCGTTAGCGGTTTTGCAAAAGAGGGCGGCGGTCAAGGATACGTCGCTTGAGCAGTTGGGCCGTGATTTTGCTTATCTGCCGCGCAAAGTTGCGGAAAGCGGCCAAATATTTGACTGGCAAAAATTGGCTGTGAATAATTCAGATGAAAATAATTTGGTTTACGCTGACTTGTCAATTCAGCTTTTGGGAGAGCACCAGCTGGCCAACGCTTCTTTGTCGGTGGCGGCCGCGGCAAAGCTTGATTTGCCTGAGGCGGCGGTGCGGCAAGGTTTAGCGGCGGCTCGCTGGCCTGGCCGTTTGGAAATTGTCAACCGTCAGCCGTTGACTGTTTTGGACGGTGCGCATAATGTGGCTGGTATGCAGGCTTTAAGCGCCGCTTTGCAGCAATATTGGCCGGGGCGGCCGATTGTGGCGGTTTTGGGTATGCTGGCGGATAAGGAACGGGCGGAGGCGTTGCGTTTGCTGTTGCCATTGGTGAGCCGGGCGGTTATTACTAAGGTGCCCAGCCCCAGGGCGGGCGATTGGCAGGCGTTGGCGGAAATCTGTCAGGAATTTGCCGTGCCTTGTCAGCTGGTCGAGTCGGTGCCGCAGGCGGTTGCGGCAGGCCGGCAGATATTGCAAAGCGATGAATTGAACGGTAAAGAGCCGTTGTTTTTGGTGACGGGTTCTTTGTATATGTTGGCGGAGGCGCGGGCCTATCTGCTGGGAATTGAACAGGAGAATTATTAAGATGAGCATTAAGCTGATTTTGGCCTCAGCCTCGCCCCGGCGGCTGGATTTGCTGCGGCAGGCTGGTGTGGAGCCGGAAATTCAAGTGGCCGAGGTGGCGGAGCTGACAAACGAGCTGCCGCCGGCAGAGCTGGTGCAGGCCAACGCCAGGCTGAAAGCGGAGGCAGTGGCGGCTTTGCAGCCGCAAAATGGAGCGGAAGCCGCTGAGGTTTACATTGTGGCGGCGGATACGGTGGTGGCTTTGCAGCAGGCTGGCGCTTGGCGCATTTTTGGCAAGCCGGCGGACGCGGCGGAGGCCGGGCGGATGTTGCAGGCTTTGTCTGGCCGGGCGCACAGCGTTTTCACCGGGGTGGCGGTTTGGCATGCCGGGTTGTTGCAAAGCGGCGTGGCGGAAAGCCGGGTGCATTTTCGGGAGCTGGGAGCGGCGGAAATTGCCGCTTATGTGTCCGGCGGCGAGCCTTTGGATAAGGCTGGGGCTTATGCTATTCAAGGTGAGGCCGGTAAGTTTGTGCAGAAGCTGGTTGGCGACGTGGATAATATCGTTGGTTTACCGTTGCGGTTGCTGTCTGAAATGTTGCCGGAGGGTGCTTTGCCTGGCTATTCGACAAATTAAGTGTTGAAAAACACAATCTGAGGAAAAAAATAATAAAAAATTAATAAAAAAAAGCAGAAAAACCTGCCTAACCTGTTGTATTTAAGGGGGAAAATATACTATAATATAAGTTGGACAGTTGCTTACAAAGCTGTTTGGAGATTGTTGAAGTGTAATGTTAAAGAAAAATGTTTTAAGAGTGAACAACAGGGACAGCGCCGAAGAAAGGGGCAGATGTTTTGTTTAATATAGACATTGGTATTGATTTGGGAACCGCTAACACGCTGGTTTATGTGAAAGGCCGCGACGCGATTACCACGGAGCCTTCCGTGGTGGCTATTGACAAGAACACCAAAAAGATTTTGGCCGTGGGCAACGAGGCCAAAAAGATGTTGGGCCGCACGCCCGGCAATATTATGGCTATCCGGCCGGTTAAAGACGGCGTGATTGCCGATTTTGACACCACGCAGAGTATGTTGAAGTATTTTATTGATAAGGCGATTAAAAACCGTTCGATTTTTTCTCGGCCGCGTATTGTGATTTGCGTGCCGTCAGGCGTTACCACCGTGGAGGAGCGAGCCATTCGGGAAGCCGCGCTGAACGCTGGGGCCAAGGAGGCTTACCTGATTGAGGAGCCTATGGCGGCGGCCATTGGCGCCGGGCTGCCGGTTATGGAGCCGGTGGGCAATATGATTGTGGATATTGGCGGCGGCACCACCGAGGTTGGCCTGATTTCTCTGGGCGGTTTGGTGACGGTTCATTCCGTGCGGGTGGCCGGTGATAAGATGGACGAGGCTATTGTTAACTATATCAAGAAGAATTTTAACCTGGCGATTGGCGAGCGCACGGCGGAGGAGATTAAAATTCAAATTGGCTCCGCTTATTTGGAGCGCGAGGAAATGGGCGAAACTTACTCCGTGCGCGGGCGGGATTTGATGACCGGCCTGCCAAAAACTGTTACCATTACCACCGACCAGATTAATCAAGCCTTGGCGGAGCCGGTGGCGGCGATTATCGACGCAATTAAAATTTGTTTGGAAAAATCCCCGCCGGAGTTGGCGGCCGATATTATGGACCGCGGCATTGTGATGGCTGGCGGCGGCTCCTTGCTGCGCGGCCTGCCCAAGCTGGTTTCTATGGAAACGCATATTATGGTGCATTTATCTGACCAAGCGCTGAACGCCGTGGTTTTGGGCACCAGCAAGGTGCTGGAAAATATCCATATTTTGGATAACGGTAATCGTAAGTGATAGCTTTAAGGCGATTTTAGGTTGGAGGGTGTAGTTTTTTGTGACTCCTAATAGAAAGAGGCTTTTGATTGGCGGCATTGTTGTGGTGTTGCTGATTGGTGTGTTTTATCTGGCTAGCATAACCTCCACAGAGCGAGAAAATATTTCCAAGCTGGAGCAGATTTTGCAGGATTTTTTGGCGCCTATGCAAAAGGGGGCCAAGGCAATCGCCGCTAATATTGGCAACTGGGGCGCTTATCTGGAGGGCATTGACAATCTGCGGTCGGAAAATGAGGAGCTGCGCAAGGAGCTGAGCAATTTGCGGTTGCAGCTGGTGCAGATTGAGGAATATAAGCTGGAAAACGAACGTTTAAGCGAACTGTTGAATGTGGTGGATGATTACACAGCCAAATTTGATTATGTGACCACTTCTGTAATCAATCGGGAACCTAGCGAGTGGTACAAGCAGATGACTATCAACGGCGGCTCCAAGGATGGATTTGCCCCTGGTATGCCGGTGATTTGCGCTCAGGGTCTGGTTGGGCGAATTATCAGCACCTCTGAGTACAATTCCACGGTGTTGTTGCTGACTGACCGCAGCGGCGCGGTTAGCGCGATGGTGCAGAACACCAGAACGATTGGCGTGGTGGAGGGCGACGGTGAAACTGACAATTTGAGCATGATTCACGTGCCCTATGATGCGGAAATTGAAAATTATCAGCAGGTTTTAACCTCCGGTTACGGCGGCATTTATCCGCAGGGCCTGCTGGTGGGCTATATTAACAATATCGACCTGCAAAGCGACGGCTTGATGTTGAATATTGACGTGCGCTCCTATGTGGATTTTGCCCACCTGGAGGAGGTCATCGTTCTGATGCCCAAAAACAGGCGCAATTAGAATGGGAGGGCTTTTATGATTAACTGGCGGCGTTGGCTGGTGCTGGTGGTTTTATACCTGGCGGCGTTTTTGCTGCAATATGGCGTGCTGAACAATTTGGGCTGGGGTGTTTTGTGTCCGCGGCTGTTGTTGTTCTTCCCGGTTTACGCCGGAGTGTTGCGGGGCGCTTTGCCGGGCCTGGGGCACGGGTTGTTTTGCGGCTTTTTGCAAGATTTGGTGGTGGGCCGCTTTTTGGGGTTAAATCTGTTGGTTTGGGGCTTCACCGGTTTTTTGTGCGGCCACTTTACCAAGGGCTTGTTTAAGGAGAATTATCTGATTGCTGTGCTTTCGGTTTTTGCAGTGCATTTTGCCAACTGTTTGCTTTATGCTCTGCTGGCCGGCTTGCTTTCCGGCAGTTTTTTCTCGATGACTTTCATCAGCAAGATTATCTTGGGCGGCGCTTTGGTGAACTGCTTTTTGGCGCCGATTATTTACGTGCCGGTTTACCGCTCGCTGTTATATGGCTGGCTGCGGCCGCTGAAAAAGCAGGCTTAAATCTTCATTAGAATAGATGCTTATTAATATATTGGCGCTGAAATTGGCAAGCGCCAATATTTTTTTCTTTAAGGGCAAAAAAATCTAAAAAAAAGCTTGTAATAGCGACTGTTTTTTGTTATAATAGCTGCTATACTCTGTATGCGCAGGGTGGATATTCTTCCGCAAGCTGCGGACAAGTTGCAGAGAGGTTTGAATTTATGAACAATAACCGAGAAGCTTACATTATTTATGATGATATTCTGCCAGAGGCTATTAAACGCACGGCTTTGGCCAAGCAGCTTTTGGCCAGAGGCGAGGCTCACAGCATTAATGAGGCGGTGAAAATGGCCAATATCAGCCGCAGTGTGTTTTATAAGTATAAGGATGGTATCTTTCCTTTTTATCAGCAGGAAACTTACCGGGTGGTGGTGTTGAACATTCGGATGGATAACTCGCCGGGGCGGTTGATGGCCGTTTTGGCAGTGTTGGCGGACAATCACTGTAATATTCACACCTTAAATCAGGATATGCCGTTGGCCGGAATTGCCGCCGCCACTATCACAATGGAAATTTCGGAAAGCGAACTTTCCCTGGGCGGTTTGCTGGAGCAAATTCAGCAAATTCCCGGTATTATTTCGGCCAGCTATATTGGCGAGCTAAATAACAGATTATAAATTTAATATGAAAGGTTGATAATAAAATGCAAAATACAAAGCAAGAGGCAGCGAAAGCACGGACGGTGAATGTTGGCCTGATTGGTCTGGGCACGGTGGGCGGCGGCACTTTGCAGCTGCTGGCTCAGAACAGTCAGCTGATTGCCGACCGGGGCTTTGCCTTGCACGTGAAGAAGGTTTGTAATTTGGATGTGCCTTACACCGAGGCCAAAATTGCGGAGCTGGGCCTGACGGATACCACCGCCACCAGCGATTTTCATGATTTGGTGGACGACCCGGAAATTGATGTGGTTATTGAGTTGATTGGCGGCATTCATCCGGCCCTGGAGATGGTGCAGGCGGCCTTGCAGGCTGGCAAATCCGTGGTGACGGCCAACAAGGATTTGGTGGCTTCGCACGGGGCGGAGTTGTTTAAGCTGGCGGAGGAGCAGCGGGCGGATTTTCTGTTTGAGGCCAGCGTGGCCGGTGGTATTCCGATTTTGAAAGCTTTGAAAGATAGCCTGGCCGCTAATAATATTGTTGAAATTATGGGTATCGTCAACGGAACGACCAATTATATTTTATCCCAAATGTCTAGCACCGGGGCGGACTTTCAGCCCTGCTTGCAGCGGGCGCAGGAGCTGGGCTATGCTGAGGCCAACCCAACCAATGATATTGAGGGCTTTGACGCGGCTCGCAAAATGGCGATTTTGGCTTCCATTGCTTACAATGCCAATATCACTGAGGATATGGTTTATGTGGAAGGCATTACCAAAATCAGCAAGTTTGATATTGATTACGCCGCTCAGCTGGGCTATGTGATTAAGCTGGTGGGTTTGGCCCGGCCGCAGGGCGATGAGGCGGCTGAGGTTTGCGTTTATCCGTTGATGATTCCGTCCGGCCATCCGCTTGCTGCGGTGAATGATGTTTTTAATGCGGTGTTTGTGGAGGGCGACGCGCTGGGTCAGTCGATGTTTTACGGCCGGGGCGCAGGCTCCTTGCCGACGGCCAGCGCGGTGGTTGGCGATGTGATTGCCGCCGCCCGGCACGTTGTGAACGGTACCCGCGGCAGTTATGGTCTGCGCCAGTTTGCTAGCCGCCGCGTGCTGCCGGTGGGCGAATGTTTCAACAAGTTTTATATTCGCCTGATGGTGCAGGATAAGCCCAAGGTTTTGGCCCAGATTGCCGAGGCCTTTGCGGATTCGGAAATCAGTTTGGATTCGGTTATCCAAAAGCGGGTGATGGACAGCGGCCTGGCGGAAATTGTTTTGATTACGCACCACGTGCGGGAGGCCAACTTGCAGGAGGCGATGGGCCGTTTGCACCGCCTGGCCTGTGTGGATTGTGTGGCTAGTATGATTCGCGTTAAAGGAGAGTAAGGCTATGCTGCAAGAGGTAAATGTTAAGGTGCCGGCCACCACGGCTAATATGGGCGCCGGCTTTGATACCTTTGGCATGGCGCTGGCAATGTATAACACAGTTGGGTTGCGGCGGGTGCAGGGCCGCGGCATTCGCCTGGCCAATGTGGGGGCGCATACCAAGGGAATGGAGCAGCCCAAGGAAAATTTGACGGTGCGGGCTGCCCGGCGGGTTTTTGAGGCGGCCAATGAGCCGTTTGGCGGTTTGGAATTTAAGATGTATAATGTGATACCGGTTTCCCGCGGATTGGGCAGTTCCGCCGCTGCCATTGTGGGCGGTCTGAAAGCGGCCAATATGCTGCTGGGCGAACCTTTGACAGACGAGGGCTTGCTGGAGCTGGCTGTGGAGCTGGAGGGCCACTCAGACAACGTGGCCCCGGCTTTATACGGCGGCTTTGTGTCATCCTGTCAGCGGGGCGGCAAAACGGTGGCGTTGCGCTTGCAGCCGCCGGCGGAGCTTAGGGCGGTGGCGGCTATTCCTGATTTTTTCCTTTCCACCAGCCGGGCCCGAAAAATTTTGCCGCCGGAGGTACGCCGGGAGGAT
>Ga0073906_1002426_pt1 | contig 24545 bp, 20 predicted proteins | sample Inofromicrocosms_FD_65485 | JGI IMG/M metagenome (GOLD analysis project Ga0073906, IMG submission 65485) | Mouse cecum microbial communities from Vienna, Austria - Inoculum for glucosamine and mucus D2O microcosms | ecosystem: Host-associated > Mammals > Digestive system > Large intestine >...
CCAGGAACATCGTAGAAAAGAAAATGCCCGGCGATGCCGGGCAGAGAAGCGGCTCAACTGGTGAAGGAACGGTGGCTCAATGGTTGGTGGAAAGGGTGGTCAGCCTAAGCAAAATACTCACTGGAGACATCGGTTTTTGCTCGATGCGACGCCATACGAGCATTTCCTAGCCGCCCTGAAAGATCATTCCGCATGGACCATCTCTGAGGGCGGGGTGGTAGAAAGAGATTACCTGACGGTTGCTCCCGAATACACAATAAGCTTCACGTCTTCTGAAGACAATCAGAAAGAACCGAGCCCGGAATTCTACTGTTGCAACCAGTATGATACTAGGGTTTCGTATTTCACAATTGTTGGGCGTTATCATCAAACGGCGCTATTCAAAAGGCAGGGTGTTTATCTTGACGGGATGAGATACCGAACCCCTACTCCAGATTGGGGGTTCTTGAGCAATCCAAACCGGCCATGGGATTCGGAGAGCTACAAATTTTATGTGAAGGAATCAGAGGGCTGGCTGCTTCACAAATATTTACTTGACGAGCAATCGGACGAGGCTCTTTCGGCCTACCGCAAATTCATGGAGAACGTCTTGGTGTATGAAGCCGAATCCGAGAGAGCGTCTTTCGAGGAGTTCGTCGAAAACAATTGGGAGCGTTACGAGAGCCTGAAGCGCAACGCAGACCCTTTTATCCCAGAAGGATTCAACGAACGCACTCGAACGCTATTCGAGAATCAGCTTCGAACAACCTATGCGCTAAAGCAACTTTTAGAAAAATGGAGGGCCGGACTGCACTCACGCCTTTAGCGATGCGTGTGTTTTGCGTAGAATAAAATCCTGGCGATTCCCCAGTACCCTTTCTCAAGGCTCGCGATTCGCTCGCCATCGAAAATGCACACCGGCTCGGAAACGAACATGTATCGAGCGCAGTCGCGGGAAGCTCAATCTTCTGCAGCTACAGCTGGGATATTTCTGCCTTTTACCTCGATTTTCTTCATCCAACTCAGCAGCAGCGCCATGCCCTTAGTAATCCTTTCCGGAAAATGCGTTCCGACAGCCTTATAGGACAGCTCTGGAAATCAAACAAACCCTGACGGCTTACAACCCCCAAAGCCAATTCGGCTGACCAGGCACAGGTGCCGCCGATGTGGGCAAAATGGTGGATCTTCTTCTTGCCGTTGTTGCGAGCTATGAGTGGCTGCCCGCATCCCGGATCGGGGCACACGCACCCGCACGCCTTTCCGTTAGGAGCATCATCGACATGAACGAGCTCGCCGGTCGCAGTGCTTCTACCATACAGAATCGGCAGGCTCTCGCCCCAAACATCGCTCATCTTATCCCTCCCCCGGCTCGATCGGCATCATGTCGAGGCGGAGGGTTTGCTCTACCACCTTCATGAGGACGTCGTCTTCTATCTGGGGATTTACCTTCATCAGGCCCACCAAACCGAAAATCACGACGCAGAACATTTCATGCACGAGCTCGATTTCGACCTGATGATAGGCTGCGTATTCCTTCGCGATATGATTTGCCAGGCAGTCCGCCGCCTCGCGCGTGGCGCGCACATCGAAGGCGTCCCTCACGCCCAGCTCCTCGAGCACGGCTATCATCGGGCGCGGCCTTCCCGCCCCGTCGTAGAGCGAGTACCGAAACGTCCGGATGCACTTCTTCAGCGACCCGGGCGTGTCGCCGAAGATTCTCGCCTCGTTCCACACGATCACGCTTTCGACCAAATCTTCCACGTAGTCGTCGATGACCGCCTCGATCACGCCGTTGCGATTCGCGAAGTGGTAGTAGACGAGCTCGCGCGTAACATTCGCCTCCCGCGCGATGGACGCAACGGACGTCGCCCGCACCCCCTGCCGCTCGAAGAGCTTGCGCGCCGCGGTCACAATCGCACCTGGCGTGTCGGTCAGGCGCCGCGACTCCATCAGGTCGCGACGCCTTTCCCGCAAGCAACCAGCTGCCTGCAGCGGAGTCATCCTCCCGTAATCGTGCTTGGTGGCCATCCTTTGGCTCGCCCCGCCTCTCCTCCTCAAAATGTCCTTCACAAATCATAGCATTTTGTGAAATATCGCAGTTCGGGCATTTGCTAGACTCCAAGCAAATCGGTTCGCGTAAGAACGCACCGCGAGCCGCACCCTCGCTCGCAAGGCACGTGGAGGCACGACGAAAGGAGACCCCATGGGCATCCTCTATCAGGCAGCCGACCCCATCTACTGGGTCATTTGGCTTTTCGTTCTCTTCGCTTTGATGGCCTTCAACGAGCTGGGCCGCATCAAGCTGTGGTGCGGGCTCGTTCTGTTCGCCCTCGTGCCGATTGCGCTTACGCTCTTCGTGTGGCCCGAAACCGCTGCGCCCGGCAACGAATACGGCACAGGCACCTGGTTCAACTGGGTAAAGACCTACTCCGCGTTGGCCGGATGCCTCGGGTTCATCGCCCTGCGCTTCGTGAAATGGCGCGGCGCGGACGGCAAGACCCACTACCTTTACGAGAAGCGCTGGGCGCTCTGCTTCCCACCGCTCATTCTGGCAATCAACATCGCCGAGGCGGTCATCCGCGACTTCCAGGTGTTCGGCTTCGCGCTGTGGGAGGGCGGCGTCGTTGAGAACCTCTGGACCATTTCGGGCCCGTGGAATATCATGAACGGCATTGCGGGCATCTTGAACATCATCACGATCTGCGGCTGGTTCGGCATTTTCATCTCGAAGGACTCCTCGAAGGACATGATCTGGCCGGACATGATCTGGGCCTGGGTCATCGCCTACGATCTTTGGAACTTCGCCTACACCTACAACTGCATCTCGGATCACTCCGCCTACTGCGGCCTGGCGCTGCTTCTGGCGTGCACCATCCCGACGTTCTTCATCAAACGCGGCGCGTGGCTGCAGCACCGGGCGCAGACGCTGGCCCTCTGGATTATGTTCGTGATGACGGTGCCCCAGTTCGCCGACGTGCTCGCCCCCATTCCGACCACGCACAACCCCACGGCGTTCTTCGTGGTAAGCCTGCTCGCACTCGCGTCGAACGTGGCGCTTGCGGTCTACCAGTTCCATCGCATCCGCAAGCTGAAGCTGAACCCGCTGAAGGACCAGATCTACACCGACACGAAAGCCTACCAGCGCATCGTGGAGGAGAACGAGTAGCTGCAGACGCGGATAGGAGCGGCAGCTGAGGGCGACCTCAACCCAAGCGGAGCAAAGACTCGTCACGCAAAAAATCGATGAGCCTCACATGAGTGATGCCATTCCTGCCCGCGACAACAGGATCCATCGAGATCACGTATTTGGGGTAATTATCGCCAATGGCCTCCAGCGCGCCGAACTCGCGACCAATCGTTGCCTCGCTGGCCATCACGTAGCTGACCTGGACGTAGCAGCGGCGGCCGTCCTTTTCGACAACGAAGTCTATCTCGCTCTTGTGCAGCTTTCCCACATATACTTGCATACCACGCGAGATCAGCTCGTTGTAGACCACCGTCTCGACAACGCAGTTCCACTCATCTTTGACTCGGTTCTTCCGAAGATGGAACAATCCGAGATCGCACACATACTCTTTAGCCTCGAATCGCAGCTTCTTCTTTCCGCGGATATCGTAGCGCTCCGCTCTTCCCACAACGTAGGCCTCTTCGATGTAGCGAATGAGGTCGTAAACCGTTGGCGCGGACACCTTCCGAACCGAGTCGGTTAGCTCGACGGCGATGTTGTTGCCCGACACCGTCGATGACGAGTTGGCAATCAGATAATCAAGCACGTTTTCAAGGGTTGTTGCGGAGGATACCTTGTTGCGCTGAATGATGTCTCGGAGCACGATGGAGTTGTACAGATTGTCGAGAACCACACGCCGCGACTCGGCCAGCTCCTGCCCGCATACCAAGGGGAAGCCTCCCCATGTCAGGTACTCATCCAAGAGCATCGATTCATCCAAATGTCCTTCGGAAGTCTCCGAATGAAGTTGACCTTCTTTGAAACAGCAGAACTCTCGGAAGTTGAACGGCATCACATGAAACGACACCGTGCGACCACCCAAGCGCGTTGCAAGCTCACCCGATAGCAGCTTCGAGTTTGAACCCGTCAAAAAGATGCTAACGTTGTCGGTCGTATTGAACGAATTAACCACGAGCTCGAAATCGCGCACATTCTGAATCTCATCAAAAAGCAGGTAGGTTTTACGCTCGTCAGAGAGCTTCGGCTTGATGAAGCGGTAGAGTTTGTCGGGATCGGTGAGTTCGCGATTAGCGTAGTCGTCGAAATCGACGAACACCAGCGTGTCCGGTTCCGTAGAATCGAAATGCTCCGCACGGATTTCGTCCGCTATTTGCCTCAGCAAGACGGATTTGCCGCAACGCCTCACCCCGGTAATGACTTTAATCAACTCAGAGTCGTAGAACGGACGAATCCTTTCGAGATATTGCGTTCGCAGAATCATTCCGGGTTCCTTTCGATAGAATTAAATCTGCTTAATTCTATCATTCCTATCTGATATAGCATTAAGTATATTTAATTCTTTTATTGTCTATTTTGATTCGGAAGCGAGTGCTCGACCTTGGGAGGGATCTGCGGATACACCTTGCGACGGACCAACTCATCCCCTTCCAACTCCTTGAGGTTCTGGGGGAGCGTCTTGTCTGAGATCTTCCCGAGGTAGCGCTTCAGCTCGTTGAACCTAACCGGCTGGTACCCCATAAGGCAGTACAGGATCACCATCTTGCGCTTGCCGGAGATGAGAGAGAGCGTGTAGCTGTACTCGAAGACGTCAAGAGCGAGGCTTACAAGCCACTTCCGACTACTGTGTTGGAGTAGCCCTGGGATAATATTCATACTAGCGCACCCTTTAATCGATAGCCTATAATGTGATTGTTGTTTTGGCATTGATGGAGTGCGCCCGCATGCAGGGGGTACGGAGCTGCCGCACATGCTGCAGCTCTGAGTGGGAATGGAGGTGAGAATCCTCCGCTATACCAGTAACCGTAAACGCCGAAAAGCAGCATCTTGGGCGATGCAATCCTCCAGATTGCCATTTCGTCCTCGCCGGGCACGGTGGCTGCTTTGATGAGGCAAAGTCGGAACACCTCTCCATCGCACGATAGCCCTGGGAAAGAGGTGCCGATCATGTCCGGCTCTAAGTTCGTTTGCGCATTTTTGTCCCTTCTGCTCTGTTTCTCGTTCACGCCTACCTCTGTATTTGCACAAGATACGGTTGCGGAAACCTCTCCTAACCTTTCTGAATCAACTGGAACACCAGCTTCACCAGATGAGGTGGCAGGTTATGCTGAGGCCGATGAGCCTACGGAACCTCCCCTTCCTACCGCTCCAGAGCAGCCCATTTCGCCTGTGGACGGAGCGCTCGATGACTCTGGCGCCGATGAGAAGTCGTACAATCGGTTGAAGCCGAAGATGAGCCCACAAGCGTCAGCGAGGCTCAAGAGCTCATTCAGCCTCAGGACGATCTTGCGGGCAGTGGCACGGAAGCTGACCCCTTTCTCGTCGGCTCCGTGGAAGACCTGGAGCTGCTACGCGGCATCATGAACGGCAACCCTGGCGTCCACGTGAAGATGACGTCTGACATCTCCGTTGGCGAGTGGGAGCCCTTCTATCCATCAAGCGGCTATATCACTGAAGCGTTCAGCGGTGTGTTCGATGGCTGCGGCCATAGCATCACGAACTTGAGCGTGAATCGTACTACTACGAACGTTGGCTTCTTCGGCGGTATCAACGGTGCCTCCATCAAGAACCTTCATGTGAGCGGCACAGTGTCTTCCACCAAAGCCTATGTCGGCGGTATCGTAGGCAAAGTGCAGCAGGGCTCGCTCACCGGATGCAGCTTCTCAGGAAGCGTCTCGACAGGCGCCAAAGGAAGCACAGCCTACGCAGGCGGTCTGGTTGGCTACGCTGGCAACAGCGCCTCGCAGTCCGCCTCGTTCTCGAGCTGCTCCAATGCTGGTTCCGTGTCGGGCGGCGTTGCGGGAGGCATCGTCGGGTATGCGAAGTACACCACCATCGAGAACTCCTACAACACCGGTTCCGTGACTGGAACCAGTCGTGCAGGCGGCATCTGCGGCCAGCTGCAGAACAACGGAAGTATCGAGCGCTGCTACAGCACCGGCACCATTTCGGGCTCAGACACCGCAAGCGACATCGTCGACTTCCTCTACGGCTCATCCACCATCAAAACATGCGGCTATGTCACGCGCATATCAGGCGCGGGCACGGGCACAGTCGAGAGAGAAAGCTGCGTGCAGTCGGACGACCCCGCCTACCTTCATAGCGTCATCATCGGCGGCACGGCACCCGGCCCCGTCGATCCCGATGATCCTGATCCCACGCCCGGCCCCAGTCCTGACGAGCCCAACCCCGACGTTCCGCCCGCAACCGACAAGACACTTGACGAGATAGCCGCATCACTCTCGACGCTCTACCCCGAGTTCGGCAAGGACGCCAACGTCGTCGATATGATCCATGCGAAGCACCCGAATATCACGGTCGCCCTGAAATCCATCGAGAAGACGAACGGCACCGACAACTGCTCCGCCATCGACCAAGAAGGCAACATCACCTACTTCTACGCAGACCCCGACGGCTTCCGCGCGCAATGGTTCGGCTCCTACCGCATCACTATCGACCTTTCCTTAGCCGGAGCCACCGTTCAGAAGACTGTTCCCGTCATCGTCTATTGGAACGCTCAGAAGGTCAAAGCCATGCTGGCGGCAGACGTTCTCTCGCAGGTCGACCTTGGCGACACCACCAACGTGAGCACCGACCTTTCACTTCCCAAGGTTGCAAGCGGAAAGCTTTGGGCGCAGATCACATGGACTTCCTCCGACCCATCCGTCATCTCCGTATCCAGCGAGAACCAGGGCACGGCCGACACGCTGTTCGCCCCGTACGTCGGCAAGGTGAAGTGCGGAGAAACGCCGAAGGACGTGACGCTAACCGCTAAGGTCGTCTTCCAGCGCACGGCAATGGGTGAACCCGAGATCGCAGTCGAGCAGACCTTCCCCGTGCATGTCGACTCGCTGGACGGCGCAAGGGCACAGCAGATCAAAAGCGAGCTTATGGCAAAGCTCGACGCCGGCTTCGCCAAGGCAGGCCTGCGCGATAGCGTCACCGGCGTACGACTTCAGCCCGATGCCGGCGGCATCTACACTGTCGAGAACGACATCCAGCTTCCCACGACGGCCGATTTCGGCGTGGACGGCAAGTACTACCCCGTTACGCTTGCAAGCAGCGACGGCACGCTATTGACCGTACCCGACGTGCGCAACAGCGCCCGAGTCTCCGTGCTTCGCCCCATGGGCACGGGCAGCCTCGCCCGCAGCGCGAACATGGAAGGCCTCGTGACGCTTTCCGTTTCCCTTTCCGACAAAGACACCGGCGTCAAGGCGACCAAGGATTTCACCATCCGCGTGAAGCCCATCGAGCTTTCCGACCTCGCTTCGGAATTCGATCTCATGGAGCAGGCAAAGCAGCATTACTTCGACGGCCTCAACGCAGGTGCAAACCCATCCGCAAACGAGGTCACCGTTAACCTATCTCCGTTTTTCGAGGTATACGCTGACGACAACGGGGAGCTCGTATGGGTCCGCGACAGCGCACAAGAGAAGAACACGGGCATCGTGCCCGTGGCGCAGGACGGCTGGGAAGAGCTGGAGCTGTGGCGTCTGTTCAAGTCCTCGAATGCGAAAGTGGTGTCGCACGAGAACCTGCTGGTGACCCGCCAGGCCGAGCCGAAGGCGGTCACCATCAAAAGTGTGCTTTCCCACAAGGTATACGGAAAGTACGGCAAGCTTTACGCGGAAGATCCCATAACCTACGCGCAGTACAAGGACCTCGCGGCTCTATACAATCAGGAAGTGAGCGCGGAGATACTCGTGCGCGGAACGAGCAACCCACTTATGGCGATGGCGCGTAGGGCACCGGTCGACGTGAACTTCGCTGTGACCGACGGATCGCGCGTTCTGTACTCAGGCAAATACAAGCAGTTGCCCGAAGGCACAACGGCATGGGATGTGTTCAAGCAGATGGTTCCTGCGGGCAACTACCAGCACAAAGGCAGCTATGTGAGCTCCATCACCGGACCGGACGGCACCGTGCTCGCAGAGAAGAGTCGCGGCCCGAATTCCGGCTGGCTGTATTCAGTGAACGGGACGACGCCTAGCGTGGGTTTGGCCGGTTACACGCTGGAGGATGGCGACAAGCTGGTACTGTTCTTCACCGATGACGGATCTGCTTACGGACATTGGGAGTGGCCTAGTGTTGATGGCTCGCCCTCCGAGGGCCCGCAGGGCTCCGGCACATCGAGCCCCGCCCCCGAGGGCCCGCAGGGCTCCGGCACATCGAGCCCCGCCCCCGAGGGCCCGCAGGGCTCCGGCACATCGAGCCCCGCCCCCGAGGGCCCGCAGGGCTCCGGCACATCGAGCACTGCCCCCGAGGGTTCGCAGGGCTCCGGCACATCGAGCACTGAACAGCCTGGGTACGAGCCCGATACCCCGGACGCTTTCGAGCTTGTCAATTGGGTGAAGGCTCCTGGAGTGAAAGAGGGTGACCAAGTGCTCATCACCTCTTCTGATGGAACCTCCCGAATCGCACAGCCACTCGTCGTGTTTGAAGACGCTTATGTTCCTTTAGCATCTGGCGAGTCATACGAAATCGTGGAAGCGGATTTGGAAACAGCAGAAGCAGAGTGGTGGCATTTCTACTTGGTTGTTTTGATCATTGCCATTATCGGGATCGGGACTACCGCTGTGGTTAGGCTCTGGAAGAAAGGCAAGCGAAGCTAGCGACGACAGAAAGACGGGGGAACTGCAAGGCTCCGCAGAGAAGTGCGCCTGCGGCTAACTTCGGACCTCTTCCCCATAGGCTGAAAGGTCGTCGGCAATGGCCTCTTCCAGCATCGCAGCGAAGCGTTCGGCGCACTTTTCCACATGATCGCCCATGCCCTCTGCAGCATAACGCGGGCTCCATTCCGCGATCTTCTCGGGATGATCGAGCCACCAGTCAATGAGCTCGGCAAGGCGCTCGTCGTCACCAGCTTCGAATAGGCTCTCCCCACAGAGAGCGAACTGAGAGGGCGCGCTCATCTCGGCCTCGGCGATGATCGGGACGCACCTCCAATACGCTCATGGCCTCGATGTCTGCAATCGACGCATGGATGTACAAAGGACACGCTCGCTCCAGGGCTATCAGGTCATCGGTGGACCGATACTCGAAGATAGGAGGATGGGGCAGGCGGCTCCCTTCGTGCTCAAGCTTGTGCTTAAGCGGGCCCTTGCCGCAGATATGCAGCCGGATCTGATCCCTATGGAAGCAACGTTCGATGGCGCGGATGATGGTTGCCTGGTCCTTCTCGTGAGAGAGACGACCGACGGTGACGATATGGACAAGGCCATCATTGAAGCTCTCGCCCTCTCCTGGGCAGAACGCCTTGGGCACGCCATTGGATATGACATGGAGTTGACTCCGGTAGCCATGCTTGCGCAGCTGGTTGGCGATCATCTGGCTCGGACAATGGATATGGCGGATGTCGCCGTAGAGCCAGTCGCGAAACAGCCTGTAGATGGCATCGCAAACCAAGGGCGCTGCCCCCAGGTTCGCGTTGTAGGTGGCGTTCTCCGGCTGCAAGTGAAATGCCGCCGTCACCGGCACACCGTGGGCTCGCCCCCAATCGCGAGCCGCCTGGCCTAAAGCGAAGGGGAGGAAGATATGGATGACGTCAACATCGGCGAATGCTTCATCGAAGACCGCCTCGTCAGGCAGCGCGAAGTGGAAATCGAGCCCCTCGGCAACCGGAGTCATGACGGGGATGTGATGCTCGGGCACATCGAAGCTATCGGGGCCATCCGCGCCAAAGGCCACGCAGATGACCTCATGGCCTTGCTCGCGCAGGGCATCCGCATAGCGCAACGCCGTAGAGGATGTGCCATTGGAGCGGACGGGCATATCGTCCATCACGAGCGCGATGCGCATGTCTGCTCCTTCGTCGAATCATATTCTTCAAGTCTCATTGTGACAGGATAGCCGGCAGAGCGCGAGATATATAATAAGCGGCGCGCACAAGCGCGAGAAGGTCGAGCCGAATTCCCCAAGATTCCCCTCTCCCGTTTGCACCGTTCCTCTTGTTTTTCACAAGCCTAAAGCTTCGAGTTCTTTTACGGGCGCGACTGGAAGGGTTGGTCCATCGGTCGCTTCATAGAAGCGCTCTGTGACTACATCGAGTGGTACAACAAGGATCGGATAAAGCTATCATTGGGAGGAATGAGTCCGGCGCAATACAGACGCTCGCTCGGGCTTGCGGCATAGGACGTTTTGGGTTGGAAAAACGTCAGCATCCCCAAAATGTCGACTTTGCTATTGCCAAACACAATTATTGCGTGCCACGGGCACCTCCGTCCTTATTATCGCGATAAACATACCATGATTGGCGTGCGGGTCGAGAAGGGCTGGCGCCAAAAGAGCCCAACGGCCGTTACGGCTTCGTTAGAAACGCGCCCCACCATGGATGGTGAACCCGAAAGGCAAGGCGCGCGGGCACGGCGACTCGGCCCGCGCGCCCGGAAGAGAAAGGACGAACCCATGGGTTACATGCTCGAGACGCGCGGGCTCACCAAGCGCTTCGGCCGCGGCGACCAGGCGCAGGATGCCGTGGCCGACGTGAGCCTTCATATCCGCGAGGGCGAGGTGTACGGGCTGCTCGGCCCCAACGGCGCCGGCAAGTCGACAACGCTCAAGATGATCTGCGGGATGCTGCGGCCGACGGCCGGGGAGATCCTCTTTGCCGGGCACGCCTGGCGCCGCGAGGACCTCTACGCAATCGGCAGCCTCATCGAGGAGGCACCGCTCTACCCCAACCTCACCGCGCGCGAGAACCTGCGCGTGCGCACCACGCTGCTGGGCCTTCCCGAGAGCCGCGTAGATGAGGTGCTCGCCGCCGTGGACCTCGCGGACACCGGGAAGAAGCGCGCCGGGCGCTTCTCGATGGGCATGCGGCAGCGCCTGGGGCTCGCGCTGGCGCTGATCGCCCGGCCACGCCTGCTCGTGCTCGACGAGCCCACCAACGGCCTCGACCCCATCGGCATCGAGGAGCTGCGCGACCAGATCCGCGGCTTCGCGGCGGCGGGCACGACGGTGATCGTCTCGAGCCACATCCTCTCCGAGGTGCAGCAGATGGCGGACACCATCGGCATCATCTACGGGGGGCGCCTCGCCTACGAGGATGCGCTTCGGCCCGGGCAGGACCTCGAGGAACTCTTCATGAGCGTCTGCCGGGAGGGGCGACGAGCGCGCGGGGAGGTGGCGGCATGACGGGCGAGAAAGGCGGCCTGCTCGCGGGCCTGCGCGCCGAGGCCCTGAAGTCGCGCCACGCGGCACCGGTTCGCCTGGCCGTGCTCATGGCGCTGCCGATGCCGCTGCTCGGCGCGATGCCCTACCGGGGCGTGCAGATCTTCAGCGCGTGGAACTACTGGTACGCGCTCTTCCTGCCCGTGGCTCTCTCGCTCGTGGTGGCGTGCGTCGCGCGGGCGGACGCGCGCACGCGGATGCGGGGGCTTCTAGGCCTGGGCTTCCCGCTCGGGCGCGCCTGGTGGGCCAAGGCGCTCTGGTGCCTCGCGCTCTGCACGCTCTCGAACCTCGTGGTCTTCGGCATCTACCTCGCGGGCTCGGCGTTCTCCTCGCAGGGCCTCACGGCCGCGGGCACGCTCACGATGCTCCTCTGCGCGCTCGCCAACACGGTGACCGCGGCGTGGATGATCCCCGCAGGGCTCTTCCTCACGGCGCGGCTCGGCATGCTCGCGGGCATCTTCTGCCCGCTCGCCGCGCAGCTCATGGGTGGGTTCGCCTGGTCGCTGATGCCGCTGCCGCAGCTCTTTCCGCCGTCGGCGAGCATGGTCATCCCCACGAGCTTCATCCCCGTGCTGCCGAGCGGCGAGCCACTCGCGGCGGACATGGCGCTCGGCGGGGCGCTCACGGCGGGCGGCATGCTCACACTGGCGGGCCTTGCGGTCTGCGCGCTCGCGTTCGCCGCGCTCACGGCGGCGGGCGCGGCCTGGTTCGCGCGCTCCGAGGAGAGGTGATGGCCATGACACGACTCTCCGACCCGACGCCGCGCATGACTCTCCCGCGGGCCCTGCTCTCCGAGGCCCTGCGCCTGGCGCGCTCCCCGCTCACGGCGGTGCACCTCGTCTGCGGCCTGGCAGCCGGTCTTGCCTGCGGCGAGTACTTCTCCGTAGCCCGATGGGACCCGGCGCTGGGCGCGGACGCCTACGCCCAGTTCCTCGGCGCCCTCATGCCGCTCATGTCCGCCATCGTCTGCGGGCTCGCCGTGGACGAGGAGCGCGCTGCCGGGCGCCTCGCCAACCTCACGGCGGTCCCCTCGCGCGGGCGCGCCGTCGCGGCGAAGCTGCTCGCCCTTGCGGCGCTCGGCGCGGGCGCGCTGGCCGTGGCGCTCGGCGTGTTCGGGGCCGTGCTCGCCGTCGCCGGGCGCCTGCCGCTCGGGCCCGCTCCGCTTGCGGCCGCCTGGGCGGGCATCGTGCTGGGCAGCCTGCCCCTCTACGCGCTGGGGCTCGGCGTGGCCCTGCGCCTCGGCCGCAACGCCGCCATCGGCGCCGGCGCGGCGGGGATGCTCCTCGCGTTCTTCTCAGTGGGCGGACTTGCGCACGGCCTCATGACCGGCGAGCTCACCGGTGCCCTGGCGACGCCCCTGAGCTGGGTGCCACTCGCCTGGCCCGCGCGCCTGGGGTCGCTCGGGGTAGAGGCCTTCATCGACGCCGCACGCGCGGCGGGCCCTCTCCTCACGACTGCGCTCGCCAGCCTCGTGCTCACCCTGGCAACCGCCGCCGTCCTTATCGCCTGGTTCTGCCGCTTCGAGGACGGGAGGGCAGATGCGTAGGAAGCCGCTCGCCGCCGTGCTCGCCCTCCTCTCCGCAGCGCTCGTCCTGGGCGGGAATGCCCTGCTCGACGCCGGCTGGGGGTCGGCGCTGCGCTCGATCGCCGACCGCGTGCTGCCCAACCCTGAGATCGCCATGTGGGCGCCCGCGCCCGAGCCCGGCAGCCACGCGAGCTCCTACGCCGACGCCACCGGGGCGGGGGCGAACTACGTCTACCTGGTGGACGCGGCGGACGACAGGGGCAATATCCGAGAGCTCCAGCTCATCTTCTTCGGGCGGGAGTCGGACGGCGAGGGCTGGCTCGAGATCGAGGCGCGCGGCGGCTCGGGCGTGCGCTACCGCGCGTGCAACGCGGCCCAGGCACCCGCGGCTGCGCGCGGGGCTCTGGACCGCTGAGCGCGGCGCAAGTACAATGCCGACGGGAGTTTCAGGAGGTCGAACATGGCGAGGATACTGGCAGTGGATGATGGGCGGGCGATCCTCGACGCGCTCGCGCGCGTCCTCGGCCGCGACGGCCATGAGGTCGTCAAGGCAGCGGACCCGACGGCGGTCCCGGGGATGGACCTCTCGCGCTTCGACCTCGTGCTCTGCGACGTCATGATGCCGGGGCTCGACGGCTTCGAGCTCGTGCGGCAGATCCGCCCGGACTTCGACGGGCCCATCATCTTCCTGACCGCGCGCGTGGCCGAGGAGGACGCCGTGGCCGGCTACGGCCTGGGCGCCGACGACTACGTCCGCAAGCCCTTCGGGGCCGCGGAGCTGCGCGCCAAGGTCGCGGCCCATCTACGCCGTGAGCGCCGGCCGCGCTCGCACGCCCTCTCCTTCGGGGAGGTGCGGATCGACCTCGGGGCGCGCGGCCTCGCCGTGGGCGGCGAGGCCGTGCCGCTCACGCCCACCGAGTATGCCATCTGCGAGTACCTCGCCCGCCACCCCGGGCAGGTCATGAGCCGCGCGCAGATACGCGAGGCGGTGCTCGGCTGGGAGAGCGACGCCGACGACGCGGCCATATCCATGCAGGTCAGCCGCGCCCGGAGGAAACTCTCCGAGGCCGGCGCCGATCCGATCGCGACCGTCTGGGGGATGGGGTACAAGTGGCAGCTCTGAGGACCGGGGCGCGAGGTCGCGAGGGCATGCCGCTCTCCTTCGTCATCGCGCGCTACTTCGCCTACGCGTTCGCGGCGGTCGCCACGGCGTGGCTCGCCTCGTTCATGGCGCTCTCCGCGGCGATCAACGCGGGCTTCGTCTACGAGGCAAGCTGGGGGCCGGCCAATGCGCGCGAGGTCGCGGAGGGCCTGGCACGCGACGGCGTCTGCGGGCAGCAGGACGTGCCGACGGCGTACCGCTACCTCATCCTGAACAAGGACGGATACGTGCTGATGACAGACCTCGAGGGCACGCGGCTCGAGGGCGCGACGGAAATGGCCCGTGCGGCACTCGCCGCGGATCCGGGCACAGTGGAGATCGAGGGCGGGGGCTCGGGCCTCACCTACGCCGCGTTCCCGCTCAAGGGCGGCGGGGCCTGCGCACTCGTCAGCGAGTACCTGCCGCAGTGGGTCTCGCGCGACCTCGCCGGCCTGCTTCCCAACCCGCAGAATCTCATGCTCGTCGGCGCCGCGGGAGGAAGCGCGCTCGCGCTCGCGCTCGTGGCGCGCCGCGCGAGCCGCGTGATCTCGCGCAAGATGGCGCCGCTCGCGGAGGCGGCGGGGCGCGTCGGCGCGGGGGAGCTCGACTTCGCGGTCGGCAGCACCAACGTGCGCGAGGTGAACGACGTCCTCGCCGCGATGGACGCCATGCGGGCCTCCCTCGCCGAGTCGCTCGAGGCCCGCTGGGCCGCGGAGCGGGGGCAGCGCGAGCAGGTGGCGTCGCTCGCCCACGATCTCAAGACGCCGCTCACCGTGCTGCGCGCCAACGCCGACTTCGTGGCGGAGGAGCTGGAAGACGAGAAAGACGCCGACCTCGCGGCCGCCGCGCGCGACATAGCCGGCGGTGTAGGAAGGCTCGACGGCTACGTGCGCCTGCTCATCGAGGCCTCGCGCGGGTCCGGCGGGGCGGAGAGGGCCCCCATGCGGCCGGCCGAGCTCTGCGAACAGGTCCTCGCCGAGGCCGCCCAGATCGCCCGGGCGCGAGGCGTGATGTTCGACGCGGCCACGGGCCCCGCTGTCGCGGGCGCGCCCGAGGCCCCACTCGACCGAACCACCCTGGCGCGAGCCGCCGCGAACCTCATGGCCAACGCCGCCGAGCACGCGCGCTCGCGCGTGGCGGTCTCCTGCGACGTCGCGGGCGGACACCTCGTCATCGAGGTGTCCGACGACGGACCGGGCTTCTCTCCCGCCGCCCTCGAACGCGGCTGCGAGCGCCTCTTCACAGACGACTCCTCCCGCTCCTCGCGCGACGGAGGCCGCCACTACGGGCTCGGCCTCCACGCCGCCTCCGAGGCTGCGAGCGCCCACGGGGGCTCCGTCTCGCTCGCCAACAGCCCCTCGGGCGGCGCGGTGGCCACCATCGCGGTCCCCCTGTGTGAGGGCCTGACGACTCAGGCCCTCACACCGGCGTGGCTCGCAACCAAACGCTTCCATCTTGAAATACGGGGAGTAAATAGCGAAATCGCAGGTGAAGGGGAGTAAAACGGTAAAGAAAAAGCCTCCGTTCCAACATGAGAACGGAGGCTCGATAATCGGATTTACTCACCAATGTCGCTGGTGGCTTTGCCGTGACTCTCGTACGAAACGAAACTCAGGAGCACAGTGCGGCACTCAAAAGTGCAGGTCAGAACCCTATCAGCCTACTCCCACTCGATCGTCGCAGGCGGCTTGCTGGTGATGTCGTATACCACTCGGTTCACGCCGGGGACTTCGGCCACGATGCGGCCGGAGATGCGAGCCAACACGTCGTAGGGCAGGCGGGCCCAGTCGGCGGTCATGGCATCGCTGCTTTCCACGGCGCGCAGGATCACGGGGCGGGCGTAGGTGCGCTCGTCGCCCATGACGCCCACGCTCTTGATGTCGGGCAGCACGGCGAAGTACTGCCACACGGCGTGCTCGCTGTTGCGCTCGCCGGTCTCGGCGAACAGGCGCTCGTTGTAGGCGTCCAGCTCCTCGCGCACGATGGCGTCGGCGTTCTTCAAAATAGTCAGCTTCTCCCCGTCCACGTCGCCGATGATGCGGATGGCCAAACCCGGCCCCGGGAAGGGCTGGCGGTGCACGATGTAGTCGGGCAGCCCCAGCGCCGTGCCGAGCGCGCGCACCTCGTCCTTGAAGAAGTGGTCCAGCGGCTCGATCAGGTCGAAGTGCACGCCCTCGGGGAACGGAATGAGGTTGTGGTGGCTCTTGATAGTGCTCGCCTTCCCGCCGGTCTTGCGCGCGCCGCTCTCGATGATGTCGGGATAAATAGTGCCCTGGGCCAGGTACTTCACCGGGCGCCCGTCCTGGGCCAGATCCTCCGCCACGGCGAAGAACTCCTTCCAGAACTGCGTGCCGATGATGCGGCGCTTCTCCTCTGGGTCGGTCACGCCGGCCAGCAGCTCCAGGTAGCGCTCCTCGGCGTGCACATGAATGAAGTCCACGTCGAACTGCTTCGTGAACACCTCTTCCACTTCCTCGGGCTCGCCCTTGCGCAGCAGGCCGTGGTTCACGAACACGCAGGTCAGCTGCTTGCCGATGGCGCGAGCGCACAGCGCCGCCACTACCGACGAGTCCACGCCGCCCGAAAGGCCCAGAATCACGCGATCATCCCCCACCTCGGCGCGGATGGCCGCCACCGAGTCCTCGATGATGGAATCCATGGTCCAATCCGGCTCAAGCTCGCACACGCCGAACAGGAAGTTGCGCAGCAGCGTCTGGCCGAACTCGGTGTGGCGCACCTCGGGATGGAACTGCGTGGCGAACAGCTTGCGCTCGGGGTACTCCATGGACGCCACCGGGCACACCTCGGTGCGCGACGTGATGGCGAAGCCCTCGGGCACGCGGCTCACGGCATCGCGGTGGCTCATCCACACGGTCTGCTCGCCGGGAGTACCGTCGAACAGCGCCGACTCGCCGGCGCGCGTGATGACCGCCGGGCCGTACTCGCCCTTCTCGGTGTGCGCCACTTCCCCGCCGAGCGCCACGGCCATGGCCTGCTGGCCGTAGCAGAAGCCGAGCACGGGAATGCCCAGGCCGAGAATCTCGGGGTCGATGGAGGGGGCGTCTTCCGCGTACACGCTGGCCGGACCACCCGACAGGATGATAGCCGCCGGCGCCATGGCGCGCACCTCGTCGGCCGTGATGTCGCATGGCACGATCTCGGAATACACGTGCAGATCGCGCACGCGGCGGGCGATGAGCTGCCCGTACTGGGCGCCGAAATCGACGACGATGACAATCTGCTCCGGGGTTGCGGACTCGGCCACGGTGCCTCCTTGGGGTTGCGGAATATTCGAGGGCGATTTTACACCTCGCCGGCCGCCCCCGCGTTTCCAGCGTGGGAAATCTCGCTGAATTACGCCAAATACTTCTCCCGCAGAGCGGCCTGCTTCTCGGGGCCGAAGTCGAGAGCCTCGGTCAAATAGGCGTCGAAGGTGCCGAACGCATCGGTCACAGCACCCATGGCAGCATCGTAGTAGTCGGGGTAGGCGCAGAAGAACGCGTCCACATCAGCGTCGACCCCGCGCAAAGCCGGCAGCTTCACGGCCAGAGCGTCTAAAACGCCCTCGGCCCGGTTGCGCGCGAACAAGTTCGTGGCCAGGTAATCGGCCCGCACATCGGCCTCAGGCACGCCGAGCGCCCGCTCCACCACCACCGCGCCCAAACCTGCGCGGTCCTTACCCTCGCTGCAGTGCCACAGCACCGCCCCGCCGTCGGATTCCAGCAGCACGTCCAAAAGCCCGCGGTAGGCCGCACGGCCCGCCTCGCCCAGAAGAATCTGCGGGTACATCTTCCGCACCGCCTCGTGGGGCTGGGCGCTCACCGCCTCGAGCGCCTTCACGTCCTGCGCAAGGCTCGCCCCATGGGTGATGCCGATAGTCTCCCCCGAAAGCGCCGGAAAGTCGTAGAACACCACGCCTTCCATACGATCGCGCGGGTCGGGCTCCTTGTCGCGCTCCACCTCGGTGCGAAAGTCCACCACGCCCTCCAGGTGGTAATCGGCCAGAAGGCGCGCCAGATCGCTCTCGGTCGCCTTGCGCAGGGCACCCGACCGCAACAGCAGCGCCGGCTTCACCCGGCGCCCGTCGGCTGCGGGCAAGCCGCCCAGGTCGCGGGTGTTGCGCAGCCCCTCGAAGGGGATGTGGCCGAAGTCGGAAAACCCGGGAATTGCCCCGGGAAGCTCTATCTTTGCCGGCATCTGCGTCTGGGCCATGGGTGCTCCCTCTCTCGCGAAATCGTTTCCCCCTATGGTAGCGGGAGCGGGGCTCGAGCGCGCTCGAGAGCCGAACCTGTCAAGGGCCTGTTGGGGAATCAGGAACGGCTCGTCGCCCCCTCGCCGGCCGGCTTGCCGCGACCGGCACCGGCGGCTTCGGCCACTTCCCCGTCGAAGAACGCCTCGTCGGCAGGGGCCATGGCGTCGGCCACCTCATGGCGGTTCGCATAGCCCGTGAGAATCAGCGTGAGGGCCCCGTCGCCGGTCACGTTGCAGGCGGTGCCGAAGCTGTCCTGCAGCGCGAACACCGTAAGCACCAGCGCCGTGCCGGCCCCATCGAAGCCCAAAAGGCCCGTGACCAAGCCGAGCGAGGCCATCACCGTGCCGCCCGGCACCCCCGGCGCCCCGATGGCGAACACGCCCAAAAGCACGCAGAACAAAAGCATCGTCGGCAGGCTCGGCAGCGCTCCGTACAGAATTTGGGACACCACCATGCAGAAGAACACCTCGGTGAGCACCGATCCGCACAGATGGATGTTGGCGAACAGCGGAATGCCAAAGCTCACCATGTCGCGCCGCAGGGTCTTCGCCTGGCCGGCGCATTCCAGCGCCACGCCCAGGGTGGCCGCCGACGACATGGTGCCCACGGCCGTCAGGTAGGCCGATCCGTAATGGCGCAGCACCTCCCAGGGATTCGTGCGCGAGTAGGCCCCGGCTGCGCCGTAGAGCACCCCGAGCCACACGAAGTGCCCCACGAGCACAATGGCAATAACCACCAGGAACACCGGCAGCTGGCTCGTGAGCGTCCCTTCCCAGGCCAGACCGGCGAAGGTGCACACGATGAAGAACGGCAGAATGGGAATGACGATCTTCACCACAATGGTCAGCACCATGCGCTGGAACTCCACCAAGAGCGCCGTGAAGCGCGACGCCTTCGCCCACACCGCCGCCAGGCCCAGCATGAGCGCCAGGGCCAGGGCGCTTGTCACGGGCATGATGGCGGGAATGTCAAGGGGAAACTCCAAGCTGGGCACCTCGCGCAGGGCCTCTGCGCCCTCGGCCAGGGTAAGGTGCGGAATGATCCCGAAGCCCGCGGCCATGGAAAGCAGCGCGGCTCCCAGGGTAGACAGGTAGGCCGCAAGAAGCGCCACGCCCAGAATGCGCGACACGTTCTCGCCCAGCTTGGCAATGGAAGGGGCGATGAAGCCGACGATGATGAGCGGCACGCAGAACACGATGACCTGCCGCAGCACGTCGCCAATGGTAGCCACTACGGCAATGACCTCGGCAGACGCCACCGAACCGATCCCGAGGCCCGCCGCCACCGCCACCAGCAATATGAAGGGCAGGCTCGTGACCACCTGCTTGAGAATGGCCGCGCCGCCGCGCTTCGTCGTCTCCATCGCTCTCTCCCCTTTCCCTATGAGGCCCGCGCGAGCACCGCTTCGGAGGCCTCCACGGGCCGGGCCGGATCGCCCACCCAATCGTTCATGCTGCCGGCGTACAGCCGCAGCTCGGTATAGCCCACGCTCGCCAGATAGTCGCAGGCAATCTTCGCGTGGATGCCCGACTGGCAGTACACGATGACGGCGTCTTCGGGGAAGATGCCCTCGTCGCGGAACAGCTCGGCCAAGGTTTCAGCCGGGTCGTCGCTGGCCGCCGCCACATCGAGGCGCACGTTCAGCGCTGTGGGAATGTGGCCCGCATCGTAGAGCAACGGCGGCCGCACGTCCACCAAGGGCATGGACCCTCTCTCGCGCTCCACGTAATCGGCATCGACAACCTGATAAGCTCTCATGACATCACCTTCCGAGAATCGTTGCTCAGGGCGCATCGGGAACAAGAACGGGAACGGGGCAGGACAATGGCGCGACAACGGTGCCGCCATCCCGAGCCGCCGTACCGAACAGCGCCTCGCCCCCATGGTAGCGCTGGGGGCTGCGGAAACGGACAACGGCGTCGTTACGCTTTGCTTGCCGCTGAGCGGAAAAGTAGAATCTCCCCCACTCCCCCTTGACAGCGCTGTGACATTGCCTATACTTATTAATAGTTGTTCATATGTTGTTACGTTCAGAAGGAGCCGCCATGGCTAAGCCCGCATCACTGGAACAAGAGGCACAGCAGGTCGTGGAAACCGCCTGCGCCCAGATGATCGACTGCCCCTGCGGTTGCAACCGCGAATCCACGGCCACCTTGTTTACGGAAATGCCCGACGAGGAGCTGCTCTTCGATGTGGCCGACCTGTTCAAGGCGTTCTCGGACACCACACGCATCAAGATCCTGTTCGCGCTCATGGGCGGCCCCCTAAGCGTCACCGACATCACCGAGGCCGTCGGCTGTACCCAAAGCGCGGTGAGCCACCAGCTGCGCACCTTGAAGCAGGCCCGCCTCGTAAAAGCCGCCCGCGACGGCAAGAACGTCATCTACTCGCTGTCCGACGACCACGTGTTCACCATGCTCGCCCAGGGCATGACCCACGTCTGCGAGTAACCCGCACCGCGCACCCCAAGCACGCCCCCCCCCGAGCCCGACCGCTCGACCACCCGCAAGCCACCACCACGCCCCCCCCCGAAGGGGCCCCGCCGAGAAAGGAACTACCATGCGGAAATCATTCAAGCTGGAGAACCTCGACTGCGCCAACTGCGCCGCGAAGATGGAAACGGGCATCAACCAGCTGCCCGGCGTGAACAAGGCGTCCATCTCCTTCATGACGAGCAAGCTCGTCATCGACGCCGACACCGACGATGCCGAGGCCTTCGCCGCCATCGTCGACGCCGCCCAGCAGGTATGCACCAGCTACGAGAAAGACTGCCTCATCAAACGGTAGAACCGAGCATTTTTCCGATTTGTAAGAGCAGCGCGAGGGTTCGGGGCGATGCTCGACGCGCAGTTCCGCAGCGAACGGAAGTGTCCGGTGGACACTTCCGCCGAGCGAGGACTGTCTGAGCATCGAGTATTACCCCGAAGCCTCGCGCGAACGGCAAGAAACAGGAACCCACCATGAGCCCCAAGCAAAAACGCCTCCTCACCCGCATCATCGTTGCCCTCGTCATCTTCTTCGCCATCATCATCGTGGAAGAGACCGGCCTTTTGCGCGCCGCCTTCGGCAGCCCCGGCGACGTGTACGCCGAGTTCGCGCTCTTCCTCATCCCCTACCTCATCGCCGGCTACGACGTCATCGCCAGCGCCTTCCGCAACCTCTTCCGCGGCCACGCCCTCGACGAGGACTTCCTCATGACCGTGGCCACCTTCGGCGCCTTCGCGCTGGTGCTGTTCCCCCACACCGAGCCACACATGGCCGAGGGCGCCGCCGTCATGCTGTTCTTCCAGGTAGGCGAGCTGTTCCAAAGCTATGCCGTGGACAAATCGCGGAAATCCATCGCCGATATGATGGACATCGCGCCGGAGTTCGCCAACGTCATGGAAGAGGGGAAACTGAAGCAGGTGGATCCCTTCGAGCTGGCCCCCGACGACGAGTTCATCGTCATGCCCGGCGAGCGCATCCCGCTGGACGGCATCATCCTCACCGGTGACAGCCAGATCGACACCGCAGCGCTCACCGGCGAATCGGTGCCCCGCACGGCGCGCCCGGGCGACGAGGTTATCTCCGGCTGCGTGAACCTCACGGGCAAGCTCGCGGTACGTGCCACGAAGCCCTTCGAGGACTCCACCGTGAGCCGCATCCTGGAACTGGTGGAGAACGCCGCCGAGAAGAAGGCCCGCACCGAGAACTTCATCACGCGCTTCGCCCGCGTGTACACCCCCATCGTCGTGGGCGTGGCGGCCGTGCTCGCCATCGTGCCCCCGCTGCTGCTCGGCGGCGATTGGGCCGACTGGGTGCTGCGCGGCCTCACCTTCCTCGTGGTGTCGTGCCCCTGCGCGCTCGTCATCTCGGTGCCCCTGTCGTTCTTCGGCGGCATCGGGGGCGCCTCGCGCCTCGGCATTCTGGTGAAGGGGTCGAACTACCTGGAGGCCCTAGGTTCCACGGAAACCGTCGTGTTCGATAAGACCGGCACCCTCACCGACGGCACCTTCGCCGTGACCGAGCTGGCGTGCGCCCCCGGCGTGACCGAGGCCGAGCTCGTGGCCACCGCCGCCGCGGCCGAGGCCTTCTCCACCCACCCCATCGCCCAATCGGTGCGAGCCTACGGCGACGCCATGGCGAATGGGGAACGACCCGCTGCCAACGTCGCTCCGCTGGCCGAGCGCGTCCGCGACGTGCGCGAGGTGAGCGGCCAGGGCGTGGAGGCCGTCGTGGACGGTCGCGGCGTGCTCGTGGGCAACGGCAAGCTCATGACCGCCCATGGCGTGCCCTTCCAGGCGACCGATGCTGCGGGCACCGTGCTGTACGTTGCCGCCGACGGGGCCTTCCTCGGCACCATCGTCATCGCCGACACCATCAAGCCCACGGCCGCCCGGGCCATCGCCGACTTGCACGCGGCCGGCGTGAAGAAGACCGTCATGCTCACCGGCGACCGCACCGATGTGGCCGCCTCCGTGGCCGCCCGGCTCGGCATCGACGAGGTGCACGCCGAGCTGCTGCCCCAGGACAAGGTGGCGGAAGTGGAGAAGCTGCTGGCCGCCACCGAGCGTGATACCCGCGGCAAGGGCAAGCTCGCCTTCGTCGGCGACGGCATCAACGACGCGCCGGTGCTCACCCGTGCCGACATCGGCATCGCCATGGGCGCCATGGGGTCGGATGCCGCCATCGAGGCCGCCGACATCGTGCTCATGAACGACAACCCCGACGACATCGCGAAGGCCATCGACGTGGCCCGGCGCACCATGCGCATCGTGTGGCAGAACATCATCTTCGCCCTCGGCATCAAGTTCGCCGTGCTCATTCTGGCCGCCTTCGGCATCGCCAACATGTGGATGGCCGTGTTCGCCGACGTGGGCGTGGCCGTTATCGCCATTCTGAACGCCATGCGCGCCATGAACGTGAAACGCTACGAGAAGCGGTAAAACCGTACCGACCTCAGGCGCGTGGAGGCGTCCCCCGCGGGGCGTGCCTCCACGCGCAGTTCCGCAGCGACTGGAACAGCCCAGTGGGCTGTTCCACCAAGCGAGGACTGTGTGAGCATGGAGGTATGCCCCGCGGGGGACGCCGGGCAACCGGGACCTTCTCCGCCCCCATTCCCCAAGCGCCCAAATCAGCATTTCGGCAACCGCAAGTTCACAGACTTACCCATAGCCCCCCGAACGCATCTCGGGGGGCTATGCTTTTCACTGCGCAATGGCCCCATCCCTCATGCCGCCCGCGCCGCGCCCGTCGCGCGGATGTCGGCTCCGTCGCGAAGTCGTTGCGCGACACCGTGTTCCCGACCACTTTGGAGGTTCGTCATGAAAGACGAGAAGGAGACCTTGCGCAAGACCGACGAGAGCATTCACGTAATGGAGGGCTTCGACCCCGCCATCCTCTCCGATGTGCCCGCACCGGTCGCATCGCTGTATATTCCCGTTCACCACAGCGAGCGCGAGGAGCGCCGCGACATCTGGGATCGCGACATGTTCAAGGATCTCATGAAAGACGCCGAGCGCACCCTAGCCGAAAGCTACGGCAAGGACGCCTACAAGGGCATCCTGGAGAAGGCCGACTACCTGCTCGCCCATCCCGACATGCCACTGTGGCTGCACGCCGGCGAGGGTCTGGGATTCCTCATGGGCAACGACGACGTGTACGTGTACAACCTGTTCTTCGCCCCCGATCCCATGGTGGCCGCCGGCGACACCTATTTCGTGAAGCCGCTGCTGCGCAACTTCCAGTACGGCACCGAGTACTACATCCTGGAGCTGGGCAACGACCGCTTCAGCTGGGTGAAGGGCGACCGCGCCCATGTTCAGCGCCAGCAGCTGCCGCGCGAGGTGCACGACTATTTCAGCGAGCTCTTCGCCAACAGCGACGACACCGCCGCCGACATGAAGAAGGACGAGCTGGGCGCCCTGGACTATATCACCTTGGAAGGCCACATGGGCCAGTACCACGACCACCAGTCGCGCAACGACGTGAAGAAGGAAGACGCCGCCCAGTGGTTCCGCTACGTGAACAAGGCTGTGAACGACTACCTCGTGCGCGACGATACCACGCCCATCATCCTGTGCTGCGACGAGGAGTACGAGCACGCCTTCCGCAAGGTCTGCACCCTGCGCCACCTGCTGCCCGAGGGCATCAAGAAGGATCCGGCCGGCCTTGACGGCAAGGCACTGCTGGATGAGGCCCTCACCGTGATGGACGGCATCCGCGATGCGAACCTCAAGCAGGCCGCTGAGCAGTTCGGCGCCGATGCGGCCCACGGGAAGGCCTCCGACGACTTCGACGCCATCGGCATGGC
>Ga0073906_1002429_pt1 | contig 24525 bp, 21 predicted proteins | sample Inofromicrocosms_FD_65485 | JGI IMG/M metagenome (GOLD analysis project Ga0073906, IMG submission 65485) | Mouse cecum microbial communities from Vienna, Austria - Inoculum for glucosamine and mucus D2O microcosms | ecosystem: Host-associated > Mammals > Digestive system > Large intestine >...
TCAACAATCTCGGGGCTGTTCGTATTCGTATTCGTTCGCTTCTTGCTAGTATGCACAAACGTGAAAGAGAAAAGAAAGAAGATGTTTCTGCGACAGGAGATTACGCTGTTCGTAAGAAGATTTTTACCAAAGATATGCGTTCAGATTATACGATTTTAATACCACAAATGGCACCAATTCATTTTGAATTGCTAGAAACTGCTGTAAAAGCTAGTGGTTACCATGTAGAACTTTTACGAGAGTGTACAGAACATACCGTTGAAACTGGCTTGAAATATGTGAATAATGACGCTTGTTATCCATCGATTTTAGTAACCGGTCAAATGATTGAGGCGCTTCAATCTGGAAAATATGACTTGAACAAAACTGCGTTAATTATGTCGCAAACTGGTGGTGGTTGTCGTGCTACGAACTATATCGGGTTTATCCGAAAAGCCTTGAAGGATGCTGGCTTCCCAAATATCCCAGTTATTTCTTTCAATGTCGTTGGTATGGAAAAAATGCCTGGTTTCAAGATTACACCTGCATTAGTCGAACGTCTTTTGAAAACCGTTGTTTATGCGGATTTATTGCAAAAACTATTAACGAAAAACCGTGCTTATGAAGTTAATAAAGGAGAAACCCAAGCCTTATTTGATACTTGGATGGAAAAATGCAAGAAATACCTTGAAAAATCTACCGCAAAAGAGTTCAAGAACAGTATTTATAAAATGGTAAATGATTTTGAAAAAATTCCATTAGATACCTCTGTTCCAAAACCAAAAGTTGGCATTGTCGGAGAAGTTTTAATTAAGTATCATCCTTTTGGCAATAACTTTGTGGCTAATAAATTGGAAGAAGAAGGCGCAGAAGTTGTTTTACCAGATTTCATGGGCTTTGTGAAGTTTATTGCAACACATAAAGTTACCTTTAATACCTTATTAAAAACAGATAGAGTAAAGGCAAAAATCTTCCGAACTGCTATTAACCTAATCGATATTTTAGAAAAAGATGCAGTTGTTGCCTTAAAATCTTCCAAAAAAGGCTATCTACTTCCTTGCAACATCTGGGAATTAGAAACCAAGGTAAAAGATGTCTTATCCATTGGAAATCAGACAGGAGAAGGCTGGTTCTTAACGGCTGAAATGATTGAATACATTGAGCATGGTATTCCAAACATTATTTGTGTGCAACCATTTGCTTGTCTTCCAAACCATGTTGTTGGAAAAGGTGTTATTAAAACCATTCGTAGCAAATATCCAGAAGCCAACATTTCTCCGATTGACTACGACCCTGGTGCAAGTGAGGCAAACCAAACAAACCGTATTAAATTATTAATGACGGTTGCGAAAGACAATCTAAAACGCCAAATGAAGGAAAAAGAAATGGTGGACAAGGAAAACATTGTAGAAGATTTTTCCGAGCCTAAAATCGTAAAATAAAAAGAAAAGAGTAAGTTGTTCAAAACTTGCTCTTTTTTTCTAATCCATATCCACAAATTTATTCAAAAATGTGGATAACCATTTCGATTGTTGTCCTGATTTCTATTTTTCTTATCTGCTCTCGTTATTTTGCTCATATTTCGATTTTTATCTGTTTTATATCAAGTTATATGTCCGTTTGATAAAATTGGCTTAAAACTCATTTTCGTGCGTCGTTATAAAAATAAACGAAAGACCCCTCCGAAGAAGGTTCTTTCGTTTCGATTAGGCTTCATCAGATGACAGTGTCATCTTCGTCCAGCATCACAAACACGCCGCCCAACTTGGTTTTCACGGCTGCTGTAATCCCATGGCGTTCCATCGTCCGGATTTTTGCCTCGTGCAGTCTACGCTGGTTATCCGGAAGTGCCTTGAGCTCTTCCAGCGTTACTCTCTCCCCGAAATAGTACCAGCCGGATACGTTCTCCATCTCGCCAGTGAGAGTCTTGCCGTCCACGACCGCCTCGGTCTTGTCAAAGAATCGGAAGCCGAAACAGGGGTAATTATCGGGGATTTCGACCTTGTTTGCATTCCGTTCCGGGATTTCGCGGATAGAGGTGGGTCTGCTCATTATCACGTTATGCAGATATTCGACGTAGTGTCTTACAGTGGCCATAGTTGTCCTCCTAATCGTTGGGGCTGTCACTAGAACTCTAGCAACAATTTCCACAGTGATACATTTCTTATATTTCGCTGTATCCACGAATGATACCTATATTATACCACAAATTTACATAATTTTCAAATTCTGTGTGAACCATGTTTTTGTCCATACTTTGGCATAAAAAATAACACAAAGAAAATCAATTCTCTGTGTTATTTTATGGCGGAAGCGAGAGGATTTGAACCTCCGCGGCCCTTACGAACCCTAGCAGTTTAGCAAACTGCCCCCTTCAACCACTTGGGTACGCCTCCGTATTGGCGGAGAGGGTGGGATTCGAACCCACGATAGGCTACAAACCTATGCCAATTTTCAAGACTGGTGCCTTAAACCAACTCGACCACCTCTCCATGGTCCGTTACCAAAACAGTAACGGTATTATTTTAGCACTACTATAGCATTTTTGTCAATAGTAATCTTCCTCTTCCCTATCTTTTTTCTGTCATTGCTTTTTCTAAGGCAATTTTTTCTTCTTGGGATAATACATATTTGGATTCTCCCTTTTCAATTGGCTTTGCATAAATATTGGAGCCTTCAAAAGAATAAATACCATTTAGCATAATTCCCGTATTGTCTTTATCTAAAATAGCAAGTGTAAAACTAAGCTCGCTTCCAGTGTCTTTGAAAGCATTGTAGCGATGTACACCAATTTTTTGAAAACATCGATCTACATTGTTATCTAAACTTACTAGGTATTTCTCAATTTCTTCTTCTTTTTTCTCAATTTCTTTTACACTAGTAATATAGGCTTTCATCATCTCTTCTAAGGAGTTTCCTTCTCCTAATTTTTTCATAAAATCGGTATAATTTTTTCGAATTTTGTGCATACGAATGCAAAGAATGATAAAAGCAAGAATTAACACAACAATTAGTGCTAATAGGATTAGGCTAAAATTTTCTGTTCTTACAAAGTTTAGTATTTCTTCCATCTTTCTCCCCTACTTAATTAGTTCTAGTATTCTCTCTAAATCGTCATTTGATGCATATTCAATGATAATTTTTCCTTTTCTCTTTCCCGCATCTAATTTTACTTTTGTTCCAAAGAAACCTTGGAATTGGTTCTCGATATCGTGGTAAATGGCTTCATATTTCTTGTCTTTTTCTTTTAATTGTTTTCCATTTTTTACCTTTCTTTCAATATCTCTTACGCTGTCCCCTGTTTCAATGATTTTAAGTGCTAGTTTATATTGTTTTTCTGGGTCATCCACGGAAACCAAAGAACGGCAATGTCCTTCTGTTAGTTTTCCCTCTAGGGCTAAATCAATCACACGATTATCCAAATTTAAGATACGAATGGTATTAGCAATCGCACTTCTACTAATGCCAATGATTTCAGACATTTGCATTTGGGTAAGCGAATACTCTTCCATTAACTCTTTGAAACTTCTTGCTTTTTCAATTGGATTTAAGTCTTCTCTTTGGATATTTTCAATCAAAGAGATTTCTCGTTTCTTTCTTTCGTCATCATCACGGACAATACATGGCATTTCCTCTAAGCCTGCTCGTTTAGCAGCTCTCCATCTTCTTTCTCCAGCAATAATCTCGTAATATTCGTCTTGTTTTGACACAATAATTGGTTGAATGACACCATATCTTTTAATGGATTCCGCTAATTCGTCTAAACTTTCGGAATCGAATTGCTTTCTTGGTTGTCCTTTATTTGGCTCAATTTCGGTTAAGCGAATTTTTTCAATCACTTCTCCTGGTTTAATTTCTTTCTTTTCTTCTATAGCAGGCATTTCTGCAAATAACGCATCAAGCCCTCTCCCTAATCCTGTCTTTTTTACCATAGCAATCCTTCCCTTCTCTAATCCTCATTATTTTTCAAAAATTCTTTTGCAAATTTGTCATAACTCTTGGCGCCCTTAGATTTCGGGTCGTAGAGTGTGATTGGCACGCCATAACTTGGTGCCTCACTTAATTTGACATTCCTTGGTATAACGGTCTTATACACCTTATCTCCAAAGTAGTTTTTAATCTCTTTTACCACTTGATTGGATAAGTTTGTCCTTGCATCATACATGGTTAAAAGGGCTCCCTCAATTTCAAATGTCTTATTCAAATGTTTTTTGACTAAATTGATGGTATTGAGGAGTTGTCCTAATCCCTCTAATGCAAAATACTCGCATTGTACTGGTATCAGTACACTATCTGACGCGGTAAAAGCGTTTAGTGTGGTAAGTCCTAAAGAAGGTGGGCAATCGATTAAGATATAATCGAATTGGTCCTTAATTTTGTCTAATTTTTCCTTTAAACGTTGTTCTCTTGACATCATTGGAACAAGTTCAACCTCGGCTCCTGCAAGGTTTATGTTAGAAGGACATACCATTAAATTTTTGAGAGAAGATGGTTGCATAGTTTCTTCTGCTTCTACATCATTGATAATTAAGTCATAAACCGAAGTTTTGGCATTCTTATCAATCCCAAAGCCACTGGTTGCGTTGCCTTGCGGATCCATATCAATCATCAAAACTTTTTTTCCTTTTTGTGCTAGAATAGCGCTTAAATTCACGGTTGTCGTGGTTTTTCCAACACCGCCTTTTTGGTTTGCAATGGATATGATTCTTCCCAAAATTTCGACCTCCAAACATAAAAAAATTGACATACTAATCATATAAAAATATTCTTAATATGTCAATGGAAATTTGCAATATTTTCCTCTTTTTTTCAAATTTTAGAGTGGCTGTTTTGTAGGAACTCCCGCTTTTCTTGGGTAATCTTTTGGGGTTGGCTTTTCTTTTCGGATTTTGAAGATAGTACGTCCCATATCCGTTCCAAGTAAAACGAATTCTTTTTCTTCTTCTACCTTGCCTCCCAGAACCGTTAGCGCGTTTTTACTCTGTTCTAATTCGGCTTTTCCATTACTTCCTTTCATACAAACACAAAATCCATTTACTTTTACAAACGGAATTAAATATTCTAATAAAATTGGCAATGGTGCAACTGCTCTGGACACAGCAAAGTCATACTGTTCACGATAGTTTGCGTCTTTTCCTAAATCTTCTGCTCTTCCATGAACAATGTGTACATTTTCTAGTCCTAATTCTTTTTTCACTTCGGCTAAGAAAATCGTTCTTTTTTGAAGTGAGTCAGCTAATAATACCTCTGCGGTCGGGTCGAAAATGGCATATGGTATTCCTGGAAAGCCCGCTCCAGTTCCAACATCGATTACTTTCTTTCCATTTTCTAAATAGGGGCAAATGGTAAGCGAGTCGATAAAGTGCTTTACCATAACCTCTTCTGGCTCTGTAATTGCCGTTAAATTCATTTTCTGGTTCCATTCGATTAACAGGTTTAGATAGCCATAAAATTGTTGTAACTGCTTCTGTGTTAAGGTAAGCCCCATTTGACTTGTTTTTTCTTGCAGTTCTTGGCAAAATTTAGTTTCGTCCATTATTTTTCTCCTCTCTTATTTTGTTCTAAGAAAATGAGTAAGACGGAAATATCGGCTGGTGATACACCAGAAATACGAGAAGCCTGTCCGACTGACTCTGGCTTGATTTTGTTGAGTTTCTGTCTGGCTTCTAAGCGCAAGCCTTTGATTTGTTCATAATCAATGTCTTGTGGCAATTTCTTTTGCTCTAATTTCTTAAATTTTTCTACTTGACTTTCTTGTAATTTGATATATCCTTCATATTTCACTTGGATTTCTACTTCTTCTGCTACTTCGATTGGCAATTCTGGCATTTGCTCATCAATTTGGGCTAAGTCTTGGTAACGGATTTCGGTTCTTTTTAATAGTTCATCCATCTTACTGCCAGTTGTTAATTCTGATGTTCCTTTCTGGCGTAAAAACTCGTTTACTTCCTTGGTTGGTCTTACAACGGTCTGGTGCAAGCGTTCCACTTCTGCTTCAATTTGTGCCTTTTTGTGTAAAAATGCTTGGTATCTTTCCTCCGAAATCAGTCCAACACGATGTCCAATCTCTAGGAGTCTTAAATCCGCATTATCTTGTCTTAGCAAAAGACGATATTCGGCTCTCGAAGTCATCATACGGTATGGTTCATTGGTTCCTTTGATGACAATATCGTCGATTAAAACCCCAATATATGCTTGTGTACGGTCTAAAATAACTGGTTCCATTCCTTTTAATTTGCAGGCTGCATTGATACCTGCAATAATCCCTTGTGCTGCTGCTTCTTCATAGCCAGAAGTTCCATTGATTTGGCCAGCAAAGAACATCCCATCAATCGTCTTGTATTCCAAGGTTAATTTTAATTCCGAAGGGTCAATACAATCATATTCGATGGCATAAGCTGGTCGCGTAAACTCCACATTTTCAAGTCCTGGAAGTGTGCGATACATAGCAATTTGCACATCTTCTGGAAGCGACGAACTCATGCCTTGTACATATAACTCGTCCGTATCTCTTCCGATTGGTTCAATAAACACTTGATGTCTTTCTTTATCTTTGAAACGTACTACTTTGTCCTCAATCGATGGACAATAACGAGGTCCTGTACCTGTAATCTCGCCTGAAAAAAGTGGTGAGCGGTGTAAATTTGCACGAATAATTTCGTGGGTCTTTTCGGTCGTATAAGTTAAATAGCAAGGTAATTGGTTTGGATCTTTTCGTCTTTCATTTTCAAAGGAAAACATTTCAATTTCCGAGTCTCCCTCTTGCACTTCCATTTTAGAAAAGTCTACCGACTTTTTGTTGATTCTAGCTGGTGTTCCCGTCTTAAAGCGGATTAAGTTAATCCCAATTTTTCGGAGTGTATCGGACAGGCGAACCGCTGGAAATACGCCATCTGGTCCACTTTCATACGATACCTCTCCAATGTAGATTTTTCCTTTCAAATACGTACCAGTCGCTAAAATAATGGCATCGACTTGGTAGATTGCACCGATATTGGTTTCAATCCATTTTACTTTTCCATCCTCTACCCCAATATCTACGATTTCTGCTTGTTTCAGGAATAGATTTTCTTGCTTTTCCAGTGTGTGCTTCATTTCCAATTGATATCTTTTACGATCTGCTTGTGCTCGAAGCGAATAAACCGCTGGTCCTTTGGAGGTATTTAACATACGCATTTGGGTATAGGTTTTGTCGATATTTTTTCCCATCTCTCCACCAAGGCAATCAATCTCTTTGACTAAATGTCCTTTGGAACTTCCTCCAATGTGTGGATTGCATGGCATATTCGCAACTGCTTCTAAGCTAATGGAAAACAATAAAGTCTTCATTCCCATTCTTGCCGCAGCAAGTGCTGCTTCACAACCAGCATGTCCTGCTCCGATTACTGCTATATCATATTTTCCTGCTTGATAACTCATTTCTTACTCCTTTTTCTCGTTTTTTGTGAAACAAGAACTCTTGTTTGTCTGCTCGTAGGCTTCACTCTGCACCTTTTCGACATTTTTCGCGTGTCGAATTTTACTTTTTCTCTTTCTTTTCAAAATCCATTTTAAGCAACTTTTGATGGTTGGTCATAGAATTACTCGTTTTTATTCTAAAAGCGTCTTATTTTTAATTCTCGTGCGTCATTTTCCAAGACAAAACTTATGGAAGATCTCGTTAATAATATCATCTGAAACTTGATCTCCAGTAATCTCTCCTAATGCCTCTAAAATTTCTTTGATTTCCACTGCTATTAAATCCACTGGCATGTTTTCCCAAATGGCACGTTTTGCTTTTTCACTTGCTTCCTCTGCTCGATGGATTAGATTTTTGTGTCGAATATTTGTAATAATCACTTCCGAATCCGATTGTAACTGTTCCAATTGAAACATTTTCGTGATTTCTTGGTACATTTCTTCCATCCCATCTCCTAATTTCGCAGAGATTTTAATGATTTTTTTCTTAGTTTTCTGCAATAACGCTTCATTTTCTAAACCAATATCTCCTTGGTCCATTTTATTCAGAAGAATAATCGCATTTTTGTCCTGTATTTGGCTTAAAATGGTGCTATCTTCCGCTGTTAATGCTTCAGTTCCGTCCATAATATGAATGACCAATTCGGCTTCTTTCATGAGTTTAAGGGCTCTTTCTACCCCAATTTTCTCAATTTCATCCTCTGTTTTTCGGATACCAGCAGTATCAATCAATTTGAGCGGAATTCCACGAATAGTAATCATTTCTTCAATGGTATCTCTCGTTGTTCCTGCAATATCGCTAACAATGGCTCTTTCCTCGTGTAAAATGGCATTTAATAGCGAAGATTTTCCGGCATTTGGTCTCCCTACAATAACTGTTTTTATGCCTTCTTTTAGGATTTTTCCGGTTTCAAAACTCTTTTCTAATTGATTTAGTGATTGTGAAACATCCTCTAATTTCCTTGCCATTTCTGGGTTTGTTACCTCTTCGATATCATATTCTGGATAATCAATCGAAGCCTCAATATCTGCCATTAAATCTAATAAAATACCCTGAATTCCCCTGATTTTCTGGGAAAGTTGTCCTTCTAATTGTTGGGTAGACGCTTGTGCTTCTTTTTCGCTTTTGGCTTGAATTAGGTCAATAATCGACTCGGCTTGGGATAAATCCATTCGACCATTAAGGAAGGCTCTTTTCGTAAATTCTCCTGGTTCCGCAAGGCTTGCTCCTGCTTGCAAACATGCTTCTAATACCATCTTTAGCACCATAATTCCGCCGTGACTGTTAATCTCGCACATATCTTCTGTGGTGTAACTTTTTGGGCTCTTAAAATAGGAAACTAACACTTCGTCAATCACTTTCGTTGTTCCAGGATGCACAATTTTCCCATATTTCATGGTATAGCCTGCAATATCTTCGATGGATTGTGCTTGTTTTGGCACAAATATTTTTTCTAAAATCGCAAAACATTGTGGTCCACTCATACGCACAATTCCAATTCCGCCTTCTCCCATTGCCGTAGAGATTGCTGCAATTGTTTCCATTCTTTTTTCCTCCTTTTTTGCAGAAAAAAAGTCAAAGTTAGAATTCGTTTTTGGGTATCCCAAACACAAAAATCTTCACTTTGACTTCCGATTTTTTATCTCTTTTCAATTACAATTCTTCTGCGTGGTTCTTCGCCTACGCTGTGTGTTTCCACACGATTATTTTCTTGTAGTTTGCTGTGGATAATCTTTCTTTCATATGCTGTCATTGGTTCTAATGTAATGGATTTTCCAGTTCTAACAACAGATTTTGCTACTTTCACGGCTAATTCTTCTAATGTTTTTTCTCTTCTTTGCTTATATCCCGCAATATCTACCACTACTTTTACCTTTGCTTTATGGTTTTTATTTGCGATGGTGGATAATAATGTTTGAAGTGCATTTAAGACTTCTCCACGGTATCCAATAAATTCAGAAGCATTTTCTCCCTCTAAATTTACTTGAAGGATAGAACCTTCAATCCTTACGGAAGGTTGAATTTGCTTTTCTTTTAGACTGGCTACAAATTCATTCAAAAAAGTTTCCACTGCCGTTTTGGATTGTTCTAACTCTTCTTTACTAACTTCTATTTTTTCTGGTTGATTTCTTTTTTCTTCTCTTTTTTTCGGGCTAGTATGGTTTGTTTTTTCTTCTTTTAATACCATTTTTACCTTCACAACTCTTGGTGCCAAAATACTGAAGAAACTTCTTTTTTCTTCTTGTTCTAATACCGTAATTTCAACTTTATCTTTTGAAACTTTTAACTCTTTTAAGCCTTTATCAATGGCTTCGGTTGTCGTTTTTCCTTCAAAAATAAGTTCTTTAGGCATTCTCTTTTTCCTCCTTATGTTGGAAATATATATTGATTAAAATTCGTTCTGCTATCATAACAAGATTTCCGACAAGCCAATATAAAGCAAGTCCAAGTGGTGCAATAAAGGCAATCGATATCGACATAATCGGCATCATGTAACTCATATTTTTATTCATTTGCTCCATGGCTAATTCTTCCTCTGTCTTAGCCGGAACGATACCTTCTTCATTTTTCTTCTTTTTCGTAATATTGTTGGTCATACGAATAGAAATAACCGATGAAATCACGTAAAGCACTGGAATAATGTATACAGTCCAGTCCCCTAGATTTTGGGTTGGAACTTTTCCTAAATCAAGACCAAAGAAATCCATATTTAGATTAACTCTTTCGTCCTCTGCTCCATATTTGTTAATAATTCCAATTTCACGATAAGAGGCTCTTCCCTCATTTTCTTCTTGTATTTTATCTGCATAATACTCGATTACCGTTTTGTTTCGGATGCTCTCGTCTTCTGCATTTTCGTCATATTTTTCAGTTAATTTCTTCATATGCGTTAGTGGTTGACTTACTAAAATAAAGACAGATATTACAATTAGAATTTGCAGAATTCCACTTAAACAGCCGGAAAATGGACTGGTTCCGTAACGTTTGTACATCGCCATCATTTCTTGATTTAACTGTTCTGGATTATTTTTATAACGAAACTGTAATTGTTTCATTTCTTCTTGCATTTTTGAGTTGGTTCGTAATGATTTTTGCTGTTTTAACGAGATTGGTAATAAAATAATTCTGAGAATGACTGTAAACGCAATCATTGCCCATCCGATAATTGTTAAATAACGTATACAACGCATTTAACAAATATCCAAAAAGATCTGCAATAAAACCCATTCTTTCTCTCCATCTATTTCAAAGGGTCATAGCCTCCTTTTGCAAAAGGATGACACTTCAAAATTCTTCTTAAACTATAAAAACACCCTTTCCAAAAGCCATATTTCTCAAAGGCTTGTCTTGCATATTCACTACAACTTGGATAAAACTTGCAATGATATCCGAGAAGCCGAAAAAAGTGGAGAAATATACTTTTGATAAAGTTTCAAAAAATATACACTTATTTTTTTCATGTTATTCTTCCTTCAAAATCTTGGCTTTGCGAAAAATCTTTTCCATATCCTCTTGTATGATATAGAAATCTGCTTGCTCTGCTGGTACTTTTTTATTCCAAATAAAAACAAGATTATTTCCGCTTACTAATTTTTCTTTTTGTAAACGATAATTTTCTCGAATTAACCTTTTGAGGCGATTTCTCGTAACTGCCTTTCCGATTTTGGTACTAACCGCAATCCCAAGAAAATTTTTCTCTTTTTTATTTTTGGAACAATAGCATAAAATTTGCCTTCCCGCATAAAATTCGCCTTTTTGTAGGACATTCTTAAATTCATAATTTTTCTTCAAGGTATCTATTTTTTTCATAATTCGTACCCGATTATTTTCTCTTAAACAAATGCAAAAAGACCACAATCTTGGCGGCCTCTTGGTTTTGCTTAAGCACTTAATTTTTTTCTTCCTTTTGCTCTTCTTGCTTTTAATACATTTCTTCCAGATTTTGTTTTCATTCTCTTCATAAAGCCATGTTCTTTTTGTTCTTGTCTCTTTTTTGGTTGGAATGTTCTTTTCATTTCCTTGCACCTCCCTGATTTTGTGTTTTATATACAGCCGTAAGACGGATATATTTTTTCTAAGCCTTTCGATTATATCGTAAAAGTGTTAATTTTGTCAAGGTATTTCTAGGAATTAAAAGTATTTTTGCTTTTTTCTCTTTTTTTATTGACTATTCTACCTTTACTTTGATATTATAAGGCTTAAATAGGGGAAATTAACTTTTATGGCGACAAAGCATTGATACATCACTCTTCTAGCAGTTATCCACATGTGGATAACTAACGAAGTAGGGGGTGTGGATAACTTGTTTTAGGACTTTTTCTTGCAATTTTCCCAAAAGGTTTGATATGAAAATTTGGAAGGACTGAAAAAAATGTCAAAAGAACTGGACGAACTTTTAACAAAAGCCAAAGATCTTTTAAAAGACGAAACGACAAAAATTTCATACGAAACTTGGATTAAAAATTTGGAAATTGACAGTGTAACCAACGACCACATTGTCTTGGTTGCCACTTCAACTTTTCAAAGAGATGCGGTTGATTCCAGATACCACGATTTATTGCAAAATACGTTTAAGTTTATTACCAATCGTGATTGCACGTTATCAATTATTGTAAAAGAGTCTGGAAAAACCGAAATTTCTTCTCAGGCTCCTGTATCTCAGCCAGTCGATTTAGACGCCAATACAGGATATGTGAATTCCATTTTTAAGCAAGAGTATACTTTTGATACCTTTGTCGTAGGAAACAACAATCGTTTTGCACACGCTGCAGCCCTTGCAGTTGCGGATGCTCCTGCCACTTCTTATAACCCACTTTTTATTTATGGTGGTTCTGGACTTGGCAAAACGCACCTTTTGCATGCGATTGGAAATGAAATCTTAAGAAAAAACAGAAATAGTAACATTTTATATGTAACTTCTGAAAAATTTACAAATCAACTCATCAATGCCATTAAAGATAACAAAACGGATCAATTCCGTAATCTTTATCGTAACATTGATGTCCTTTTGATTGATGATATTCAATTTATTGCTGGGAAGGAGAGAATTCAGGAAGAATTTTTCCACACCTTTAATACCTTACACGAAAACGGAAAGCAAATTATTCTATCCAGTGATCGCCCTCCAAAAGATATGCAATTATTAGAAGACCGTCTAAAATCTCGCTTTGAATGGGGTTTAATTGCAGATATCTCTAGCCCAGACTATGAAACACGTTTAGCGATTTTGCGTAAAAAAGCACAATTAGAAAATGTATTAGTCGATGATGAAATTCTATCCAACATTGCAAACCGTATTGATTCCAACATTCGTGAATTAGAAGGGGCACTTATGAAACTCATTGCAGAATCTTCTTTAATCAATACGCCAATTACGATGGAAATGGCAGAACGTGCAATCAATAACATTGTTTCCCAAAAAGATAAAGTCATTTCATCTGATTTTATCCAAGACACGGTTGCCAAATATTTTAATATTTCGATTAAAGATTTACGCAGTTCGAAACGTTCAAATGATATTGCTTTTCCAAGACAAATCGCGATGTACCTTTGCCGAAATGTAGCACAAATGTCTTTACCGCAGATTGGAAAAGAGTTTGGAAAAAGAGATCATACAACGGTTATGCACGCTTGCAATAAAATTGAAAAAGAAATGAAAGATAATTCTAACACAAAATTGATTGTGGAAAGTGTGAAAAAGTTATTGGTGTCGGACAAACAGTAAGACCAAAAAAGGGTTGCTCCGATTTTTGAAATTTTTGTTTGTAGAACAAATTATTTCATCCAGATAATTCGAGTTCTCCCTACGGAAGCCTTACATTGGTTATCCACACCCTGGTGTGAAAAAGGTGTTAAAAAACTGTTAATATCTCCTTTTTCCACAAAATACTTTTTCTTGTGTAGATAAGTTTCTTTCTTTTCCACAAAGATATCAACAGCCGTAAGTATAGGGAAATGAAATATGCACAGAGTTATCCACATTATCCACAAGACCTACTACTACTACTACTAAAATATATTTAATATTTATAAAAGGAGTTTGATCAAAATGAAAATTGTTTGTGAGAAGGACAAAATCCTCAAAGCGATAAATTCCGTAACAAAAGCTGTCGCTTCTAAAACAACGATGCCGATCTTAGAAGGTATTTTTATTCAAACAAATGAAAACCAAGTAAAATTAACCACTTATGATTTAGAAATCGGAATTGAATATATTATTGAATGTGATGTAAAAGAACAAGGAGCAACTGTTGTGAATGCCATCATGTTTAGTGAAATTATTCGTAAATTACCAGATACCGATATTAAAATTGAAATTAACGATAAAAATTTATTAGTGATTGAATGTGAAGGTTCTTTATATAAATTAGCAACCATGAACCCAGATGAATTCCCAGAACTTCCACAAATCAATATTGAAAATTCCATTGAAATTGAACAAAATTCATTAAAAGAAATGATCCGCAAAACGATTTTTGCAGTTAGTACCGAAGAAAATCGACCAATTTTTACCGGTTGTTTATTCCAAATTAGTAACAATAAATTGAATGTTGTTGCCGTAGACGGTTTCCGTTTAGCATGGAAAAGTAAGTTCTTGCAAAATAAAATTAACGATTTTACAGCGGTTATTCCAGGAAGAACTTTAAATGAAATCAATAAAATCATTTCTGATTCTTTTGATAACATTAAAATAGGAGTAGCTAAAAATCAAGCCTTATTTGAAATGGAAAATTGTAAAGTTGTTACCCGTTTATTAGATGGAGAATTCTTAAATTATTCCAGTGTTATTCCAGAAAATTGGGAAACTAGAATTCGTGTCAATCGAGATATTTTACAAAATTGTTTTGAAAGAGTTAGTTTAATTTCTTCTTCTAGCATTGAAAAAGAGAAGAAATATCCAGTAAAAGTACTTGTGGAAATTGGAAAAGTAACCATTTCTTGTACGAACCAAACAGGAGACGCAAAAGAAGAAATCTATGTAGAATCGGAAGGAAAGAATTTGGAAGCAGGATTTAATCCAAAATATTTCCTTGATGCACTTCGTGCAATTGACGATGAAGAAGTCTTTGTTGATTTTGGGACAAGCATTTCTCCATGTGTCATTCGTCCTGTTGAAGAGGGCGATTACACTTATATGATACTTCCAATTCGATTAAAAGATTAAAATGGGGAAGGGTTTTCCACAATTTATGAGCAAATTGTGGAAAACGCTCTTGTAAATGGGAGCAAAAATGAAGATACAAAAAATACAATTAAAACATTTTCGTAATTATTCTAATCTTGAAATTTCACTTGGAAAAGGCATCAATATTTTTTATGGAAATAATGCACAGGGAAAAACAAATATATTAGAAGCAATTTTTCTTTGCAGCATTGGGCGCTCTTTCCGAACCAATAAAGAAAAAGAACTCATTCAATTTGGAGAAGACCTTGCAACAGTTCAGTTAGATTTTGCAAAAAAAGACCGTGAGGGAAGTGTCAAATATACCATCAATCCGAAAAAAAGTATTACGGTAAATGGTGTAAAAATAAAAAGATTGAGCGAATTATTAGGAAATATCAATACGGTTATTTTTACACCAGATGACATCAATATCCTAAAAAATGGGCCTGCTGCAAGACGTAAATTTTTAGATATTTATATTAGTCAGTTACGACCAAAGTATTTATATACATTAAATTTATATGGAAAAACATTAGAACAACGTAATAATTATTTACGATTGCCAGAAAAAAAAGAAGAAATGTTAGAAATTTGGGATGAAAAATTAGCAGAATACGCAGAAATTATTTTTCATTACCGACAAGAGTATATCCAAAAAATAAAAGAAAAAATCCAAAAAATTCATCAAAATATTACAGAAGGAAAAGAAGAAATTAACCTATTTTATCGTTCGGACTTTGAGAATAAAGAACAATTTCAAAAAATCTTAAAAAATCATCGAAAAATAGATTTTATGAAAGGTTATACTTCAAAAGGAATTCACCATGATGATTTTGAAGTATTTTTGAATGATAAAATGGTCAATGTTTATGGCTCTCAAGGGCAACACAGAACAGCAATGCTTTCCTTAAAAATGGCAGAATTAGAAGTTATCGAAGAGGAAATCGGAGAAGCCCCGATTTTATTATTAGATGATTTTATGTCCGAATTAGACCAGACCAGAAGAAAAAATTTCCTTCAATATATTCAAAATGCGCAAGTTATTATTACGGGAACGGAAAAAATGGAATTTGAAAATTTAGATTATTCCATATTCCATGTACAAAAAGGAGAAATAAATTAATGTTTTTACATATCGGAAAAGATTTCGTGATCCATCAGAAAGACTTAATTGCGATACTTTCCATTGAGGCAATTCAAAATAAAAAAAGTTTTGAAGATATTTGCAAAAGTTTGAACATTCATGATAAGATAATAGATGTATCAGATCAAAACATGAAATCGCTCATTTTAGTAAAAGAAAATGGCGAAACAAAAGGATATATTACCAATATATCATCAATGACATTAGCAAAAAGAGCGCAAGAATAATGCGTGTTTGGAGGTTGTAAAAGAAAATGGAAAAATTTGAACATGAATATGGTGCAGACCAAATACAGGTATTAGAAGGATTAGAGGCTGTTCGAAAAAGACCAGGTATGTACATTGGAAGTGTATCCATCCGAGGATTGCATCATTTAGTGTACGAAATTGTAGACAATGGTGTAGATGAAGCATTAGCTGGTTATTGCAATGAAATTAGCATTACCATAGAGCCTGGAAACGTTATTTGCGTAGAGGATAACGGTAGAGGAATACCAGTCGAAATTCATCCAAAAACTAAAATTTCAACAGCAGAAACCGTCTATACGGTTCTTCATGCTGGTGGAAAATTTGGTGGCGATAGTGGATACAAAGTATCTGGTGGACTTCATGGAGTAGGTGCCTCTGTTGTTAATGCATTATCCAAATGGGTGGAATTAACCATTCAAAGAGATGGTGGAATTTATCAATTAAAATTTGAAGGTGGAAAAACCGTTCAAAAACTAGAGAAAATTGGAGATTCGAATCAAACAGGGACAAAAGTTCGATTTTTAGCAGACGATACCATTTTTGAAACCCTAGAATATGACTATGCAACACTTGAAAATCGTTTCCGTGAAATGGCGTTCTTAAATAAAGGATTAAAAATTAAGGTAGCAGATTTAAGAGGGGAAACGCCAGTAAAAGCAGAATTCCATTATGAAGGTGGATTACAATCTTTTGTAGAATTCTTAAATAAAAATAAAGAAAAATTACATGAAAAACCAATCTACATTGAAAAAGATGGGGAAGTGCCGGTTGAAATTTCCCTTCAATATACAACTGCATATTCCGAAAATATTTATTCTTTTGTTAATAACATTAACACCATTGAAGGTGGAACTCATTTAGAGGGCTTCAAAAGAGGACTTACCAAAGTATTCAATGATTATGCAAAAGCCCACAATATCTTGAAAGAAAAAGACGGAAACTTGCAAGGAGAGGATATCAGGGAAGGGATTACCGCTGTTATTTCTGTCAAAGTAAAAGAACCACAATTTGAAGGACAAACTAAAACAAAGCTAGGAAATAGTAATGTTACAGGAATTGTACAAAGCATGGTAAATGATGTATTATCTACATTTTTAGAAGAAAACCCATCCATTGCCAAAACCATTTTGGAAAAATGTGTAAGTGCGTCCCGTGCAAGAGAAGCAGCCAGAAAAGCAAGAGAATTAGTTCGTAGAAAAAATGCCCTAGAGTCTACAACACTACCAGGAAAATTAGCAGACTGTAGTGAAAAAAATTCGGAAGTTTGCGAAATCTACATCGTTGAGGGAGATTCCGCAGGTGGAAGTGCAAAACAGGGAAGAGATAGACGTTTCCAAGCCATTCTTCCTCTTTGGGGAAAAATGCTAAATGTTGAAAAATCCAGAGCAGATAAAATTTATAATAATGATAAATTGCAACCAGTTATTCTAGCAGTTGGTGCCGGAATTGGAAATGATTTTGATATTACCAAAATCCGTTATGGAAAAGTCATTATCATGGCCGATGCCGATGTCGATGGAGCTCACATCCGAACTTTATTACTAACCTTTTTCTTCCGCTATATGCGACCACTTATTGAAAATGGAAATGTGTATTTAGCACAACCACCACTTTTCAAATTATTCAAAAAAGGAATGGAAGACATTTATTGGTATGAAGAAGATTTAACAGGTGCTTTCAAAATTCTAGAAGAAAGGGGAATTCCAAGAGAGCAAGTCAGTATTCAAAGATACAAAGGTCTTGGAGAAATGAACCCAGAACAATTATGGGAAACAACCATGAACCCAGAAACTAGAATTTTAGTAAAAGTAAAAATGGAAGATGCCATTAAAGCAGACGAAATCTTTACTGTACTAATGGGGGACGAAATTGGTCCACGTAGACAATTCATTGAAGATAATGCAAAATATGTAAAGAACTTAGATATCTAAAAAATAAAGAAGACATCAAAGGAGGAAACTCTTTTGATGTCTTCTTTTCGTAAAACCAATATCAATCTTCAACGAAAACAAACTAACCGAATGGGCAGACTTAATATACATTACTGCATAAATAAGCCTTAAATCCAATTAGAATATCCTTTGTTTGACAATAGATACACTGGAGAACAGCCAAATTCATCCCAATCAAATGGACTATTATTAACCATTTCACAATCTAAAAATTATCGTAACATCGAATGAATAACCTACGGAAGAACCGATTTCAGCTCTTTTTGCAAATGATTCACTCTACCATCGCCGACCTATATTCACCATAAAAATAGCAAATATACATCTTTGCTCGAATTTGGAATAGCCAAGACAAAGACCACGCCAAACTCTTAGTTAAACCAATATCAATCTTACAATTTTAGTTTTCTCCAAAAAGAAAAAAATATTCATAAAAAAAGAAAAAAAACATAAAAATGAAGAAAAGGCAGGAGGGGAAAATGAGAAGTAATATTGTAGAAAGTGAACTAAGTTATGGATACCGAAAATTGATTGGCAATATTCAATTTTTGCAATATGAATTTCGAGATATTCCTTGTTTCGAAATTGGAAGCATTGGCACAAGCACCTTAAAAAAGAAAATACCATATATGCAAATTGGGAAAGGAAACCGAAGTATTTTCGTTAATGCGGCACATCATGCAAATGAATGGTTAACAAGCCTGGTTAGTATGATGTTTTTTGAGAAAATATTAAATTTATTTCGTGAAAAAAGAACGTATAAAACCTATGCAATTTACGAATTACTGCAAAATACCAAGTTGTTTTTTGTGCCAATGGTAAATCCAGATGGCGTAGATTTAGTGGTTAAAGAACCATATATTTTTCAGCAAAAGGAATATTTAAATCTTATTTTTAAGAATTACGGAAAAATAAAAAATTGGAAAGCTAATATTCGAGGTGTTGATTTAAACTTAAATTATCCTGCCAAATGGGAAAAAGCAAAAAATGCAAAAAGAAAAAAAGGAATTAGTTATCCACATTACCGTGATTATGTAGGTCCTAATCCCTTGTCAGAAGTGGAAACGCAAAATATGGTAAGCCTTTCGAATATTCTTCAATTTGATTTAAGTATCTCACTTCACTCGCAAGGAGAAGAAATTTATTGGGATGATTTTCAAGGAAAAATTCCAAAAAGTAAAGAAATTGGAGAAAAATTTGCAGCCGTTTCTGGTTATACATTAACAAAACCAGAAATTGATTCTTCTTATGCAGGATATAAAGATTGGTTTGTAGAGCGTTTTCAAAAGCCAGGTTATACCATTGAAATTGGAAAAGGAAATCCAGGTGAGCCATTACCAATTTCACAAGCAGGAGAAATATTAGAAAAAATAGAAGAGATTTTTTTGGTTGCGTTAGAAGAAATCGGAAAATAAATAAAATATTTCAGAAAAAAGATTGACAAAAAATGGAAAACATTGTAAGATGTCAAACAGGAGGTAATATGGAACAAAAGAATATAAAATCAATCCAAGAATGGCTTCCCATTCAGCAAGTACAAGCCACTGGGACCATTCTTTTGAAAAACCACACAATGGTCAAGATATTAAAAATTAGTTCAATCAATTTTAGTCTAAAAACAGAGTTTGAAAAAGAAAGCATCTTAAATTCCTATAAAATTTTATTAAAAACTTGTAACTTTCCATTCCAAATAGTTATCCACAGCACGAAAGAAAATTTAACCAATCAGGAAAAAGAAATCCACAGGCTCAATGAGGAAGAAAATGAAAAAATAAAAAAAATAGCAGAAAAATATTTACAATATTTAAAACAATTAAATAATTCGCAAAAATCATCGCGAAAAAAATTCTATATTATTTTGCAAAGTGACCTAGCAAATCCAGAATTACAGGAAGATGAATTAAAAGAAAAATACCTAAAAATAAAAGAGTGTTTATCCAGATGTGGAAATATGGTATATGAAATAACGGAAAAAAAAGAAACGATTGCATTATTACAATCTTTTCTACAAGCAAGGAGTTTTGCTTATGATAAAGGATAAGCTCAAACAGCTTTTATTTCCACAACCAGAAAAGCCCAAAGAAAAACAAGTAGAATTTCTGAGCGGAACATTTTCCGAAAAAGATCAATTAAGCCCTGGTTATTTTAATTTAGAAAATCCAAAATATTTTGAAATCGATCAAAGATTTTATTCTACACTTCTCATTGTAAATTATTATCGAGAGCAAACGGATTTAATTCTAAAAACGTTAATTGACTCGAATTTAGATCTAAATATTTCCGTATTTTATGAAAAACAAAATCCCTATAAAATAATTAAAGATTTAACCTATCATATTGGTACCGTATCGGTAGAATTAAAAGATGGAAATCAAAATAAATCCGATATCGATATCGCAGCATTTACATATAATGATGCAAAATATATTAGGAGAGAAATCCAAGTAAATGGAGAAGACTTTTACTTTTTATATATTTATATTATGACCTATGCAAAAGATGAAAAAGAACTAGAATTTTTACTCAGCCGTTTAGAAGGATTATTGGAGTCAAAAGGGATGCAAACCAGAAGAGCCTATTTTCGCCAGGAAAAATCTTTTTTAGCGAGCCTTCCACTTATGCTAAACAGCAAAGAAGTAAAAGAAGTAACCAGAAGAAATGTATTAACAAGTGGAATTGTTTCAACCTATCCATTTATTTCTTCTTCGATTTGTGATGAAAATGGAATTTTTGTAGGAACGAACTTATATAATCACTCTCTTATTTTTATCAATAAATATAATACCGAAAAATATAAAAACGCCAATATGTGTATTTTTGGAACAAGTGGTGCAGGAAAATCTTTTTATACCAAATTACTCATTATTCGTCATTACCTATGGGGAATTGACCAATATGTCATTGATCCAGAACGTGAATATGAAAAAATGTGTCAAGTTTTAGATGGGACTTTATTAAAAATTGGGCCATCCTCGCAGACCTATATTAATATTTTAGATATCCGAAAAGAAAGTGTAGAAGACTCTGAAAAAGGATATTTAGCAACGAAGATTGGAAAACTTATTGGATTTTTGAATTTAATTTTTGGAGAATTAAATGAAGAAGAAAAAGCAATGCTAGAGGAAAAACTAATTGAAACTTATCGAAGAAAGGGAATTACTTTTGAAGATACATCCTTAAAAAATGCCAATGGAGATTTCCGAGCAAAAGAACAAATGCCAATTTTGGAAGATTTTTATGCAATATTAGCAGAAGATGAACAAACCAAAAAATTCAAAATTAAATTGATTCCCTTTATAAAGGGTTCCCTGAATTTTTTTAATCATCATACCAATATCGAAATTCAAAATAAATTGATTGTAGCAGATATTTATGAATTAGGAGAAGATAATCTAAAATATGGGATGTATCTATTTACGGATTTATTTTGGGATAAAATCAAAGAAAATCGTCAGCAGAAAAAAGCAATTTATATGGATGAAATTTGGCGACTTATCGGAATCACATCCAATCAAGAGGTAGCCAGTTTTATTTATAAAATTTTTAAGACCATTCGAAAATATGGTGGAAGTGGAGTTGCCATTACACAAGATGTTGCTGATTTATTTTCTTTGGAATCTGGAATTTATGGAAGAAGTATTTTGAATAATTCTAGTATTAAAACATTTTTTTCATTAGAAGAAGAAAATATTAAAACACTCGAAAAGTATATGACATTATCCGAAAAAGAAAAAATAGAAATCAAATCCTTAAAAAAAGGAGAGTGTTTAATGTGTGTGGGAGATGATCACATTCTAACGAAAATTGAAAGTTCAGAAATAGAAAAGCAAATTATAGAAGGGAAATGGATGGATGAAGAAAACAATAACAGCTATTGGGAATGAAAGTATTCACAACGAATATAAAAGAAGTGGAGAATATGAAGTAATCGGAAAAGATATTCAATACCAAGAAGGAATTTTAGAAGTATTTGAAGAGCCAAATGAAATTGACTTGCTTATTATGAGCGATTTTCTGCCAGGTTATTTTTCCATGCGAGAGTTAATCAAAAAGATAAAAAGAAAGAAAAATAAGTTAACAGTATTTATATTATGTCAAAAGGAAACAAACGAAATTCAAATGCTTTTGGAAGAAAAATGGGTTGATAAAATTATCCCATTAAAAGAAGAGGAAGAAATTGAAACCAATTCCTACGAAACAGATGAACTGAAAAAAGAAATTGAACGATTAAAAAGAGAAAATAAAAAATTAAAAAAAGAAAAAGTAAAATATGGAAAAGTCGTATTAGTTGTGGGAGAACATAATGTAGGAAAAACGAGTATTGCCTTTATGTTATCTCAAATGGCAAATCTATCGCGAATATTGCTCGTTGACTTTGATGATAGCTACTATGGGCTTCTCAAAATAACAGGACTAGAAAGAAACGAAGATTTCAAAAAACATTTTAATACGAAAACGGACGTCTGCAAACGGACAAGATATCATTGAAGACATTGAGCAAAAAATCGAATTATTAAAATATCAATATGACTTAATTATTATCGATACTTTTGTAGAAATGAAAATGAATTGGAATGCAAGATTATCTCAATTAGCAGACACTACCATTTTTATCGTAGAGTCTTCGTATTTTGGAAATATCAAAGCAAGACAATTATGGGAAGAAAATAAATTCTTATTAGACCGTAAAAAAACAAAATTATTATTTAATCATTATTCGAAATATAATTTATATAAAACGAGACTCATGCAAAATTTTGGAGGATTCCCCATTTTAGGATTTATTTCAGAACGAAAATGGTATGCCCAAAATATGAACCGTTCCCATCTAGAACAATATGGCGGACTTTTTGAAAAAAGAGAATATGCCCCAATACTAGACCGTATTCTACATCCAGAAAAAATGACAGAAAATGAATGGATGGAAAAATTAAAACGAAAATAGGAGGAAAGAAAATGGAATTAACACAAACACCAGAAAAAGGGATGTTAAATTTGCAAGAACAAAACATTTCACAAGGAATTGAAAAAAAGCAGGAAAACTTCTTGGAAACCACACTAGGAAAAGTAATCAATAAAGCAGTAGATATTGGGATTTCCGCAGTGGTGCCAGATTTAATAGAAGATGAAGTAATTGACATTAAAAATGCAATTTTGAAAAATGGGTTTGAAGATGGAATTCAAACTGCAATTAGTAGTGCAGTTAATTTAGGGAAAAGTATTGTGGGAATGGTAACGGGGAAATTTGAAGATGTATCCCAAGCACAGAATGTAATCAAAAGTGGAGGCGTTTTAGATAATGTTTCTAGCCTACTGGATTTTGCATTAAATAAAGCAAAATCAGGAGGGCTTTTGGATAAAAATATGTATCAAGTCGTAAAGCAAGGGAAAAACACCATTTTGAACCAAGTCGAAAAAGGAATCACCAAAGAATTTGGAAAGCAAACAGAGAATATCGAAAAACTAGGAATCTATATGAATTCATGGCGTCAAAATTATAAAGAACAAAATTTTAACGGAATGGAAAAGCAATATCAAAAAATACAAGAAAAATTAAAAGAATTATTGCCACTCGAAAAAACACTTTCCGAGGCAAGAAAAATTGAAAATTTACATGAAATGATCCGAAATAATGAGCAAAAATTTAATTTAACAATGGAACAAGAAAAACTTGCTGAAATATTGGTATAACTAAGAAAAAAACATCATTTTTTCTTGCTTTATTTTGTGCTTTTTAGTATAATAAACCTTGTAAAAACAATAAGAAAGAGGAAAGGTTAATATGGAAGTACAAGACGGAAAAATTATCGAAAGAGATATCGAAAATGAGATGAAAACCTCTTATATTGACTATGCAATGAGTGTTATCGTATCCCGTGCATTACCAGATGTTCGAGATGGCTTAAAACCAGTGCATAGAAGAATTTTGTACGCAATGTACGAAGATGGTATTACCTCAGACAAGCCATACAGAAAATGTGCAAATACAGTAGGTTCTGTACTAGGAAGATACCATCCACATGGTGACTCATCAGTATATGATGCAATGGTAAGAATGGCACAAGAATTTTCGCTTCGATATCCACTAATTGACGGACATGGAAATTTTGGTTCCATCGATGGTGATGGAGCAGCTGCCATGAGGTATACAGAAGCAAGAATGGCAAAAATTGCAGAACAAATGCTAGTCGATATTGAAAAAAATACAGTTGATTTTATGCCAAACTATGATGACCGTTTGCAAGAACCAACGGTATTACCAGCCAAAATTCCAACCTTGTTAATCAATGGTTCATCTGGAATTGCAGTTGGAATGGCAACCAATATTCCACCACATAACTTAACAGAAATTATCAATGCAATTGTAACGATTATTGATGAAGACCAAGTGACAGATGAACAACTAATGCAGATTGTAAAAGGACCAGATTTCCCAACAGAAGGTATTATACTAGGAAGAGAAGGCATCAAAGAAGCCTATACCACAGGTAGAGGAAAAATAACGGTTCGAGCAGAAGCAGAAATTGAAGAAATGAGTGGTGGAAAACAACGTATTATTGTAAGTTCTCTACCATATC
>Ga0073906_1002433_pt1 | contig 24493 bp, 12 predicted proteins | sample Inofromicrocosms_FD_65485 | JGI IMG/M metagenome (GOLD analysis project Ga0073906, IMG submission 65485) | Mouse cecum microbial communities from Vienna, Austria - Inoculum for glucosamine and mucus D2O microcosms | ecosystem: Host-associated > Mammals > Digestive system > Large intestine >...
AAAGTTCTCATAGGAGATCTCGCCCTCATAATCCCCGTCCACGGTATATGCGTAATCCGCCTGGAAGTGTTCCAGGTCAAAGGCTTCGAAGCCCCGTCCCACTTCCTCGTCCGGCGTGATCCCCACCCAGATGTCGCCGTGGGGAATCTGTTCCCGGACAATCTGCTCCACTGCGGTTATGATCTCCGCAGCTCCGGCCTTGTCATCCGCGCCCAGCAGGGTGGAGCCGTCCGTTACGATCAAAGTCTGCCCTTTCCGGGAAGCCAGTCTCGGAAAATCCGAAACCTTCAGCACAGCTCCGGTAGCCTGCAGTGTCACATCCTTCCCGTCATAATCCGGGATGAGCGTGGGATGTACATCCTTTCCGGAAAAATCCGGCGCGGTATCCATATGTGCGATAAAACCGATGGACTTCTTGTCTTCATAGCCCTCTGTGGCCGGGAGCAGGCCGTATACATAGCAGTGCTCATCGCATTTTACCCGGGAGAGCCCCAATTCTCTCAACTCGTCCGCCAGGGCGTGTCCAAGCTCAAACTGCCGGTCCGTGCTGGGGATCTGTTCCTGGCCGTCGCAGGACGTAGTCCAATAAGAGACGTATTTTAGAAATCTTTCTTCAACCTTCATAGTAACCTCCTGAAAAATGATAAAGTGATATATATATATGCCTAAACCTGAAAGGTTTTTAGAGCCATATAGTTTTTGGAGAAATAATGAGTGCAGATGGCAGCTACATTTTCGGGATTTAACCTTTGCAGCATATTGATTCCTTCTACTTTTTTCGAATATCCAAGCCGGTTATTCTTAATCAGTTCATTGATTTTTCCATTATAGATCCGATTATTTTTATACGCTTCATCTGCACAGGAATACTCCTGGTATGCATCCTTTAACAGATCACTCAATTTTAAATAGCTAGAATGTATGTATCCAAAATCCTCTAACTCTGTAACCGGATACTTCTCTGTAAGAACCTGCTTTATAATGTATTTTCGAAATGTCATGGCAAAATATAAATTCATTTCATGCAATACACTTTTATGTTCAACAGCAAAAGTATGATCCCAGTCGGCAAGAAACCAGGATTCGATCTCCGGTAACGCATAAAGAAAAAATACCGGCATTTCCTGATTTTGCAGAAGCTCCCTTATGTTCGCTGTTATTTTCTGCTTTCGAGCTTCAATCTCCGCATAATCCCGCCCTGTCTTTGAAGGCAGGAAAAACTGGTCGTCCATGTCATCTTCGATCAGAATTCCATGATATTTTTGGAATGCCTCTTTATGATTACGTATATCGTCATAAATCCATTTGATCAAATCGGCGCCTGTTTTTCCGTCAACCTTAAAATGAGTACGTGCCTTTCCCTTTTTTCCAATATTTTTCTGCGGAAAGCGCTGCCGATAATCAAAAGTGTTGTTTATCTTTTCTAAAAAGTGTGTCATATATCCGCACTCTGTCCAGCCGCCTGTGATATAGCAGGCAATTTGAGGCTTCACCACGGCCATCCTCCTATCGACGGATCATTTACACGATACAGATCCCCCAATTCCCAATCCTCCAGTTCCTGAGCCATCTGTGCATGATCCAGCTTCCTTACGATAATTTCCTCCCTCGGATCGAAAACGAAAACATTGACGTCCCCTCTTTTAAATCCTTCGGTAAACGTATCCAAAAAATCAGGCGAATGAGTACTGATAAAGCATTGTTTAAAATTGTCTGACTGCTGGATCCACCGGCCTATGATCTGCTGCCAGGCGGGATGAATATTCATCTCCGGCTCATCAATGGCAAGCATGGCAAGTCCGTCATTGATGGGAATCTGAATCAGCATAGTCAGCAAAAATGCCTTGATCGTTCCATCTGAGAGATCCTCCAGACTGAACTGCCGGCCGTCATAACGGATTTTAAAAACCAGTTTATTAAATTCTGCCATTACATCGGCCAGTTCTAAAGAGGGCATTAATTCTTTCAGCTTTTCCAGATAAGTAAAAATATGGCTGATATCCTTATTTTTATAGTAATTTACTACATTTACAAAATTTGAGCCATCCTTTGCTAATATTCTCCCGTCCATCTGTATGCCCTGCGGTTCTCTGATTTTTACTAAATCGAATTGAGAACTGGAATAAAAGTAATATTTTCCAAAATATTCCTGTAATTTCTGGATCAGGCCGACCTGCCTGTCAGATGCCTCATAAATTTCTTTGTTTTCCAGACGAATCTTGTCGAATTGTCTCAAAACAGTGTCATTGTACGGAATACGGAATGAAATCCTCCTGTTTGCTTCTCCAGGATTTACGGCCTGTGAAATGTATCCCTCACCTTGTTTTTCATGGCATGTAAAATAATTAAAGGGGTGCTTTTCTCTTTTATTCCGATAGCGGTCATCCAGCTTCTCTCTTGTAATAAAAAAATCCTTCATTTCATTGCCGGTATGAAAATCGAATGTATAACTGACTTTTTTCGATCCCGTCAGATCAATATTCCATTTCATGCAGATAGATTTGGTCGGATCATCAGAGTATTTATTGAATAGATCTCCCATTCCGAGCTTACTGATCATAGTCTGAAAAGCGGAGTCACCGATCAGGCTGCCTGAGCAATTCATCATATCCGCGCAAAAAGATAAGGCTTTGATAAAATTTGTTTTTCCTGAATTGTTCGGACCGATCAATATATTGATCCTGCTGAATTTTAAATCCGATACATTCACATTTCTGAAATTTGTACAGCTAAATGATTTGATCATGACATCCTCCTGATTGAATTTTGCGCTCACCCTTGACTTATAGTATACGCAATTAGAATTTAAAAATCAACCTAAGGATCTGTCAAAAACGAAACGAGATTAGAGCTTTGATAGATTGCAAAAATATAATAAAACAAACAAATATATAATACATTTCGCTCCTCTCTCTATAAAATATAGAAAAATGACAACATTTCAGAACGAGAGGAGAACCAACATGCTGAACATTACGCATATAACCTGCGAACATCAGACCCATCCGCTGGCGATTGAAACTCCGAATCCCCGCTTTTCCTGGGAGCTCTGCTCCGATGAGCCGGGCGTGTTTCAGACGGCATGCCGGATCACGGTATCCGAAAAAAACGGCCGTGAGGTATGGGACAGCGGACGCACGGAGACCGGCAATACGCTGGATATGGAATATACGGGGGAGGACTTAAAGCCTGCCGCACGCTACGTTTACAGGATTCAGGTATGGGATGACCGAGGCAATTCCTGCACAGGTGAAGAACAGATTTTTGAGACCGCATACCTGAACAAAGAGGGCTGGAAGGCAACGTGGATCGAGCCGGAGCCTTTGCCCCAGCTTCCGGAAAATCCGCTCATCAAAGCGCAGGAAATGTGGACGGAAAGCCTGACGGCGATGATGAAAGGGGAGCAGCCGTTATACTATACAGACGACCAGATCTGGGAAACGCTGCCCACGGAACCCTACGACCCGCCGGTACGGTTCCGCAGAGTATTTGAACTGGAACAAAAGCCGGAATACGCCAAAATCTTCGTTACGGCGCATGGGATCTACAGCCTTTCCATCAACGGGAGGAAGGTGCCGGGAACCCTTCTGGCGCCGGGCTTTACCACCTATGACAAACGTCTGAGATATCAGGCGTATGAGGTGACAAAATATCTGCAGGCGGGAAAAAATGCATTGGCAATTACCGTGGCGGACGGCTGGTATAAGGGAAAGATCGCTCTGGGAAAAGGCTGTGAATACGGGGAAATCCCAGGACTCCTGATGCAGCTGGAGCTCTGGAATCCGGACGGTACGAGAGGGCAGCTCTGCTCGGATGCGGCATTTGCCTTTTCCTATGACGGACCCATCCGGTATGCAGATCTGTTTCTTGGAGAATGCGTGGACGCGCGGAGAGATGACGGGGATCCGTCGGCGGTTTCTTTCCGGGCGGAGAACTGGAAGCCGGTGATCCTCAAGGAAAAACAGTCAAACACGATATCAAAAGAAACAGCACAGGAGGAATCAGCACAAGAAGAATCAGCGCAAAAAGAATCGGCGCAAAAAGAATCGGTACAGAAAGAAACAGCGCAGAAAGAAGCGCGGGATGAGAAAGAGATTGCAGTTCTGACCGCCCAGAACGCGCCGCAGATCGAAGTGTATGCAGAACTTCCGGCAAAGCAGATCTTCGTCACGCCCAATGGTGAGACGGTGGTGGATTTCGGGCAGAACATGGCAGGCACGATCCGGGTGGAGGTCTGTGCGGAGGCAGGCGAAGAGATCGCCTTTGACCACGGGGAGGTTTTGGATCAGAACGGCAATTTTACCTATGCATTTACGGGAACCGCCCGTGCCCAGCGGGACGTGTATATCAGTGCGGGCAGGCCGAAAGAGGTCTTTGAACCGGAATTTACCTATCACGGATTCCGCTATGTCCGGGTCACCGGAGGAGGGGACTGGAAGCCGGAGCAGTTCACGGCAAAGGCACTCAGCAGCGCCAATCCGGTCACCGGAAGCTTTCGCTGTTCGGATGAAAAATTAAACCGGCTTCAGAGCAACATCTGCTGGAGCCAGCGCTCCAACACCATCGGGACGCCCACGGACTGTCCCACCAGGGAAAAAGCAGGATGGACAGGAGACGTGGTGGTATACGGCGCGACGGCCCTTTATAATCAGGAAATGACGGCGTTTTTCGAGGACTGGCTGGAAAGCATCCGGATCGAGCAGAATCCCCAGGGGCATGTGATGAACACGGTTCCCCTGATCAAAAACTATGTGCAGCAGACCATGGCAGGCTCTCTTGGCTGGGGCGATGTGATCCTGACGCTGCCGTTGCAGCTCTATCGGGCTTACGGAAACCGGAAGGTGCTGGAGGAAAATTACGGGGCAATGGAGCGATGGGTCCAGGCCATGCAGAAGGTGGCAGAAGAGCTTCCGGAGACTGCGGCCGGGCTTACGGGCCGGAGTCTGGAAAACCAGCATTACCTGATCAACACAGGCTTTCATTTTGGAGACTGGCTTGTGCCCAGCGTGAAAAACGAGGCAGGCTTTTCCGACGGTCCGGCTTCCTCCTTTCTGACCATGCAGACGGTAGACACGGCGCTGCTCGCGGCCGACGCAGACATGCTCTCCGAGGTATCCGAGCTTCTGGGAAGATCAGAAAAAGCGGAAGCTTACCGGCGGTATGCCGCAAGAGTGCGGGAAGCATTTTACGAAGAACTGTGTGATGAAAACGGAACACTGACGCAGGAAATGCAGGGAAATTATATTCTGGCATTGAAGCACCATATGGTGCCGGAAGCATTGGAGACAAAACTGGCGGAACGTCTGGCAGAGCTGATCAGACAAAATGAGAACCGTCCGGATACCGGGTTCATGTCGGTGGCGCATATACTGGATGTACTCTGCGACTATGGCTACCGGGACCTGGCCTGGAAGGTGCTCAACCAGAATGGCTGTCCGGGGTGGATCTACGAGGTGGAGCACGGGGCGACCACCATGTGGGAAAACTGGGACGCAGTCCGTCCGGACGGACAGGTGGACGGCTGTTCCTTTAACCATTACGCATTCGGCTGTGTGGGAGATTTCCTGTACCGGAGGGTGCTGGGAATCGCAAACGCGGGCATCGGATATGACAGGATCCGTCTGGAGCCGGGCTGTGACTTCGGGCTGGAATGGGCGGAAGGAAGCTTTCACAGTGTCCGCGGGGAGATCCGTCTGAGATGGGAAAAGACAAAGGACGGGATTCTGGTCAGCGGGACCGTTCCGGCGAATACGGAAGCAGTTCTTGTGATGCCGGACAAAACGGAGAAAAAGCTGGAGAGCGGGAGCTTTGAATTTATTTCTACGGATGTGATCAGAAAACAGGAAAGATAGAACAAAAATATAAATAAACGAACAAATATAAAATACGTATTATTTATCCTTTTATAAAATATGCTAAAACAAGCAAATCAGGCAAATGAAAAGGAGGAACATTCAATGTATGAAAAGCTGTTTGCGCCGATCAAGATCCGCGGTATGGAGCTGAAAAGCCGTATTGTGCTTCCGGCAATGGGAACAAAATTTTCCGGAAAGACGAGTTTTGTAACAGACCAGCTGATCGATTATCATGTGGCAAGGGTAAAAGGCGGCAGTACGTTGAATATCGTAGAGGTATCCAGCGTACATACTCCCAGCGCGCCGAGAGGATTTTTGTCGATTTCAGAGGATGAATATATCCCTGGGCTGAAGCGTCTGGCGGATGCCATTCATGAAGCCGGAGGAAAGGCCGGAATCCAGCTCTGGCAGGGCAGTATCTGTGTGGGGATGGACCAGACGGCACAGATTCTGGTAGCAAGCGATATGCCCGTAGGACCCGGGATGACTCTGCCGGGAATCAGCAGGGAGCAGATTCAGGAAATTGTTCACTGCTATGGAGAGGCGGCGCGCAGGGCGGCGGAAGCTGGGTTCGACTGTATCGAATTTCACTGCGCCCACAATTATCTGCCCCATTCCTTCCTGTCAGGCGGAATCAACCACCGCACCGACGAATATGGCGGCAGCCTGGAAAACCGGGCGCGTTTTCCGCTGGAGGCGATCCGTGCGATGCGCGCAAAGCTTCCCGAGGAAATGCCGATCTTTATGCGTGTGGACGCGCAGGACGATTATCTGGAAGGCGGACTGACTATCGAGGAAGTGATCGAGTTCTGTAAGATGGCAAAGGAAGCCGGAGTAGATGTGCTGGATGTTTCAAGGGGAAATGTGATCTCCGCAGGCAATAAGTACGAAGTGCCGCCGATCGACCTTCCGAGGGGCTTTAATATCGAAAATGCGGCGCGCATCCGGAAAGAGACCGGAATGTTGACAATTGGTGTCGGACGTCTGAATGAGCCGGGGATTGCAGAGCGTGTTCTGGAAGAGGGCCAGGTGGATCTGGTGGTCATGGGGCGTGCACAGCTTGCGGATCCGGAATTTGTGAATAAGGTGCGGGAAGGAAAAACAGAAGACATCGATTACTGTGTGGGCTGCGACCAGGGATGCCTGGACGGATTTGCAGACACAGACTGTCCGCATATCACCTGCCTGAGGAATCCGGCGGTGGGACGGGAAAAGGAATGTGCCATTGTAAAAACAGATCAACCGGAGACCGTGCTGATCGCGGGCGGAGGAATCGCCGGGCTGGAAGCTGCTGTCATATTGAAGCAGCGCGGGCATCAGCCGATCCTCTGCGAGTCTTCCGATCGGCTTGGCGGTCAGTTTTTGACCGCAGGTATGGCGCCGCGGAAAGCGGAGATGAAGCAGGCAGTGGAGGCTATGGGCGAAAAGGCCCGGAGGCTGGGCGTGGATATCCGCCTGAATACCACGGTCACAAAAGAACTGATTGAAGATATCAGGCCCCATACGGTATTCAATGCGATCGGAGCAGTGCCGCTGATCCCGCGTATCCCGGGAGCAGACAAAGCATTTGTATCCAATTCCCATGATGTATTGAATGGAAAGATTACACCGGAAGGCAATGTGGTTGTGATCGGCGGAGGACTGGTGGGCATGGAAGTGTCCGAGTACCTGGCCGAAAAAGGTTGTAAGGTGACCACATTGGAAATGCTCAAAGAAATTTGTATTGATATGGGCTCCGCAAGGAAGAGCTGTGTGCTGGAAAGCGTATATGCGGCCGGAATCGTTCCGGTGACCGAGGTGACAGTGACCGCGATCGAGGACGGAAAAGTTATCGGACAGAAAGACGGGGAAAAGGTAGAGTATCCCTGCGACCATGCGGTTCTGGCAATCGGTTCCAGATCCAGGGATGGAAGTGACCTGGAAAGCGGCGCACGTTCCGTCGGCGCAGGCTACATGGTGATCGGGGATGCCGGAATGGTGCGGCGTGCGTTAAATGCCACCAGAGAGGCAATGGATGCTGCCCTGACCTTTGACGATCCGCAGGTGCATGCGGATGTGACAAAACCGAAAAAAGTGGTTCTTGTAACCGGTGCGACCGGGATCATGGGACAGGAAACGATGAAGCAGCTTCTTTCCAGGAGCAATCGTTTTCAGGTGCGGGCACTTGCCAGGCCGTCCGAGAAGAACAAAGCGCTGATGAAGAAATATGCCTGCCCGTCTCTGGAAGTCCTTTGGGGAGATATGGCGGATTATGATACGGTGAAACGAGGCGTAGACGGAGCGGATTATGTACTGCATATCGGGGCCATGGTATCCCCGGCGGCCGACCAGTATCCGGAGAAAACGCTGTATACGAATATCGGCTCTACGCTGAATATCATCAAGGCGATCAAAGAACAGCCGGATCCGGATAAGGTGCATTTTGCATATGTGGGGACAGTGGCAATGACCGGAGGACGTACGGACCCGATCCACTGGGGAAGAGTGGGAGATCCCATCAATCCGTCCATCTTTGATTATTATGCGCTGTCGAAGGTCTATTCCGAAATGGCAGTATTTGAATCCGGACTGAAACACTGGGTATCCATCCGGCAGACCGGGCAGCATCCCAGCGCAGAGGGCGCGGGGGAGGAGCCGATCATCTTCCATCAGCCGCCCAACAACGTACTGGAATGGAGCACGTCCATCGAGTCCGGGATCTGTATGGCAAATCTCTGTGAAGACTGGGTTCCGGAGTCCTTCTGGAGAAAAGGCTACAACTTAAGCAGCGGCGCCGGATACCGTACTGCAACCTGGGAGCTGATGGACATCAATCTGAGTGCGTTCGGTATTACACTAAAGGATCTGTTTGATTCCAATATGATGGCGCAGTACAATTTCCACGGTCATTATTTTTCTGATGCGGATCAGCTTGATGAGATCCTTCATTTCCGCTGCATCCCGGCGGAGCAGTACTGGGGCGGTGTGAGAGACGAGATGCGCAGGATGGCGTCTAACCCGATGATCGCGGCCATGTTCCCGACGGCAGAACAGATGAAGGCACATAATATAGAGATCGGCCACAAGCGCATGGGCACCTACTGGATGTTTGAAAATAACGAAGAAAACTGGATCAGGGCATTCTTTGGTTCCAGGGAAAAACAGCAGCAGATCAAGGGATGGGACGAATATGAACTGTATCATCCGAGTGAAGAGGTGACGTATCTGAATCACGGATATGATGAAGAGAAGGGGATTGAGAACCTGACCCTGGAAGATCTGAAAAAAGCAGCCGAATACCGGGGCGGGGAGTGTCTGGCGGAATCCGTGCCGGATATCTATACACCGATCCGGTGGAAATGTGCGGACGGGCATGAATTTATGATGTCGGTCAATGCGGTTCTGCAGGGCGGACACTGGTGCCCGCAGTGTCTGGCGCATGAATGGAGATACGGAGAGATTGCAAAGAAAAATCCATTCTATGCGCAGGTATGGTTCCCGATTCATGGGGAAAATGATGATTATGTGATTCCGATGGAATTCAGCGGATATGAGATTTCGAAGGAATTGAAAGAAAAATTGGGGCTGTAAGACTGCAGGGCAGGGAATGGAATGGAGCTCTCTGTCATAAGAAGGAGGCTGTCGGAAAATGAATGGTTTCCGGCAGTCTCTTTTCTTATGTGAAAAAAATTCTGGCTGTACAGTTAGAAAATCGAAGTGATTTTAAAAAGTGATAACAAAAATATAATATTGCGAACAAAAATAAAATATTTTTTGCCTCGGATTCCTTAGAATACAGGTATCAAGACAGACAACCGTGCACAAGCACGATCTAAGAAAGGAAGAGACTTCATGAACAAGGAAAAAATCAGGCATCTCATTTCACAAATGACACTGGAGGAAAAAGCGGGACTCTGCTCCGGGGCAGACTTTTGGAGCACGAAGGGCGTGGAACGTCTGGGGATTCCCGCCGTGTCCGTCTCCGACGGCCCTCACGGACTGCGCAAGCAGAGCGGCGAGGCGGACCACCTGGGGCTCAATGAGAGCATCCGGGCAGTCTGCTTCCCGGCAGGCTGCGCCGTAGCGGCAAGCTTCGACCGGGAGCTGGCGAAAACACTGGGAGAGACCCTGGGAGAAGAGTGTCAGGCGGAGGACATCAGCACCATCCTGGGGCCGGCCATGAACATCAAGCGCTCCCCCCTGTGCGGACGGAATTTTGAGTATTATTCCGAGGATCCGCTTTTATCTGCTGAGCTGGGCGCTGCTTATGTAAAGGGCGTTCAGAGCAAAAACGTAGGAACCAGCCCCAAACATTTTATGGCAAACAACCAGGAATACCACCGGATGACCAGCGATTCCCGGATGGATGAGCGGACCATGCGGGAAATCTATCTGGCGTCCTTTGAGGGCATGGTGAAACAGGCCCGGCCATGGACCATCATGAATTCCTATAATAAGCTGAACGGAACCTATCTCTGTGAAAACAAAGAGATCCTGACTGACATCCTACGGAAGGAATGGGGCTTCGACGGCTATGTGATGACGGACTGGGGCGCTATGAACAACCGGGTCGAGGCTTTGCAGGCAGGCTGCAATCTGGAAATGCCCTCATCCGGCGGAGCCACCGACGCGGAGATCGCGGCGGCAGTCCGGGAAGGAACCCTTTCGGAGGAGCTGCTGGATGACTCCTGTGAAGAGCTTTTGAACATCATGTTCCGCTATGTGGAAAACAGAGATCCTTCTGCCCGGCTGGATCTGGAAAAGGATCATGAGACAGCAAGAAGGATTGCGGAGGAATGCATCGTGCTCCTGAAAAATGAGGAACAACTCCTGCCGTTATCCCCGAAAACAAAGACCGCCTTTATCGGTAAATATGCGGCGGCTCCCAGATACCAGGGCGGCGGCAGCTCCCACATCAACAGCTTCCGGGTGGAATCCGCGCTGGAGCAGGCAGAAAACTTTGCAGATGTGGTCTATGCGCAGGGCTATGATGACGCGGCAGATGTCACGGATGAAGCCTTGCTCTCGGAAGCGGTGGAGGCGGCGAAGCATGCAAAAGCCGCGGTGATCTTTGCCGGACTGCCGGATGACTTTGAATCCGAAGGGTATGACAGGAAACATCTCCGGATGCCGGACTGCCAGAACCGCCTCATTGAGGCTGTGGCAGAGGTCCAGCCCAATGTAGCGGTGGTCCTGCACAATGGCGCCCCCGTGGAAATGCCCTGGCTTTCGAAGGTAAAAGCAGTCCTGGAGGTCTATCTCGGAGGCCAGGCCGTAGGCAGCGCCGCGGCAAATGTCCTGTACGGAAAGGTGAATCCCGGAGGACGTCTTCCGGAGACCTTCCCGCTGCGTCTGCAGGATACGCCCTGCTTCCTGACATACGGAGGGGAAAACGACCGGTCCGAATACCGGGAAGGCGTATTCGCAGGCTATCGGTACTATACCTCCAAGGAGATGCCGGTGCTCTTCCCATTTGGATACGGACTGTCCTACACCACATTTGACTATCAGAATCTGCATGTGGAAAAGGACAGCATCAAAGAATCCGAGGGGCTGAAGGTTACGGTGGATGTGACAAACAAGGGAGACCGGGCCGGAAAAGAAGTGGTGCAGCTCTATGTATCCCCGAAAGACAGCAAAGCGATCCGTCCGGTCAGAGAGCTCCGCGGGTTTGAAAAGATCGAACTGCAGCCGGGAGAGACGAAAACGGTCAGCTTTACACTGGACAGCCGGGCATTTTCGTACTGGAATACAGAGATCCATGATTGGTATGCAGAGTCCGGGGATTATGAGATCCAGATCGGGAAGTCCGCCCATGAGATCCTGCTGCGCGAGGCGGTGCATGTAGAGTCGGAAAAGGCGATCCCCAAGACCTTCCATCTCAACTCCACTCTGGGCGAGATCCTGGCGGATCCGAAGGGGAAAATGATCATGGAGCAGGCTATGGGCGGCGCCATGGGGGCCGGTGCGGCGGAGATGGCAAAGAGCGCGGACAAGGATGACGCAATCAATGCGGAAATGATGGCGGCGATGATGGAGGCTATGCCGCTGAGACAGCTATTGAGCTTTGTGCCGGGGGTGACGAAGGAATCACTGGAACAGCTGGTGGCGGCATTGAACGCCTGAAAAACAGAAAAAGGAGAGAGAAAAAATGGCAAAGAAACCGTTAGGAAAAGACAAATTCGGAATCCAGAAGGTCATGCGTGTAGGCGATTATTTCGGGGACTCGCTGGGGCAGTTTTCGCTGAATGCGATCTCCGGCCTGGTAGGCCAGCTCACCTACTTCTATACAGACAAGGTGGGGCTGGCGGCAGGCGCGGTGGCGACTGCGTTCATGCTCACCAAGATCCTGGACGCGTTTACGGATCTGATCATGGGAAATATCATCGACCACACCAAACCGGGAAAAGAAAAATACCGGCCCTGGCTTTTAAAGATGGCGGTCCCGGCAGCCCTGCTGATCATACTGCTGTTTACGGTTCCGGCAAATGTAAGCCCAATGCTTCAGATCATCTATATGTTTCTTACCAATTTCCTTCTGACCGCAGTGATCTATACGGCGATCGCGGTTCCCTACAGCGCGATCCAGGTTGTGCGGACCGCAAGCCAGGAGGAGCGCGGGACGATGGGAACCTTCCGCGCGGCGGCAGGCTATGTGTCCGGAATGATCATCGCGGTACTGACCATACCTTTGACCAATATCTTAGGCGGCGATCAGGGCGCATGGATCAAATACGGATTTGGGTTCGGACTGGCGGCTCTGCTATGCCTGCTTTTGTGCTATGCAAGAAGCAAGGAAACGAATCCGGCCGCAGAGGTGAAGCCGGAGGAGGACGAGGAGGAGCAGATCCCATTTGGGGAAGCGGTAGGAAAGCTGTTCCGGAATAAATACTGGGTGATGGTGCTGGTATTGAGCCTGTGCGCCAATGTGACATACGGCCTGGCCAATTCCGCGGGAACCTATTATGCGAAATGGATCTATGGAAATGACAACCTGATCGGGATCCAGGGAGCGATCGGAATGATCCCCACACTGCTGGGATTCATACTGGTAGGTCCCATGATCAAGAAGATGGGAGTTACAAAGACACTGCGGGTATCCTTCTTCCTGGGAATGGCGGCCAATGTGCTCCGTCTGCTGAATCCGTACCACTTCTGGATGAACACGATCCTGGGATGCTTCGGGACATTTTCCAATATTCCGATGATGTGTCTGCTGGGGGTACTGACGGCGATGTCCATTGACTATAATGAGTATCAATTCGGGCAGCGCATGGTGGCACGCTCCCAGAGCGCGGCAAGCTTCGGATGCAAGGTGGGGACCGGTGTCGGAGCCTCCCTGGTAGGCTGGTGCTTAGGCATTGCCAGCTACGACCCCAATGCGGCGGCTTTGACGGCAGGAACAAAATACGCGATCTTCACATTCAACATTTATATTCCGATCATACTGTTTGCGGTGATGTTCTTCGTATCGCTGAAATTCGATCTGGAAAAGCGGATGCCGGAGATCCATGCAAAGATCGCGGAGCGCAAGGCAGCAGCCCCTTGCCGTGCGGCGCGGGATTTTTCCGGTACTGCAGGGGCGTGATCTTGTACTGCTTTTTAAAGGCTGTCTGAAAATGGCTCTGGCTGGAGAAGCAGAGATAGCTGCTGATGACACTTAAAGGCTTGTCCGTAAACTGCAGCAGCTGCCTGCTTTCTTCCAGCCTGCACCGGAGAATATAGGCGCTCAGGGAAAAGCCCATCTGTTCCTTGAAGTAGGTGGAAAAATAGGAACGGCTGAATCCTACATATTCCGCCACGTCGCTGACCGTGATCGGCCTGTTCGTATTCTGCTGGACAAACCGGAGCGCGCGCAGGAGGAGTTCGTCGGAGGTGCCCGGCAGGAAACACTCCTGCACCTTCCCGGCAAAGTCCAGCAGCATCTGAAAACTCAGTGCATTCAGGGTGGCCGGATCATTGGTCTGTTCGGCCGTCCGGATATACAGGTCGGAGATCTGAAATGCGGTATCCGTATCCACTCCGCTTTTGATCGCGGATCTGGTGGCCAGGGTGGTCATAACGATGAATGTGTTTTTGATCTGCCGCAGCTGCGTGGGAGCAACCACTCCCGCCTGAATGACCGCGTCTGTGAAAGTCATGTTCTTTAACCCGTCTATATTTCCTGTCTCTATATAATGTAAGATCAGCGATTCTACCTCATAAGAATTATTGTGGGTAAAGGTCTCCTTCTGTTCGTATGTTTTTTCTACATGCTGTGCGGAAATCTCCCCGGAATCAGGTTTTAAAATATCGGAGAGCTCCAGCTTTTTGTGATTGACAATATAGTTTACCAGAAGCATTTTTGTGAGGAAGGAGGTCAGCGATACCGGAGGGATGAACTGAAAGAAGCCCTGAAAAAACGCGCGGTCCTCCTGCGCCACGATATAATCGGCATACATATGGTGGAAATCCGAGTCCGTAAAAGGAATGTGGTTGACCGGGCCGGCAAGGATCCAAAGCCCAGGGGGGGTGCTTGCGTGTACAGAGGCATATAAGATCCCGTAGTCCGTGAAAAGGTAGGAAATGGCCTCTGCATTTTCGAAAAGAGCGTCCCGGTATCGGGCAGGGGGATATACGCAGGCCAGCTGCGTATCGGGAAACGCAAAGAGAAGCTCCGTATTTTGATACAGGTAAAAGGGGATATTCGTATCCTGATAAAACATCTGGCAAAGGGTTTTCAGATCATCGATTCGGTTCATGGGGCGGCCTCCTGTATGGAACTGCTGTGATTTATGGATATGATAGCAGAAACAGGACAGGATATCAAATAAATTTATAATATATCGAACAAATCTGAAAGAATTAGAGGCGGAAATCAGGTAGAATCATTGACAGATTGAAAGCTTCCTCCGAGAACTGGCGGTATTGTCTTATAACAGCAGGCTTGTGGAAGTTTCGTAAAAAAGAAAAAGGAGAAAGATATGAAATTATATGATCTGAGGACAGAATACAGAGTAAACCCGATCGGGATCGGCAGGATACACCCGAGATTCTCATGGAAAATGGAGTCCAAGCAGGCAGATACGGTGCAGAAATCCTGCCGCGTCCAGGTCAGGACCGGGGAAAAAATGGTTTGGGATCACAGGGAGGAAAGCGAGACTTCCGTACTGATCCCCTACGCCGGAACAGAGCTGGAACCGGAAACCCGATATCATGTGACTGTGGAGGTGACGGACAACCACGGAAATACGGCGTCGGAAACCATGACCTTTGAAACCGGGATCTTCCGGCCGGAGGAATTTCAGGCGAAGATGATCACCCATGATTTTCCGGAGGAGGAAACGGCATGTCCGGTCTTTTACAGGACATTTCCTTTAAAGGGAGTGGTGAAGCAGGCCAGGCTCTATTCTACGGCATGGGGAGTCTATGAGGCGTACCTGAATGGAGCGCGTATCGGGGACGAGCGCATGGCGCCCGGGTGGACCAGCTACCATCACCGCCTGCAATACCAGATCCACGATGTTACGGAGCTGTTGCGGAACGGATGTGGAAATGTGTCCCAAAATAAAAATCCGGAGCAGGACCGGCTGGATACTCAAAACGAGGTACCAAAACAGGCGGCATTGGAGATGATTGTCGGAAACGGCTGGTATAAAGGCATATTCGGTTTCATGCTGCAGAGCAGTCTTTACGGCAGCCGGACCGGTGCCTTTGCGGAGCTCCATCTTCTCTATGAGGACGGCAGCCGGGAAGTGATCTGTACGGATGAGGCCTGGAAGGTGAGAACCGGAGAGATCCGATACAGCGAGATCTACATGGGAGAAACCATAGATACGGATCAGCCCGAGATCAGGGAGGGTCATGTATCCGTGGCTGAGTTCGACAAATCAATACTGACCGCCCAGGAAAATGAACCGGTGCGCATCACGGAGCGGATCCCGGCAAAGGAACTGATCGTCACGCCGAAGGGAGAAAAGCTGGTGGATTTCGGACAGAACCTGACCGGTGCCGCAGAGATCCGGGTGCACGGAAAAAAGGGACAGAAAATTGTCATCCGCCATGCGGAGGTTCTGGATAAGGACGGCAACTTTTACCCCGATACCCTGCGCCAGGCAAAATCCATTGACACCTATATCTGCAGCGGAGAAGAGCAGACGTTCCTGCCTCATTTTACATTTCACGGATTCCGTTATCTCTGTGTGGAAGGGCTTGACGAGCTGTCCACAGATCAGTTTACGGCCTGCGTGATGCATTCCGATATGGAGAAAACCGGAACGTTTTTCTGTTCCAACCCGAAGGTCAATCAGCTCCAGAGCAATATTTCCTGGGGACAGAGAGGCAATTTTCTGGATATTCCGACAGACTGCCCTCAGCGGGACGAACGGCTGGGATGGACCGGGGATGCCCAGATCTTCTCCTGGACGGCAGCATTTCACCGAAATACGGCTTTATTTTTCAGCAAATGGATGCGGGATGTGGCGGCGGAATCCTCCCTGGAAAAAGGAGTCCCCCATGTGGTGCCGGATATCCTGGGGCAGTACAGCTCTTCGGCGTGGAGCGACGTGGCGGTGATCGTTCCCTGGGTCGTGTATCAGATCTACGGCGATAAGGGGATTCTGGAGGAATCCTGGAAATGCATGCACGAGTGGGTAGACTATATCCGAAGCCAGTGCGGCGAAAACGGGCTCTGGCAGAGCGGCTTCCAGTACGGGGACTGGCTGGCGCTGGACAAGGAGGAGAGCGCGGATCGAACCGGGGCAACGGATAAATATTTCATCGCAAACGCCTATTATCTGTATGTGACCGACCTGGTGAAGCGGACTGCGGAGGTGCTGGGCCTTGGGGAGGCTGCGAAGGTATATCAGGAGCTGTATGACAACACCCTGGAAGCATTCCGCCAGGAATACTATACCAATACGGGAAGGATTGTCAGCGAGACCCAGACCGGGGCGGTGCTGTCCCTGTATTTTGACCTGGCCCGCGAGAAGGACCGGGAACGGATCCTGCAGACCCTGCGAACCAATATCGAAAATCATAAGAACCACCTGGCAACCGGTTTCGTGGGTACGCCGTACCTGTGCCATGCATTGTCCGAGAACGGGGCTCATGACCTTGCAGCGGCATTATTTATGAAGGAAGATTATCCGTCCTGGCTGTATGCGGTCAACAAAGGGGCGACCACCATCTGGGAACGCTGGAATTCCATCCTGCCGGACGGCAGCTTTGACGTGTCGGGAATGAATTCCCTGAACCACTATGCCTACGGCTCCATCGGGGACTGGATGTACCGGAAGGTGGCAGGAGTCAGCCAGCTGGAACCGGGCTACAAACGGTTCCGGGTGCAGCCCATGTTTGTGAAAGGGATCGAAGAGGCTGGGATCGAATTTGAATCCGTCTACGGGAAGATCTTGAGTCAATGGAGCTGCAGGGATGGAAAGATCCGGGTACATGTGGAGGTTCCGGCCAATACCTCGGCGGAGATCTGGCTTCCGGAAAAGGACGGAGCGATCAAGGCCGGCTCCGGGATCCATGAATACGAATATGAGACAGAGACCAGCCTTGCCTTTGAACGGTTCAGCATGGACAGCACGCTGGGAGAAATCCTGGCAGAGCCGCTGGCGGTAGAGATGTTCAACCAGATGGCGCCGGGCATGCTGGAGAATCCGATGCTTGCCATGGCGCATCAGATGACCATGGCGGAGCTGTGCGCGCAGGCGGCGGAGGCGAAGCCGCTGTATGGGGCGGTGATCGGGGCGCTGAATCAGCAGGAGATTGCGGATGCAAATGCAAAGTCAAAAAAAATGCAATAAAATGGTGAGAGCTTTGCCCCTTGCGGCAGCCGCAAAATAGCCGTGCAAGTATGACTGCCTGGCGCTTTGCGGGAATAGAGTGATATATCAGCCAACCGGCTCCTGCGGGAAATCTGCGGGAGCCGGTTTTATCATCGTATGCAGAAAAGCTGCCGGTTTTCTATATGGAAAGAACGCAGAAGATATGTTATACTGCAATTAAGCTGTTCCACTTTATTTCTGGACTTTCAAGGAACAGAAGAATACAGACCAGATTGTCCATAGTATAAAAGAACATGTTCCAATCAGTGGGCTGTATGTTTAGTGGTAGAAAGGAGCACAACTACATGGGGATTTATCTGAACAGCGAAGCCGCGTACAGATTATATAAAAATGAAGCAGAAAAGCCATATTTTGTAGATAAAACCTTGCTGCTTGAGGAATTATTCCCTCTGGTAAAAGAGGGGACAAACTATGTCTGTATCACGCGGCCTCGCCGGTTTGGCAAAACCGTTATGGCAAATATGATCACCGCTTTTTTTTCGAAAGCACGGGATGCGGCAGATATTTTCGATACATTGAAGATCAGCAGAAATGAGCATTGCCAAAGCTTTCGGAACCAGTTTGGAGTCATCCATATTTCTTTCAATGATATTTCAAGGCAATGCACAACTTATGAACAATACATTGACCGAATTGAAAGACGGCTGATCAGAGATTTGAAAAAGGAATATCCGGAAGTGGAACTGACTCAGGAAGATTCCGCAGTGGATGCTCTTTTAGAGATTTATGAGGAAGACAGCTCAGCGCGTTTTATTTTTGTGCTGGATGAATGGGATTTCCTGTTCCATCAGCCTTTTGCAACAGAGGAAGAAAAGAAGGCGTACTTGATGTTTTTGCGCAGCCTTTTAAAGGATCGCCCTTATGTACTGCTTGCATATATGACGGGAATCCTTCCGATCGCAAAATACTCAAGCGGTTCGGAATTGAATATGTTTACGGAATTTACGATGGCGGGGACACAGGCGTTCAGCGAATATTTTGGATTTACACAGGAAGAGGTCAACGATTTATATCAAAGATATCTGAAAAATTGCAGTATCCCGCAGATCACGCCGGAAGGGCTTAAGTTTTGGTACAACGGTTATCATACGGCTTCGCGGGAGCGCGTCTATAATCCGCGGTCGGTTGTGATGGCTCTGCGGTATAATGAACTGGCAAGCTATTGGACAAGTTCAGGTCCGTATGATGAGATTTATTATTATATCGAAAATAATGTGGCGGAAGTGAGAGACGATCTCGCGCTGATGGTTTCCGGTGTGCCGGTTCCTGCAAAGGTTCGGGAATATGCGGCGGCCTCCATGAGCCTTCGGACAAAAGATGAGATTTTATCCGCTATGGTGGTGTACGGATTCCTGAGTTATGAGAATGGAAAAGTGGCGATTCCGAATAAGGAATTGATGGACCGGTTTGATGAGATGCTGCAGAAAGAAGCATCTTTTGGATATGTGTACCGTCTTGCCAGGGAATCCGGTCGGATGCTGGAAGCAACTTTGCGGGGAGATACCGATACGATGGCAGAAATACTGGAATTGGTCCACAATACGGAAACACCGCTTATGCAGTATAAGTGTGATTCTGGAATTGAAGGTGGACCATACCCCGGAGGAAGCAATCCGGCAGATCATAAAAAAGAAATATGATCTCCGCTTCCGGGCAAAACTCGGAGAGCGTCCAAGATATACCGGAAGAATTTTGGCGGTAGGGATTGGATATGAGAAGAAGCGGAAAAAGCACAGGTGTAAGGTAGAAGTGCTGAGAGAAGCATGTGAAAGTTGAATCAGAGGACCTATTTCAAGCCGGCTGTTCGTATCAGGGAGCAGCCGGCTTGAAACTGTAAAATATGAACGATATTCAGGCAGAAAAGATTAAACCTTCGGTGCCTCAATACGCCCCTTCACATTTTATGATGTCATTTTGCCGGATCGGGAATATCTGCCGGGAGGATGTACATAAAAGTTGGCGCTCAGGACGTCTACTGCTGCGGCTGGAGTTACTGGGCACGGATGATGGAGATGCCGCCAGTAACAGGTTTTGAATTGCAGTCAATAACGAATCAGAAATACATTGCGCTGTTACAGGAATTTTGCTACCATAGTATCATTATATTATGAGAATACTCTATAAAGGAAAGGGACAGCACATATGAACCATAAACACACAAAAGCATGGAACAACGCGCCAGCTATAGATCTGAGATACAAAAAAGCCTCCCTCGATGATCTGGAACTGCTGACAAAAACCAGGATCCAGGTACTGCGGGCCGCGAACCGGCTGAACGATTCCGCCGATATGTCAGAGGTAGAAGCCGAATCCAGGGCGTACTACAAAAGAGCCCTGGCGGACGGAACCCATACCGCTTATCTGGTATTCGACGGTGAGACATTTGTGGGGGCAGGCGGGATCAGCTATTATACAGTCATGCCCACATTCCACAACCCGACAGGAAAAAAGGCGTATGTGATGAATATGTACACGGCCCCCGCCTACCGCAGAAAAGGAATTGCCGCAAAAACCCTGGATCTGCTTGTACAGGATGCAAAAGGGCGGGGGATCCGCAGTATCTCCCTTGAAGCCACCGAGGCGGGCAGGCCCCTCTATGAAGCATATGGGTTTGTCCGGATGGCGGACGAGATGGAACTGCCGGGATGACGCACATCTTTGTTTTTGGCTTATGTGCGCGAAGTGGCTGATCTCAGGGCATTTCATTTTTTACATACCGTATTCATCAGAACGATCATAACCACACAATCCACGATAATGAGCGCCAGAAAAAAATATGCTGCGGCGGCCGGAAGCACATCCTCCCAGACAGACACGACGAAGAGAAAAATCGTGATCACTGTCATTCCGCCTCCGGCCACCCTGCATAGCTTTTTTGCGTCGTACTTGCTTTTTTCATTTTTACTGGACGTGTTATATCCAGCGATCAGGCCGGAGCCGTGACCGCTCAGGAAAATGACGGACAACACGGCAAAAATAACAAGCATTACCCATGAAACCCATTCGGGTCCGTTGCTGAGATCTTTTAAGGTCATCGTTGCTTCCTCCTTCCAAATCAAAACCAATCCTTACAGCACATTCATTGGATCGGCAGTTTTATCTTACCATATCTGCCCGGAGGTTTCCATACTGGATATCAGAAATACAGAAATCAGTTTTGGGATTCTGGAAATATTTTTCCGAAGGATGTTTTTTTTCTGTACAGAGAATAAAAACTTCGATATAATAGAGTTCATAATCATGTGATTTTCCGGGGGCATCCGGTAAAAATAAGGAGGTCGTCATGGCGAAAGGACAAGCGAAAAAGGTTCCGGTAAAGGTTCAGGCTAAAGTACAGCCGAAGGCAAAGACAGAGGTACAGGCGGATAATATGGTATTTTCCCTGGATATCGGGACGCGGAGCATCATCGGTATGGTGGGCGTTGTTGTAGAAGACAAGGTGAAGATCATTGCCATTGAAAAAGAAGAGCATAACGAGCGGGCAATGATCGACGGACAGATTGAAAATATAGAAAAGGTTTCCGCGCTGGCGAAAAAGGTGAAAAAGCGCCTGGAGGATAAGGTCCATACAAAGCTGAAACGCGTTTCGGTCGCGGCTGCGGGGCGTGCCCTTCGGACCAGCAGGGTGGATTACGAGATGGTGCTGCAGGGGCCCCAGGTGATCGACGATGAGGTCATCAACCGTCTGGAAGCGGGGGCCATCAGCAAGGCAGAAGCCCAGTTTGATGCGGAAAATGAAGCCCAGGAGGATACCCGCCGCTTTTATCTGGTGGGATATACGGTCTGCCAGTATTACCTGGACCAGTATATGATCTCCAGCTTAAAGGATCACCGCGGGAAGCATATCAAGGTGGATCTGATCGCAACCTTTCTACCCAGCGAAGTGGTAGAAAGCCTGTATACTACGATGAATAAGATCGGTCTGGAGGTTGCCAGCATCACATTGGAGCCTATCGCTGCCATCAATGCCGCCATCCCGGAAAACCTGAGACTCTTAAATCTGGTGATCGTGGATATCGGAGCCGGGACTTCGGATATCGCGGCCTGCACCAGCGGTAGTGTGACAGGATATACGATGGCGACGATCGCGGGGGATGAGATCACTGAGTCCATTATGAAAGAGTTCCTTGTGGATTTCATGACTGCGGAGAATATGAAGGCACAGATCGAGAATGAGGAAGAAATTACCTTTACGGATATTCTGGGATTTGAAAGAAAAGCTTCCAGAGATGAGATTTTCCGCTGCATCCAGGGCACGTCCGAATCTCTCTGCAGGGAGATCGCTGGAAAGATCCTGGATGTGAACGGAAGCGCGCCCTCCGCTCTGTTCCTGGCGGGCGGCGGCAGCAAGCTGGCAGGACTGAAGGAGGGCCTTACGGCGGCTCTGGAAATGGACAGCAACCGCGTGGCGATCGCGGGAAATAACTTCCGGACCAGCGCGTTTTCCGATGAATATGATTTAAATAATCCGGAGTATGCGACCCCCCTGGGAATTGCCATTTCTTCCGGATTGAATATGATCAATGACAGCTTTCGTGTCACATTGAATGAAAAGTCCGCAAAACTATTCCGGAGCGGGAGCTTTACGGTGATGAATCTTCTGATGATGAACGGCTACGGCTTTCAGGATATGCTGGGACGTTCCGGAGCAAGCGTGAGCGTCAGGGTGAACGGTAAGCGGAAAGTCTTTTACGGCATGGCGGCACAGCCGGCATCGCTGTTTATCAATAAAAGAGAAGGGCGGCTTTCGGATATCGTCCATGCCGGAGACCATATTGAGTTTGTACCGGCTGTCCATGGCCTTGCGGCAAAGCCCTGTGTAAAAGACATTGAAGGCGCCGCGGAATGCCTGGAGCTGTCCCTGAACGGAAAGCCGGCAGATCTGGAAACGCCTTTGAAAAACGGGGATATTATTCAGATGATGCTGTCCGATGAACAGCTTGCGGCCAGGAAGCGGGAGGCAGAGGAGAAGGCAGCGGAGGAAGCGGCTGCAGCTGCACAGAGGGAGCAGGAAGAAGCAGCAGCGGGTGCTGAGACGGAGAAGAAAGAAGACTTAACAGTTGAGGCAGAGCAGGGGGAAGCTTTGTATGTTGAGGAAGAACCGGAAGGAGTTTTGACTGTTGAGGAAGAACCGGAAGGAGCATTAGCAGTTGAGGAAGAACCGGAAGGAGCATTAGCAGTTGAGGAAGAACCGGAAGGGGCATTAGCAGTTGAGGAAGAACCGGAAGGGGCATTAGCAGTTGAGGAAGAACCAGCAGGAGCTTTAGCAGTTGAGGCAGAATCGGAAGAAGCTTTAGCGGTTGAGAAAGAACCAGCAGGAGCTTTGGCAGTTGAGGCAGAATCGGGAGAAGCTTTAGCAATTGAGGAAGAACCAGCAGGAGCTTTGGCAGTTGAGGCAGAATCGGAAGAAGCTTTAGCAATTGAGGAAGAACCAGCAGGAGCTTTGGCAGTTGAGGCAGAATCGGAAGAAGCTTTAGCAGCTGAGGCAGAACCGGAAAAGGATATATTGGCAGAAACAAGTATATCTGAAGCAGTGAATCCGGAATCAGAGTCAATGAAGCAGGAAAATCCGGGGACGGAAGCAAAGCCGATGAAGCAGGAGGATCCGCGGACGAAAACCGTGTCGGTGACAGAGCCGAAGCCGGTATCTGAACCTGCAACCGAAGAACTGCAGATATCCCAGGCAGAGCCGATAGCAGAGGAACTGCAGAAATATGAGGCGGAACCGCTGACAGAAGAGATGTGGATCCCAAAAGCCGGACTTGCGGAGGAAAAGCAGGAGTCGGAACCTGTAAAAAAAGAAATAGATAATGCCGCGAATAAGCTGTATAATGCGGACGAAAAATCTTTGGTTCAGGGAACTCTGAACCTGGAATTAGAGACAGGCGGAAAGCCGTCAGCCGATGCTGTACCGGTAAGGAGACACCATTCACAGAGCGGCGGCCTTTCAGCAAAGGAACGTACTTCAAAGCTGCCTTCCATAAAAGAGGCTCTTGCATCCAAGGGATTTTCCGCAAAGAAGGAGCCGGCCGCATTGCGCGGATCAGGAACCATTCTGTTCTATCTGAACGATACGCCATTGCGTCTGCCGCTGAAAAAGGACGGGGATTCTTATTATCTGATGGATATGATCGAATATTCCGGTATCGATCTGAAGCAGCCGAAAGGCAGGGTTACATTGAGTGTGAACGGGCAGCCCGGAACATTTATGCAGAAGCTACATGAGAGAGATATCATACGTATCGTGGAAGAGATATGAAAAAATTCCATCTGTACGGTGGCTGTGCAGTCCGTGTAATGACAGGAAAAGCTGCAAACAGCCGGGCTGCCATACCGAGGCGTACTCAGCGTAAGCGGACGGCAGCCGTGACCCGCGGAAAGGCAATGTGATTTTATGAAAAAATATGCAGTTGTGATACTTGTGTCTGCACTGGTAATTCTTGCGCTTGCGGGATGCTCCGGAGAATTTGAGATTCCGTTCTTTCGTCAGAGTACAGAACAGACGGTCACAGGACAGGTATGCCGGGTGGAAGACGATCTGCTTTTCATCCGGGCCGAAGGCGAGAAGGACGGGCCGGAAGAAGAGAAAGATGAAAATACCCCCGTTCCGGAGTACATAGGAGAAGAGCTGGAGATCAGGCTGACAAAGGACACGGTGTTCATGATCCGCAGACCCGATGAAGAAGCAGAGGGCAAAGCAGAATCGGCACAGGACGGATCGGAACGCTCAGAGGAGGACTCCAACGCCGTGGCAGACGACGGCTCAGAGGAGGACTCCAACGCCGTGGCAGACGACGGCTCAGAGGAGGACTCCAACGCCGTGGC
>Ga0073906_1002434_pt1 | contig 24491 bp, 24 predicted proteins | sample Inofromicrocosms_FD_65485 | JGI IMG/M metagenome (GOLD analysis project Ga0073906, IMG submission 65485) | Mouse cecum microbial communities from Vienna, Austria - Inoculum for glucosamine and mucus D2O microcosms | ecosystem: Host-associated > Mammals > Digestive system > Large intestine >...
CTGGAGCGGGCGGAGATGATGCGCCCGGCCTACGCCATTGAGTACGACTGCATCGACCCGCTGGAGCTGCGGCCCACGCTGGAGAGCAAAAAAATTCCCGGCCTGTACGGCGCGGGGCAGTTCTGCGGCTCCTCCGGCTATGAGGAGGCGGCGGTGCAGGGCTTTGTGGCCGGGGTGAACGCGGCGCTGGCCCAGAGCGGCGGGGAACCGCTGATCTTATCCAGGGGGGAGTCCTATATCGGCACGCTGATCGACGATCTGGTGACCAAGGGCACCAATGAGCCCTACCGTATGATGACCAGCCGGAGCGAGTACCGCCTCCTGCTGCGGCAGGACAACGCCGACCAGCGGCTGTGTCCTGTGGGCCACCGCATTGGCCTCGTATCGGATGAGCGGCTGCGGCGGGTGGAGGAGAAGTACGCCCAGGTGGACCGGGAGGTCCGGCGTCTCGCCGCAAAGGGCGTGCCGCCCACGCCGGCGCTGAACGACTTTCTGGCCCGGCACGGCACCGCGCCCGTCTCCGACGGCGCGCCTCTGGCGGCGCTGCTGCGCCGCCCGGAGGTCCGGTACGCTGACCTGGCCCCCTTTGACCCGGACAGGCCGCCGCTGCCGCCGGATGTGGCGGAGCAGGTGGAAATATCCATCAAGTACGCTGGATATATCCAGCGCCAGCTGCAGGAGGTGGAGGAGCTGCGGCGCATGGAGGGCCGGGCCCTGCCGCCGGAGCTGGACTACGCCGCCATCCAGGGCCTGCGCCTGGAGGCGCGGGAGAAGCTGAACGCCGTCCGGCCATTGAACATCGGGCAGGCGGGGCGGATTTCCGGCGTGTCGCCGGCGGATGTGGCGGCGCTGATGATCTATCTGGAAAAACCATAGGGGGGAAATTTTGCCATGAGAGTGTTTTTGGCCATCGTTGTCTGTAAGCTGCTGCGTTTTATCGGGAAGCTGGTGGGGAAGGGGAGCTCCCTGCCGGGGCAGTACGCGCTGAAAATCTGCCCGGATATTCTGAGCCGGGTGACGCTGCCGCCCTATATCATTGCCGTCACCGGCAGCAACGGCAAGACGTCCACCGTGGAGATGATTGCGGCCATCCTGCGCAAAAGCGGGAAGAACGTGGTCTACAACGCGGAGGGCTCCAACCAGATCGAGGGCGTTGCCACGCTGATCCTCTGCAGCAGCTCCCTGGGCGGGAAAATGCGGGGGGATGTGCTGCTGCTGGAGAGCGACGAGCGGTATGCCCGGCTCTCCTTCCGGTGGTTCCACCCCACCCACTTTGTGATCACCAACCTGTACCGGGACCAGCTCACCCGCAACGGCCACCCGGAGTGGGTCTATGACGCCATCGTCCCGGCTATCCACCCGGACACCACCCTGGTCCTGAATGCGGACGACCCGCTGGTGTCCTGCTTCGCCAGGGGGCACGAGAAGGTGAAGTGGTTCGGCCTGGAGCGGTGCTCTGTCAGCACGGACCGGCCCAGGGGCGCGTATGACGACGGCGCCCGGTGCCCGGTGTGCTGCGGGAAGATGGCGTATACCTGCCGCCACTACCACCACATCGGCCACTACCGCTGTCCTGTCTGCGGACATGAGCGGCATACGCCGGATTTTGCGGTCACGGCCCTGGATTTGGACGCCGGAAGGCTGACCATCGACGGGCAGACGGAGATTGCGCTGGCCTTCCGCAGCATCTACAATGTGTACAATATCCTGGCGGCGTGGTCTGTGTGCGCCCTGGCTGGGGCGGAGCCGGCAGTAATGGCCTCGGTCATCAACAACTATATTCTGAAAAACGGGCGCATGGTCCGCTTCACTCTGGGGGAGCACCACGGGACGCTGCTGACCAGCAAGCACGAAAACTCCGTGGCCTATGACACCAATCTGGGGTATATCCGGGACGCAAAGCAGGACTGTGAGGTCCTGATCATTGTGGACGCCATCAGCCGGAAATATTTTACAGGGGAGACCAGCTGGCTGTGGGATATCGACTTCGACCTGCTGGACTGCCCCCAGGTAAAACGGGTGCTGCTGTGCGGGAAGTATGTCAACGACCTGGCGCTGCGGTTTGACTACACCGGCGTACCGGCGGAAAAGGTGACCTGCTTTGACACGGTGCCCCAGGCCGCGGAGGCGCTGAAGCAGGACGGCGGCGGGCCGCTGTATGTGGTGACCTGCTTTTCCGACCGGGATAAGCTGCTGAACCTGGTTCAGCGGGAGCAATAAGGGGGCGCTTTGATGGAACTGAACATTCTGCATCTGTATCCTGATCTGATGAATTTGTATGGAGAATATGCCAATCTCGCTGTCCTGCGCCGGCACCTGGGGGTGATGGGCGTACAGACGGCGGTGGAAACCGCAGCGCCGGAGGATACGCCGGACTTCCGCACGGCGGACATGATCTACATGGGCGCGGGCACGGAGCGCCGGCAGAAGGCCGCGCTGACCGCCCTGACGCCCTATGCCAGTGAAGTAAAGGCTGCCGCAGAGCGGGGGGCGGTGCTCCTCTTTACCGGAAACGCCATGGCGCTGCTGGGGGCGTCTGTGACGGACGCGGCGGGGAAGGTCTGGCCCGGCCTGGGGCTGGCGGAGTATACCACTGTGGAGACGGAAAAGCGGGTCCCGGTGGACGTCATCGCCGCGCCTGCGCTGTGGGACGCCCCCGCTGTTGGCTTTATGAACAAGTGCAGCACAACGGAGGGTATTATATCACCGCTGTTCAACTCTTTGGAGTTGGGATTTGGCAATGAGGCGGAACATGGCCCGGAGGGCTATGTGTCCGGCAATGTGTTTGCCACCCATATGACCGGGCCGGTCCTGGTGAAAAATCCGGCGTTTACAGACCTGGTGATCCGCCGGCTGTTCGCGCTGCGGGGCTGGGATGCGCCGGAGGCGCTGCCTGTGCTGCCCCACGAGCAGGAGGCCTATGCGGTGACCCTGCGGGAATTGCGGACCCGGGTGCAGTGAGAGGCGTGCCGCCCCTGCAGACAATTTGGATTTTTTTATACTCGCGGGCGAAAAAATGTGCCAGAATGCGGGAACCCCTCAGTCACGCTTCGCGTGCCAGCTCCCCTTTCAGGGGAGCCTTTTTCCCTTCTCCTTTGGAAAACCTCCCCTGAAAGGGGAGGGGGACCGCTTGCGGTGGAGGGGTCCCTCCGAAAGGGAACATGCCCTCCTATGATGCCGGTAAATCGTACCCACCGCGCGTATAAAAACGCACAGGAAGTCTTGTCTTGACCCTCCTGTGCGTTTTTCGCTATTTTTATGTGGGACAGCGGGTATAAAATTTACCCATATCGCTTCTCTACATATTCGCTTACCGTTTTATAAAACGCCTTTGCTCCGGAAAGCAACAAATGCGTATCGTCAATGGAGCAAATATAGAAGTCTTCATAATCGCTTCGATTCCGAATCAGAGAAGCATTGGTTATCAATTTACTATATTCTCTAGGCAAAATTTCTGTTTTAAGATAATTCAGAGTGAACCGGGCAATAACAGCCGAATGCTTTTTATAATCCTCTCCGTCCAAAGCAAGCACGGCGCGCATCATATGAAAAATCGCATAGTACGCCCGATTATTTGCTGAAGCAAAATCTCCTGCCGCTAACTCCCGCTGTGCGGATGCCAACATTTCCTCCGCTCGCCGCAGCCGGTACCGGGATAAAGCATCCTTTGTGATCTCAGGCACTCATGCGCACTCCCTCTCTGTTGATATTACTGAAAAACGGAAGCGCATCTATATTTGCATGAAAAAAGCTGCGGTTCTCCACAATAGGGGATACCACGATCCCATAATTCATCAACAGATCAGCGGCCATTTCTCCCACTTGCCAATTCCGCTCTCGGATATCCTGTCTGGAGGCATCTACAAGCAGCAGCACATCAACATCCGATTCTAAACCCGCATCCTCTCTGGCATAGGAGCCAAAAAGAATTGCGTCTATTTTGTCGTGGGGAAACAGATGCTTCATCTTGATGCACAATTCGTTGATGATTTCTTGTACCTCAGTTTTTGAATGCATAAGAAATCTTCCTTTCGTCAAAATTATATCAGAATTTCAGCTGTTCCGGCTCACCCCTTAGGGCGGGCGGCGGCGCTCTCCACGGGGATCAGGCCGAAGTGGGTCAGCTCCTCGCCGTCCGCCAGCAGCCGCAGCTCCTCCACGGCGTCGATGGAGTACAGGGAGTCGGCCAGGGACCAGAGCATCATCCGCTGCAGCGTCTCGTCCTCCGGCAGCACCGCCAGGGAGGCGGCGGAGATGTTCACATAACACACGCCGCTCTCCATACGTACAAAGTTGATCTGGAAGTCCTCCGGCAGCACCCGCTTCAGCTCCCGGTTGTGGGGGCCCTCCAGCAGCGCGGCCGCCAGGTTTTCCGCCAGAGTCTGGCCCTCGTAGAGCTCGATGGTCCGGCTCTCCCCGGTCAGGGCGTTGGCGCTGTCCAGAAAGTACAGCGTCACCTCCACCGTCTGCAGCACATCGTCCATGGTGGACAGCAGCACGTCCCGCTCATAGAAGACCTGCTTGGGCTGCTGCCCCAGCCGCCGGCCCTGGGCGGTGATGGACACGGAGCTGACGCCGTCCAGCTCCGTCAGAGACAGGGTCAGGCAGTAGTCGGCCATGGTCAGCGCCACCCCGCTGAGCCGGTTGACGCCGCTGCTCAGATCCACATAGGCCCGCTGGTCCCGGATCTCCAGGTCCAGCAGCTCCACGCCGGCGGGCAGCGGGCTCAGCAGCCCGTTCGCCTCCTCCGGCCCCGCCAGCAGCCGCTCCACAACGGCCCGTGCGGTATCCGCCAGCGGCGCGCCCTCCGGCACGTCCAGCCGCTGCGGGCAGCCCCGAATCCGGTCGCTGCCCCTGGCCCTGGACTCCGGCGCCAGAAAGTAGAGCAGATGCTCCTCCCCCTGCTCCTCCCGGTCCTCCGGCGCGCCGCTGGCCACCAGCGCCAGCAACAACAGCGCCGCGGCCAGCAGCAGCTTCCAGCGTCCTCTCATAGCGCCTCCTCCATCAGCCGGCAGGGCATCGTCACCACGAACCGGGTGCCCCCCGTGCCTACGCTCTCCGCCCGGATGGCCCCGCCCCGGCGGCTCACCGTGTCGCTGACAATGCTCAGCCCCAACCCTGTGCCGCCGGCGGCCCGGCTGCGGGCCTTGTCCACCCGGTAGAACCGCTTGAACACGTTGCGCAGGTCCTCGTCCGGGATGCCGATGCCGTTGTCCTCCACAGTGATGACCGTGGTCTCCTCACCGGTTGTGGCCTGGATGCGGACATATCCCTCCCGCCGGTTGTACTTCACAGCGTTTTCCGCCAAATTGTACAGGATCTGGTATACCTCCCCCTCTGTGGCCGCCACCGCCGCGCCGGGACCGCAGGAGGCGTACACGGCCACCTCCTTCTCCTGGGCCACCGGGCGCAGCATCCGCGTCACCCGCTCCAGCACCGGCTCCACCGCCACCAGCGCCGGCGGCTCCATGGCCCCGCTGTCCAGCCGGGTCAGCCGCAGCAGGTCCTCGGTGATGTGGCTGAGCCGCTCCGCCTCCTGGCCGATGTCGCTGACAAATTCCCTGGCCGTGGCGCTGTCCATGTTCTCCGTCTGGAGAATGGAGTCCGTCAGCAGCCGGATGGAGGCCAGCGGCGTCTTCAGCTCGTGGGAGGCGTCGGAGACGAACTGCCGCCGGGCGCTCTCCGTCTCCTGCAGCCGGTCCACCAGGTCGTTGAACTCCCCGGCGATCTGGGTGAACTCGTCGTGGCCGCTGAGCCGGGCCCGCTGGTTGTAGGCCCCCTCCCGGACGCCCCGGATGGCGGTCTGCAGCGCCCCCAGCCGCTGGGTCAGCTGGCGGCTGAAGACCAGGCTCACCACCAGCATCAGCGCCGCGATGCCCACGGAGATGGAGAACAGGTTGTTGCTGAGGGTCCCCAGCAGGGACGCCTGCTGGGTGTCGTACTCGTAGACGTACACGCCGCCGATGATCTGGTTCCGGTACAGCACCGGCTGGGCGGCGCTGGAGTGGAACGCCCCCTCCTTATACGCGCTGTAAACCACGTTGCTGCCCTGCAGCGCCTCCACCAGCTCCGTATAGAAAACATAGTAGCCCGTGGCGTTGCCCGCCTCACGGGTGTCGTAGAGCACCTTTCCATAGGGGTCCGTGACAATGGCCCTGGAGATCCCCTCCAGCTCCACTGCCGCCATGGCCGCCGCGGCGTTTTCCTCCGTCAGCTCGTCCAGACCGGTGACGGCGGCGTTGATGGCGGTGGCGCTGCTCTGCAGGGCGGTGTGCTTGGAGCGGAAGACCAGGTCCTCGCTGACCAGCAGCGGATAGGTGTTCATCAGCACCAGCACCGTCAGCAGCAGGGCGATGTAGCTGGCGCTGATCTTCAGCTGCAGGGATATCCTACCCTTTAAAATAGTACCCGACCCCCCACTTGGTCATAATATATTCCGGCTCCGCCGGCTGCCGCTCCAGCTTTTCCCGCAGGCGGCGGATGTGGACGTCCACCGTCCGGTAGTCGCCGGTATAGGAGTAGCCCCAGACCACGTTCATCAGGTTTTCCCGGCTGTAGACCCGCCGGGGATTCTTCATCAGCAGCTCAATGAGGTCGTACTCCTTTGCCGTCAGCTCCACCGACCTCCCGTCCCGGATGGCCACCCGCTGCTCCGTGTCCAGCGTCAGCTCCCCCACGGTGATCCGGCTGCCGCCCCGCCCCTGGGCCCCGCCGGAGGCCCGCCGCAGCATGGCCCGGATGCGGGCCTTCAGCTCCAGAAGATTGAAGGGCTTGGTGATATAGTCGTCCGCGCCGCACTCAAAGCCGATGATCTTGTCCGTGTCCTCGCTGCGGGCCGTCAGCATGATGATGGGCACGTTGGAGAACTCCCGGATGCGCATGCAGGCCTCCAGCCCGTCGATCTCCGGCATCATCAGGTCCAGGATGATCAGGTCGAACTGCCCCTCCCGGGCCAGCTCCACCGCCGCCGCGCCGTCATAGGCGCACTCCACCTGATAGCCCTCGTTTTCCAGGTTGAACTTCAGACCCTTGACCATCACTTTTTCGTCGTCTACCACAAGTATTCTCATGTATTTGCCTCCTGCGTGGGTGTTCTATTTCAGTCAACCGTCACATGGTCCCGGAACTTTGCCAGCGTCGCCTCGCCGATGCCGCTGACCTGCAGCAGCCCGTCCACCGATTGAAAGGGGCCGTTGGCCTCCCGGTGGTCGATGATCCGCTGGGCCAGCGCCGGGCCGATGCCGCTGAGGGACTCCAGCTCCTCCCGTCCGGCGGTGTTGACGTTGACCAGCTCCTTCTGGGGCTCCTCCAGCTGGTACTGGGCGGTGACGGTGTAGTCCGACCCCGCCGCCCGCACCAGCTCCCCCAGCCGCGCCGCGGCCAGGACCGCCAGAAATACCGCGGCCATTGCCAGAAGCAGCTTTTCTGTTTTTGTCAATTTTCCAGCCACTTTACCAGTTGAACTCCCGCTGTTTTTTTGGTATACTGAGGGACAGAACCCGCCGGCTTTCCCCTGTGAAAGGCCGCAGGCGTCCCTGTCAAATCCAAGTATACCATATTTGAGTGGAGAATGATATGAAAACTCGCCGTTTTTTTTGCCTTTTTTTCTGTCTCTTTTTGCTCCTGGGCCTCACCGCCCCGGCCCTGGCCGCCAATGACGATGTGGGGGACTGGGAGGTGGCGGCCAAGGCCGCCCTGCTTTTGGACCCGGACACGGAGGAGATCCTCTACGCCCGGAATATCCACGAGCGGCTCTATCCCGCCAGCCTCACCAAGATTATGACCTGCCTGCTGGTGCTGGAGGCGGTGGACAGCGGGAGCCTTACCATGGACACCGTGCTCACCGCCTCGGAGCTGGCAGTCGCCTCCATCCCCGCCGACGGCAGCACCGCCGGACTGAAGGTGGGGGAGGAGCTGACCGTGGAGGAGCTGCTGTACTGCATCATGCTCTCCTCCGCCAATGAGGGCTGCAACATCCTGGCGGAGGGGGTGGCCGGGTCCATCGACGCCTTTGTGGCCCAGATGAACAGCCGCGCCGCCGCGCTGGGCTGTGAGGACACCCACTTCGTCAACACCAACGGCCTGCCGGACGACGACCACTACACCACGGCCTGGGACCTGTACCTGATCACACGGGAGGCCCGCAAGCACCCGGACTTCATGCCCATCGTGGGCACGGCCTTCCACGAGGTGCCCGCCACCAACCTCTCCGAGCCCCGCAACCTGCGCAGCACCAACTATCTCATCTCCAGCTGGTACACCCGCGGCTATCTGTACAAGGGCGCGGAGGGGATCAAGACCGGCTCCACCAGCGCGGCGGGGTACTGCCTGGTGGCCTCCGCCTCCCGCAACAGCCGCAGCCTGCTCAGCGTGGTCATGGGGGCGGACCGGATCACCCTGGAGGACGGCACCATCCTGACCCAGAGCTTTTCCGAGACCATCAAGCTCTACGACTGGGGCTTTGACAATTTTTCCCGGCAGATCATCCTGAAGGAGGACGAGCTGGTAGGGGAGGTGCCGGTGACGCTGTCCCAGGAGCAGGACTTTGTGAAGATGCACCCGGCGGAGGAGATCGAGCGGCTGTTCCCCAAGGACGCGGACCTGGAGAAGGACCTTGAGCGGACCATTACCCTGGAGCAGGAGAGCGTGGAGGCCCCGGTGACCAAGGGGCAGGTCCTGGGGACGGTGACTCTGAGCTACAACGGCAATACATACGCCACAGTGGACCTGCTGGCGGATGAGGACGTGGCGGCGTCCCGGTTCCTGGTGCTCAAGCGGGACATCCTGGAGTTCCTGCACCGGCCCATTTTGTGGATCGGCATCGGCAGCGCAGTGGGCGTCATCGTGCTGCTGCTGGTCCTGCGGGCGGTGCTGAAGGCCAACCGGAGGAGATACGGGCGCAAGTCCGCCCAGCCGTCCCGGCGGAAAAACGGGTACCGGGGCCGCAGAAGATAGGGAAGAAGAACACGAGCGGGGGCGCTGTGCCCCCGCTCGCGCTGTATGCATCTGTCTGGGTTCACTCCTGCTCCCAGTTGTGCCAGACGTTCTGCACGTCGTCGTTGTCCTCCATGAGGTCGATCATCTTGGTCATGTTCTTGATGTCGTCCTCACTGGTGAGCTTGATATAGTTCTGGGGCACCATCTCAATGGCGGCCTCGGCGAAGACGTATCCCTTGGCCTCCAGGGCGGCGGTGACGGTGTTGAAGTCGTCCGGCTCCGTGGTGATCTCAAAGATATTGCCGTCCGCCTCGAAGTCCGCCGCGCCGCAGTCCAGGGCGTCCTCCATCACCTTCTCCTCGTCCAGGTCCCCGTCCTCGTTGTCGATGACGATGACGCCCTTGCGGTCAAAGCTCCAGCTGACGCAGCCGGTGGCCCCCATGTTGCCGCCGTACTTGTCGAACAGGTGGCGGACCTCCGGCGCGGTGCGGTTGCGGTTGTCCGTCAGCGCCTCCACAATCACCGCCACGCCGCTGGGGCCGTAGCCCTCGTAGACCACCTTCTCAAAGTTCTCGGCGGAGCCGGCCCCCAGGGCCTTGTCAATGGTGCGCTTGATGTTGTCGTTGGGCATGTTGGCGGCCTTGGCCTTGGCGATGACCGTGGCCAGGCGGGAGTTGTTGTTGGGGTCGCCGCTGCCGCCCTCCTTCACCGCCACGATCATCTCCCGGGCGATCTTGGTAAAGGCCTGGGAGCGCTTGGCATCCGCCGCGCCCTTGGTCTTTTGGATATTATGCCACTTGGAATGTCCGGACATGTCTGCTTTCCTCCTTATACGTAATAGTGAATGTTCTCCCTGTGGGAGGCCGATTTTGTAATATCCAGGTCAGGGAACCGCTCCTGAAGAAACTGCGCCAGCACCGGGCAGACCACATCCTCTGTGGGGAAGTGGCCGGCGTCCAGCAGGCTCAGGCCCAGGCCGGCGGCGTCCAGAAACTGGTTGTATTTCACGTCCGCCGTCACAAAGGCGTCGCAGCCCGCGGCAGCCGCGGCGGCAAAATACTCCCCGCACGCGCCGCCGCCCACCGCCACCCGGCGGACCGGCCTGCCGCCGTCCACAAAACGGATGCCGTTGGGCCGCAGCCGCTTGCGCACCAGGGCCAGGAAATCCGGCAGCGCCACAGCCTCCGGCAGCAGCCCTGTCCGGGCGATCCCGTCCCCGCCCTCCAGCGCCTCCGTCTGCTCCAGCCCCAGCTGCCGGGCCAGCGCGTCGTTGACGCCGCCCTGGGCCGCGTCCAGATTGGTGTGCATGCAGATGGCGGCGGTGCCGTCCCGGACCAGCTTCAGCAGTAATCGTCCCTGTGCGCTGTCATCCCGCAGGCTCTGTACCGGCGACCAATGGCAGTTCATCACCGGATGGTGGGCCACGATCAGCTCCGCGCCTATGCGCTCTGCCTCCTCCGCCGTGCCGGCGGTGACGTCCAGGGCCACCAGCACCCGATGTACTTCCTTCCCGCACTCTCCCACCAGCAGCCCCACGTTGTCCCACTCCATAGCCAGCTCCTTTGGGGCCAGCTGGAAGAGGGCGCTCTCAATCTCGCGCACAGTCGGCATGCCGCCACGCTCCTTTCCGTTTTTCCAGTTCCGCGCTGATGCGCAGGAACCGCTCCCTCCGCTCCGCCAGGGCGGGGTCCCTGGCCCGCTCCAGGCCCGCCGCCGCCCGCCGCAGCCGCAGAATCGCCGTCTCCAGATACCGGCCCCACAGCGGGTCCCGCTCCAGGCCCATGCCGCCCCAGGCGTCCGCCTCCGTATATGGGACGCGGTCCCGGACGCCGCCGCGGATCTCCACAATGGGGTACAGCACCCCCTTGTCCTGCACCAGCCGCTCCGAGCGCACATGAAAATCCTGTTCCCACAGCCACTGCCGCAAGACCTCCGCCCGGCTCATGGGCTGCAGGAGCAGCAGAATCCCGTCCCGGCACCAGGGGGCGGCGGAGAGGATGTCCGTGATATTGTCCCCACCCATGCCGGCGATGACGATCGCGTCCGCCTCACCGGGGGCGAGGACGGAGAGGCCGCCCCCCAGGCGGAGCTCCATGCGGTCCTCCAGCCCGTACAGCCGGGCGGTCTGCCGGGCCCGCTCCAGAGGGGCCGCGCCGATATCGGCGGCAATGGCCCGGCGGCACCGGCCGGCCCGCAGCAGCGCCGCCGGAAGATAGCCGTGGTCCGTGCCGATGTCGGCCAGACATTGGCAGTCCTCCGGTACCAGCGCGGCGATGGCCCGCAGCCGCGGCTTTCGCTCCAGGATATCCGTGGACAGCACCCCCCTTCCGTCCCTCCGCGAAGGAGGGACTCATAGCGCTCCTATGAGTCCCCTGCGTTTTCTTGGCGTTTACTTATTGGCTTCCGCGTTGACAGCCTCCAGCAGCTTCTCCACGTCCACGCCGTGGACGGCGCAGGCCTCCTCCACCGTCTCGCCCCGGCTGCTGGGGCAGCCCAGGCAGTGCATCCCGATGGACAGGAAGATGGGGGCCGTCTGGGGGGCTACATCGAGGATATCACCGATGATGGTGTCTTTTGTAATGGTTACCATGATACAATACCTCCGAAATGTTTTTCTTTATGATAAGCGGATATAGTATACCCCAAAGCCGGAGCAATTTCAATACTATAAATGTGCAAATTTGCGCGGCGGACGCCGGCGGGGACCGCTCAGAAGGAGCTGATGGACAGGGACTCGTCGTCCTCCCCCTTTTCGATGGAGCGGATGACCATGTCGTACTGCAGGCTGTCGCTGACCTTCACATGGACCGTCTCCCCGGCTTTGCGGCCCAGCAGGGCCTTCCCCACGGGGGATTCCTTGCTGATGAGGCCCTTGTGGGCGTCTGCGCGGAGGGTGGTCACCAGCCGCAGGGTCATCTCCCGCTGCAGCTTCTGGTTGAAGACCACCACCGTGTCGAACAGCCCCACCGCGTCCTCCTGGGACGCGGCGGAGATGACCTTGGCCGTGCGGATCATCCGCTCCAGATAGCGGATGCGGCTCTCGTTGCGGTTTTTCTCCTGCTTGGCGCACTTGTACTCAAAATTCTCGCTCAGGTCCCCAAAGGCCCGGGCGGTCTGGACGTCCTCGATCAGCTTTGGCCGCAGCTCCTGGACCCGGTAGCGGATCTCCTCCCGCATTTTTTGTATGTCAATTTCGGTCAGCTCGTCATACATGATGCAACACCTCGCATTTGTTGTGATAAAATTGAAAAAAGTGCCAGAAAATGGATGGCAGCAGAACTGTAAAATCATTCCAGTGAAAATCTGCACAAAAAAACTCTTGACAGCGGGGGGAAAATATAGTATATTTTATGCATCCCAAAGGAGAGCCGCCGGCGGCGGCGCTCCCATTTCCCGGCAGTAAATTCCTGCGCAGACGACACCGGCATGGATGGCACATCCGCAGGAGAGAGGATTCTCCCATGAGGCCGCGCAGCGTGTGGCGGAAGGAGCGGCTGAGGAAGCAGGGAGGAAGGGAGGGCGCGAATTGACAGCAGAATATGGGCAATAGCCCCACGGTTGTCTGGACAACTGTGGGGCTATTGCTGTCCTGTCAGCCCTTGTCCCGGATGGCGGAGAAATAGATCCGCTGGGCGTCCTCCTTCGGCCCGGACATCCGGCAGTCGCCGTAGGTGCGGATGCGGTCAAAGCCCGCCTCCAGCAGCCAGGCGCGCAGCTCGTCCACCGCATAGGCCCGCTGCCGGTGCTCCTCCCCGGCCCGGCTCCAGCAGCCGTCCTCCCGCCGGGTAAAGATGTCCATCCAGTAGGAGCAGATGCCGCTGCGCTTTTCAAAGGAGGACCGCCAGACGCAGTACACGTCCTCCCGCTCGTCCAGAAAGACCTGCCCGTCCAGACTCTGCAGGCGGCCGGGACTCAAGATGTCAAAAATCAGCATGCCCCCCGGCGCGATGAACAGATGGAGCCGCTGGAACGTCCTCTGCACGTCCTTGGGGCTGGTCAGATAGTTGATGCTGTCCAGACAGCAGATGGCGGCGTCCACCGTGCCGTAGAGGTCCAGGTCCGGCATGGATTGGCAGATGAACACAGGCGGTATGCCCGCCAGCCCCGCCGCCTTTTCCTGGGCGGCGGCCAGCATGTCCGGGCTCTGGTCCACCCCGATCAGCTCATAGCCCCGCTCCGTCAGCACCGACGTCATGCCCCCGGTGCCGCAGGCCAGGTCCAGGACCGTATGTACAGGGATGCGGCTCTTCTGAAACAGCTTCTCCAAATAATCCGCCCGGCGCTCATAGCCCACATCCTCTGTGAGGGCGTCGTAAACACCGGCCAGGGCCTCATAGGCGCTCATTGCTCCACCTCCTCTGTGTGCTCCTGCCGCTGGAAATACACCTGATACCCGCCGTGGCCGAAGGCCAGGGAGCGGTTCACCCGGCTGATGGTGGCGCTGGAGGCTCCTGTCCGCTCCAGGATGTCGTTGTAGATCATCCCCTGGCGGAGCAGCACGGCTACCTCAAAGCGCTGTTCCATAGCCCGCAGCTCTGTGACTGTGCAGAGGTCCTGAAAGAAGTTATAGACCTCCTCCCTGTTCTTCAGCGTCAGGATCGCCTGGTACAGCCTGTCGTTCTTTTCCTTTTTGGCGATTTTTGCCATGAGAAATCCCTCCGTCGCTTTTGTTGCCCCTATCTTAACACTTTACCTGACGAAAGTAAACACTTTTCCGTAAAAATAGTGGGGAAAGGAAAATATTGGAATGGACCGGCGGGACCTGGGGACGGCGGTACGGGCGGCGGAGCGGGCACATATACTGGGAAGGCGGAGCGCTGAGCGCTCCCTTGGAAACAATTGACGCGAGACACTGTTTCGCTTTTGGAAGGAGAATCCCGATATGGAGGATGTGCTGACGCTGGACCGGCTGCCCGTAGGCCGCAGCGCCGCCGTGACCGCCCTCTCCGCGCCGGAGGAGCAGCGCCGCCGGCTGCTGGACCTGGGCTTTGTCCCCGGCGGCGCCGTCACCGCGCTCCAGGAGAGCCCCTGGGGGGACCCGGTGGCCTATGGCGTGTGCGGCGCGGTTATCGCCCTGCGCCGGGCCGACGCCCGTTGGATCGGTATACATACCTGACAGGTAAAACGCGATCTCCCTAAAAGTTGCAGAAATCCCGCAGATGATTCTGTTTAGGAAATCTTCTGCGGGATTTGATTTTCTGGAACTGGAATGTATCCGTATGTATCTGGAAATTTTTTTGACCAATCAACTTTTTTCCTGCAGCAAATGTTTTGTTCGTACTGCGATTTACACGTATACTCCATGAACTTATAGTATTAAACTGCGGGAGGCAAATCATCGAGGCGTGCAAATAGAACCGGCAATGCTCTGTCATTCGCTGCCGGTTCGCTGCAAATTTCCGCAAAGCCATTGAAAACAAAGGACTTTTCAAGGGTCACATTTTAAGAAATCATTAAACCTGTAAATACCGCTTGCTTCGACAAATCAGATTTGCTATAATGGGTTTACGGCACCACCTGGCCGGGAAACAATACCCTCATTGGAAGGAAGCAAAATGAAAGTATTGATTACAACAGACTGGTACGAGCCAGTTATCAACGGCGTTGTCACCTCCGTATTGATGCTGCGGCGCGAGCTGGAGGCCCGCGGCCACGAGGTGCGCGTCGTCACTTTGTCCAACAGCATACATTCCTATAAGGACGGCAATATTTATTACATGGGTTCTGTCAGTGCCGGCCGCATTTACCCCGGAGCGCGGCTGAAGATGAACCGCACCAGAAGCCTGCTGCGGGAATTGGCCGCCTGGCAGCCGGATATCATCCACAGTCAGTGCGAATTCAGCACCTTTCGGGTGGCCTCCGCCCTCTCTAACCGCTTGGGCGTGCCCATCGTCCACACCTACCACACGGTCTACGAGGACTACACCCACTACTTCTCCCCCAGTGTGCGGGTGGGCCGGTATGTGGTCACCGCCTTCTCCCGCTGGATCTGCGGCCATACGGCCTGCATCGTCGCGCCTACCAGAAAAGTGGAGCAGCTGCTGCGCCGGTACGGCATCCACTGCCGGATCGAGGTCATCCCCACCGGCGTGGACCTGCGCGCCTTCCGGAACAGCCGTCCGGAGCGCCAGGCAGCCCTGCGGCAGCAGTGGAATCTCCCCCAGGATCACACCATCCTGCTGTACTTGGGGCGGATGGCGAAGGAAAAAAATCTGGAGACCCTCATCGACCAGATCGCCTCCTCCGGCCGTCGGGACGTGACGCTCCTGCTGGTGGGCGACGGCCCGGACCGGGAAGCTGTGCTGAACTACGCCCGGAGCAGGCAGGTCCCCTTTGTCTACACCGGCATGGTGCCCCACGACGAGGCGCCGGACTACTACCGCCTGGGCGATATATTCGTCACAGCCTCCACCAGCGAAACACAGGGGCTGACATATTTTGAGGCGCTGGCCGCCGGCCTGCCGGTGCTCTGCCTCCGGGACAGCTGCGTGGAGGGCGTCGTGGAGGACGGCGTGAACGGCTGGCAGTACGAAACCGGCGAGGCGTTCTCCCAGTATCTGCACGCCTTCTGCGAAAGCGGTGAGCTGCGGCAGCAGATGCAGCAGGCCGCGCTGGCCTCCGCGGAGCGCTTTTCCGCCGAGGCCTTCGGCGAAGCCGCGGAAAAGCTGTACCTGTCCCTCCAGGAGCAGCCTGTGCCTATGGCCGCCGGGGCCCAGGGATGATGACCCGCCTGTGTCCCGCGCCGCAGCCGCCCGCTATGAAAAAAGTCCGCCTCCGGGCGGACTTTTTCGCGGCATGATTTCGGAAAACCGCTACTGGGCGGCATGGGTCCGCAGCCAATCCAGGAGCTCCTGAACAGACTGGGTCCCCCCCTCCAGACGGTGCTCCCCCAGAAAGAGGGTGGGGACCACGCATACCTGCAGGTCCTGCTTCCCGCGGCGGACGGCCTCCCGCTCCTCCGCGTCCCACTTCCCGCTCTCCAGCGCGGAGCGGAAGGTCTCCGGCTCCAGGCCCGCCTCCGCGGCCAGGGATACCAGCTCCTCCAGACTGCCGATATCCCGCTCCTCCTCGAAATACGCCCGGAAAATCCGGTGGCAGTAGGCCGCCTCCGCGCCCTGCTCTCTGGCCTCGTAAAGCCCCTGGAAGGCCAGGCGGGTATAGGGGCGGGGCACCACCTTCGGCGGCAGACACATCTGCAGCCCCACCTGGCGGCACAATGGCTCCAATTCACGGGCATAGCGGGCCCGGCGCTCCGGGTCGTTGTAGGTGTCTACCTGGGGCTTCGGCGGCTCGGTCAGCTCGAAGGGGAGGTATTCGATTGCAAGGTCCAGTTCAGGCCGGACCTGTTCCAGCATAGCCTCCAGGACGTAGCAGTAGGGGCAGACGAAATCTGACGCGATCTTGATATGCAGCGGCATAGTGTGGTCCTCCTGTCTTTTTACGGTGGTTCCAGTGTAGCATAAATCGAATCGCGTTGCAAGCATAGCGGACAGCAGCGTCCCAAAGCCGGGCGTCCCGGTCCCGCCCGCTTTTCCCGCCTCAGACAATAGTCAGATTTTCCAAGCGCTGCAGCCTGTCTTTATTTCGCCATAATTGGAAGTATTTACCAACTGTTCTTCCATAAAAATACAGAAAACGCCAATTATCGGCAAAATTGTACAAAACAAAATGCTCAATTCTGACAAATTATACCATTGCAAAATCTCATTTTTGTGCTATAATAATATTGACAACCAAGAAGAAAGGATGTGTTAACTATGTTCGTAAGGAAAGACATGACAATCGATATTGACGACATGATTTTTGATGGGTGCGATGTCACAATCAGCGACCGGTAACTCCTCTGTGAGCAAAACGGAAATGTTTGACTTCCACGCTGTCAGGCGTGGTTTTATTATTTTATAGACATCGTTATACCGCGGACAAAGACGTACCGGAGGCGGCAGAGCCCCCGGTGCTTCTTTTTGTCTATGCGGCTGGGAATGGGGAGGGCCCCCGGAGAAGTCTCCGGGGGCCCTTTCCCGCTTCCTGCCCGCTGTCAGCTCAGCCAGCTGGGCTTGCTGGTATCCGTGGAGGTGCTGCCGCCGGGGGCGACATTGCGGTACTTGTACACGTTGTACACGATGCGGCTGATCTGCGCACGTGTCAGGTTGTCGGAGCCGTTCCACATCTGCTTGCCGCTGCTGGCGTCGCCCTGGACGATGCCGGCCTTGGTCAGCGCCAGGACATAGCCCTCGGCGTCAACGGCGTCGGCGTAGGGGCTGGCCTCGTTGGTCACGGGGGTCAGCTTCAGGGCCTTGGCCGCCACGGTGGCGATGGTGGTCCGGTTCATGGCCGCGCTCAGGGAGTAGTTGCCGGCAGCGCCGGGCAGGATGCCCTGGGCAATGGCCAGATTCAGATAGTTCTGGGCCCAGGCAGCGCCGGAACCCTCTGTCTGCTGGGGATAGCCGGCGGCCAGGAGGATGAGCTTCAGAGCCTCGCCGTAGTTCACCGGATCATTGGGGTGGAACAGGCCGTCGTTGCGGCCGTTGACGATGTTGGCCTTGGCCAGGGTGGTTACGTCGTTGTAGAACCAGGCGGTGCTGGGCACGTCGCCGAAGGTGGTGGGCGTAGTGGGTACGGTGGGGGTCTGCTGGGTGACCTGGATGTTCACCGTACCGGAGGCCGCCTGGGTGCCGTTGGCGTTATAGGCCGTGAAGGGCACGCTGGCGGTGCCGCTGTAGCCCGCTGCCGGGTGGTAGGACACGCTGCCCAGCAGCTGCATACCGGAGGCCGCCACATAGCTGACCTTGGAGCCGGCGGCCAGAGGCGAGCTGCCCACGTACAGGGAGCCGCTGCTGGGGCTGCCGAATACCACGTAGTTGGAGCCGGCCATGGCCGAGCCCTTGCCCACGATGAAGTCCGCGGCGTTGAAGGTCACGTTGGCGCCGGTGGTGCTGTAGCTGATGACGACGTTGGCCGGCTGGCTGTCCGCCGTGTTCTTGAAGGTGACGGTGCCGCTGAAGCGGAGGGTGCTGCCGGTGTAGCAGTCATAGTTCACCGTCTCGGTGTAGGTGCTGTTGTTTCTGGGGGTGTACTTCAGGTCGCTGATCCGGTAGCTGCCGGAGGAAGAACTGGAGAAATCGTAGTTCTTCACGTTGCTGCTGGTCAGGGTGGTGTTGTTGTAGGTCAGGGTGCCGCTGGAGGGCACGTTCTGGAACCGGATATACAGGGTGGAGGCGCTGGAGCCCATCACGTCGCGGTAGCGGCTGGTGAAGTCGCTGGCGCTGAGGTTGACGGACTTGGTGCCTGTGGTGCTGTAGGTAATGGTCGCAGCGGTGGAATTGCCGCTGTAGGTGATGGTCACCGTGCCGCTCATGGAGGTGTTGCTGCCGGAGTTGCTGGTTCCATAGGCCGTGAAGCGGACGCTGGCGGACTTGGTGGAGCTGCTGCTGGGGACAAAGGTCAAGTCGTTAATGCCCGTCTGGCTGCTGGTGGGGCTGTAGTAGCAGTTGGTGGAGCCCACCGACTTGCTGCTGGAGCGGTCATAGTCGATGTAGAGGCTGCCGTTGGAGGGACTGGAGAAACGGACGTAATCCAGGTCGCCTCTGGAGTAGTTGTCCCGCCACCAGCTGCGGAAGTCGCTGGCGCTGAAGTCCGTGCTGGCGCCGGCCTTGGCGGTGTACTTGATGTCGCCCCTGGTGGAGTCGCCGGAGGTCACGGTGATGCGGATGGTGCAGTTATACACGCTGCCGCGGGTGCCGTAGACGGTGCAGCCAAAGGAGGCGGTGCCGGTGCGGCCCGCTCTGGTGGGCGTGAAGGTCACGTCCCGCAGGTCGTAGCTGCCGCGGGTGCCGGAGTAGTAATAGCTGCGGCTGGTGCTGGCGTTCAGGTCGCCGTAGGTGTCGCTGACGTTGCTGAAGCGGACGTAGTCGATGTCCTCCCGGCTGCCCATCTTGGCCTGCATCTGGCTGATGATGGAGCTGCCGCCCTTGTCGTCCCGCTCGTCGAAGTCATAGCCGCTGCTGGTGTCATAGACGGTGGCGGAGAGGGTGTAGCCGTCATCATAGTAGTAGTCGGTGTACACGGTCCAGCTCACGGAGGTGGTCTCCACATAGGAGCCGCCGGTGGAAATGCGGGCCGTGCAGGTGAGGGTATTGCTGCGGCTGTTCCGGTTCAGCGCGCTGTTGCTGGCGTAGAGCGTAAAGCTCCGGCTGCTGCTGTTGGTGACCTGGGTGACGTTGTTGAGGGTCCAGGTGTAGCTGATGCTGTAGCCGCTGTTGAGAATGCTGCTGCCGTTGTACATGGGGGTGACGGAGAAATCACGGGAATATCTGTAGTTATCCCAGTAATAATCGTCATAGTGGTCGTTGTAGTAGTTGAGGTAGACAGCGCTGGCGTTGCTGGGGGAGGGGGACAGGCTGTAGCCTCTGCTGTTGGTATTGACCGGGATGGTAATGCTGTCAACAGCCGTGCTGCTGGTGGTCCTGCGCAGCGTCGCGGTCAGGTAGCCGCTGCCGCTGGCGTAGACGTACACGCTGCCGCTGGTCCGGTTGTTGATATAGGTGCGGGCCGACGTGCCGAGACCGGAGGTGCTGCTGGAGGTGCTGACGCGGACATTGTTGTTGCTGGTGCTCCAATCCACCACATAGCCGTCATAGTCGGAGGCATTGGTGGTGACATAGACCGAGCCGCTCCAGCCGTTGTAATTTGTGGTAATGCTGCTGGGGTAGGCGCTCAGAATCGAGCTGGCCCGGCCAACGTATACGGGAATGGAGATGCTGCCGAGGGACCTGCGGTTATTGTCCAGCAGGGTGGCGGTCAGCGTTGTGCTGCCGGTGGCGCTGCCGTAGACGTAGATACCGGTACCGTGGCTGGTGGAAATGGATGTGGTCGTGGAATAATCCCAGTTGGAGCGGTTGGTGCTGACACGGGCACAGCTGTTTGCGGGGACGCTCCACTGCACATAATAGCCATCGCTCCGGTTCGTGCTGACGGACACATAGGCCGAGTCGCCGGTGTTGACGCTCACGCTGGAGGGGCTGGCGGTCAGCACGGTGGAGGTGCTGGGCAGCACCCTGACTGTGCAGGAAGCGGTTCCGCCGTTGGCGGTTCTGGCCGTGATGGTGGCGGTACCCTGCTTGATGGGCGTGACCACGCCGGCGGAGTTGACCGTGGCGACGGAAGTGTTGCTGGAGGTCCAGCTGGTGACTGTGTGGCCCGACGGGGTGACCGTGGCGGTCAGCCGCAGGGTCTCAGACAGGGAGTAGAAATCATAGCTGGTGTGACTGAGTCTGACGGTGTCCTTTGCGTTGGGGTCGATCGCGCCGCAGACGGTGCAGGTGCCGTTGGAATAGGTGTGGGCCTTGTTGCTCTGCACCTGGCTGCACACGGAGCAGGTGAAGGAATGGGTGGCCCCATTATTCTTGATAGTGCTGCTGATGGGCGTGTGGGCACCCGTGGCCTTGATTGTCTCGGTGACAACATCGCCGCAGCTGCTGCACTTTTTGACCTGCATGCCGTCCTGACTGCATGTGGCCGCTTTCGTCGTATAAGTAAAACCATCGATTGTCGCGGAGCTGACAACCGAATAACTGTGCTCAAGTTTCCCCAAGACTACGCTCTTTGTTTCTTTACATACGCTGCAGGTTTGGGTGCCTGTACCAGTAGTGGTGCAGGTGGCGGCCTTTACGGGAACGGTAGCGCCCCACTTGTGTCCCGGAGCTTTAATCGTTTCCGTCTGTGTGCCGATGGTACAGCCGGAGGCGTTGCAGCGGCGGGCCCGCTCGCCGTCCTGCATACAGGTGGCGGCCTTTGTTGTCGTCCACTCTGACCACTCATGTTGATGCGCCGCCAAAGCTGTAGGCGCCAAGCTAAGCATCAGCGCGCATGTCAACAGCAGTGACAAGAGCTTATGCGATTTCTGTTTCATAAATTTCCTTCCTTCCTATTCTCGTAAGTTGCGTTTTCGGGCCGAGGCCCTGGTGGAACCATCTTACAGAGGTACCATAGCAAACCAATGTGAAAAAACGGTTTCGAACTTGCATCGAAATTGCATCATTTCTTAAAAGTTTGTTAAGCCCCCCTTTTCATGCTCTTACCATCATAGACGCAGGAAAAGGGGTCCGGGTTCCCTCTGCAGGCAAAAAATCACTTTCCCGGTCAGATATGGGTAAACCGGAACTCTGTCGTATAGTCATACCTCCTTCCGGGGCGGAGCAGGATGTCGCCCCACTCCGGATGATTGGGGCTGTCGGGGAAGAACTGGGTTTCCAGGCACACAGCCTGCCGGGGGCGGTAGACAGCCCCCCGCTTGCCGCGGCCAGTGATGGTCAGGCCGTTGGCGGTGTAGAGCTGGAGTCCGGGCTTGTCCGTCCACACCTCCATAATGACGCCGGAGCGGTCCCCCGTGAGGCGGGCGGCCCGGCGCAGCCCCTGGAGGGGGTCCAGGATGAAGTTGTGGTCATAGCCGCCCACGTTGCGCAGCTGCTGGTCGTCGGCGTTGATGTCCCGGCCGATGGCTTTCTCGGCGGTGAAATCGAAGGGACTGCCGGCCACCGGGCGGGCCATGGCGGTGGGGATGCTGTCGGGTCCCACGGGGGTGTAGCGGCTGGAGGAGAGCCAGAGGCGGTGGTGCATGGCGTCGCCGCCGCCGTTGAGGTTGAAGTAGCTGTGGTTGGTCAGGTTGCAGTAGGTGGTCTGATCGGCGGACGCCTCATAGTGCAGGGAGAGGCCCTGCTCGGAGAGGGTGTATGTGACCTGGGCCGACAGGCCGCCGGGGAAGCCGCCCTCCCCGTCAAGGGAGGCGTAAGTAAAGGTGACGGCGCTCTCGCCGGTCTGCCGGGCCTCGAAGCACTGCTTGTCAAAACCGGCGGGGCCGCCGTGGAGCTGCTTGGGACCCTCGTTGGCCGCCAGGGGAACGACGCGCCCGTCGATCACGCAGCGGGCCCCGGCGATGCGGTTGGCGTACCGGCCAATGACCGCGCCCAGATATCCGCCGTTGTCCTCATAGCCGCTGACGCTGTCGTAGCCCAGCACCACGTCCACATGCTCCCCGTTTCTGTCCGGGACCTGCAGCAGCCGCAGCGCGGCCCCGTATGTCAGCACTTCCGCCTCCAAATGGCCGCAGCGCAGGGTATACTGATCCACAGCCCGTCCGTCCTGCGTAGACCCGAAGGGCTCTTTCATAACTGCCATAAGAGTTTTCCTCCTTTTCCGCGCGCCCCAGGGGGCGGTTCTAGCATCTCTAGTATACTGTTTTTTCCAGGGAAAAACAAGGGGGTGGGCGAGGTTTTCTTGTGAAAATCACCAGGGAATATTTTCATTGTTCTATATCCGCCGGCAGGGAGTCGTCCTCCGCCACCCAGTCCCGGACCTCCGCCACCCGGAATTGGCCGGGTCCCAGGCGGGTGACCACGTTTTTCAGGCCCGCGTTGATGATCATGCGGCGGCACATGGCGCAGGACTGGGCGTCGTAGAGGGGCGCACCGGAGGCGGCGTCCTTCCCGGCCAGGTACAGGGTGCCGCCCACCATATCCCGGCGGGCGGCGGAGATGATGGCGTTGGCCTCGGCGTGTACGCTGCGGCAGAGCTCATACCGCTCGCCGTGGGGGACGTTCATGGTCTCACGCGCGCAGCGGCCCAGGTCCACGCAGTTTTTCCGGCCCCGCGGAGCGCCGTTATAGCCGGTGGAGATGATCTCATCGTTTTTGACGATGATTGCGCCGTAGCACCGGCGCAGGCAGGTCGCCCGCTCAATGACCGTCTCGGCGATGTCCAGATAGTAGTTTTCCTTGCTGACCCGGTCCATATTGTGTTCCTCCTCTGTATTTCCAGGTATATGTAGTATGACAGAATCCGGAGGAAATTGCAAGAGCTATTGTTGCGGGCGTCATCGCGATGTTGCTTTTTCGCGGGAAAGCAGGTATACTAGGCGTACAATCGCAGGAACTGCGGGAAAGGTCGTGAGCGCTTTGATCTATCATATTCTGGCCATTGGCGACGTGGTGGGGGAGGAGGGCCTGGCCCATCTGGCCCGCCGCCTGCGGAGCCTGAAAAAGCTGAAGGACGTCCACTTCACCGTGGTCAACGGGGAGAATGCGTCTCTCACCGGCATCCTGCCCCGGCAGGTGGAGGAGCTCTACCAGGCGGGGGCGGACGTGGTCACCCTGGGCAACCACGCCTTCGGCAAGCTGCAGCTGACGGGCCGGATGGAGGAGGACCCCTATCTGCTGCGGCCCGCCAACTATACTGGCCGCATGCCGGGCCGGGGCTGGGGGGTCTATCCCTGCGGGCACATCGAGGTCGGCGTGCTGAATCTGATTGGCCGCTGCGGCATGGACTTCAACGCGGACAACCCCTTCACCGCGGCTGCCCGGCTGCTGGACGGGGACCGCCCCCTCTTCACCCTGGTGGATTTCCACGCCGAGGCCACCAGTGAAAAGCTGGCCATGGGCTACTATCTGGACGGCAAGGTCTCCGCCCTCTGGGGCACCCACACCCATGTGCCCACAGCCGACGGCCAGATTCTGCCCTGCGGCACGGGCTATATCAGCGACCTGGGCATGACCGGCCCCATCCACAGCGTCCTGGGCATCAAGCCGGAGCAGAGCATCGAGAAATTCCTGGGCGGCCTGCCGGGGCGGTACCAGGCGGCGGAGGGCCCCTGCAAGATGCAGGGGGCAATCTTCAGTCTGGACAGCGGCACGGGGCTGTGCGTGGACGTGGAGCAGATTGACATACGATAACAGGGAGTAGAATCATGCACAAATTTTTCGCATATATATCACGAATGAAGTATATCACCCGCTGGTCGCTGATGCGCAACAGCGTGCCGGAGAACATCCAGGAGCACAGCCACATGGCGGCGGTGCTGGCCCACGCCCTGGGGGTGATCCGGCGGGACGTGCTGGGCAGGCCCTGCGAGCCGGACGCCTGCGCGGCGGCGGCGCTGTTCCACGACGCCACGGAAATTTTCACCGGCGACCTGCCCACGCCCATCAAGTACTACAACGCCACCATCCGCGGGGCGTACCACCAGGTAGAGGACGTAGCGGCGGAGCGGCTGCTGGAGATGCTGCCGGAGCAGCTGCGCCCGGCCTACGAGCCGCTGCTGCGGGAGACAGACCAGGAGGTGCGGCAGATTGTCAAGGCGGCGGACAAGCTGTGTGCGTACATCAAGTGTCTGGAGGAGCTGGAGGCGGGCAACCGGGAGTTTGCCGACGCGGCCCAGGAGACGCTGGAGGCTCTGCGGCGGCTGGAGATGGAGGAGGTGTCCTGGTTTCTGGAGCACTTCGGGGAGGCGTTCGGGCTGACGCTGGACCGGCTGCAGCGGGGAGAGGGACAGAGCGGTTCGCCGGAATAGGACACCGCCCCCGGCGGGTCGGTGCCGGGAGCGGTTATGGGGGCCAATATTATGATTCAGGGGGTATTTCCTGCATTAACAGGATTTTTTTAAAAAATCCCCGGTTGCATAGTGTTGGTAAGCAGAGTAAAATTCCTGTAAACGAAAGTTTACAAGGAGGAGCAGATGAAAGGCATGACGGACCGGTATAAATCCCGGAAAGCAACACCGT
>Ga0073906_1002435_pt1 | contig 24490 bp, 23 predicted proteins | sample Inofromicrocosms_FD_65485 | JGI IMG/M metagenome (GOLD analysis project Ga0073906, IMG submission 65485) | Mouse cecum microbial communities from Vienna, Austria - Inoculum for glucosamine and mucus D2O microcosms | ecosystem: Host-associated > Mammals > Digestive system > Large intestine >...
TCTTTTTTCTTTGTCCGCACTTCGAGCAATTCGTCGCTCATTCCAGACAAGCTCATTTGTTTATCCATATTTATATTATATCACATTTTTGCGGATTTCGCATTATGCGGTATTGCCCTAGATATAACCCAAGAAAAAGCAGCAGAAAAAGCAGGATGCACAAGAAGGCAATATATCCGCTATGAAAAAGGCGAACAAGAAATGACCGTGATGAGATTGAAAAGCCTTTGCGAATTCTACAACATCAGCGCGGACTATATATTAGGACTCCCTCGGGGCCTGAGATGGCCGAGAGAGCCCAAGTAAAGGGCCCGTCTACCGGAAATGCCTGCGGCGCAAGGGATGACCGAAAAACGTTACAGAGTCAAGTACCCCCGACCGGGAGCGCTGGAGCTCCCGGAAAGGTGGCACAGAGGCGCTGGGAGACAAGCGAAGGAAAGATCAGTGATTACCGAGGTCTGACTTCGCACGAGCTCACAGCGGCTACCGGTAGCGGACCAGGGGCGGGACGAGGGATGCGGTTTACATGCTCCGCATTGCCTGGAGGAAGCCCAATGCGTCTATTGGGGGTCAGTATACCTGGCAGAAAAAGAAAGGGGAGGAAATTGAAGGATATATATAATTGAACAAAATAAAAATTTTGTTCAATTTGGGGGAGATGAAAACCACTTCTTTGGTGTACAGTTTCCCGCGAAACCCTTAACGTCCTTCAAATAGTGATATGAATAATTACCGCACAGAAGCTCCACCGATTTTACGGGACTTTCTCGCATACCATGAGACGGTTAAAGCACATTCCAGGCGAACAGTAGACGAGTATTTTTTGGATTTGCGAAATTTTTTCCGCTACCTTAAACAAATCAGAAACCCCAGCTTGCTGAACCTCGCTCTGGATGAAATCGATATTATGGATATCGATCTGGAATTTGTCTCTAGTGTAACCCTGACTGATATCTATGGCTACATGACTTATTTGAGCCGGGACCGGATTCAGCATCAAAACAGTCAAGTTTCGGATTATGGGCTGAATACTGCGTCAAGAGCCAGAAAACTTGCGACGATCCGATCGTTTTACAACTATTTAACCAATAAGGTCCACCTCATTCATGAAAATCCCGTTAAAGACATTGACTCTCCCAAATTAAAAAAATCACTGCCCAAGTACCTGACCTTGGACGAAAGCGTTCAGCTTTTGAATTCTGTGGATGGAAAGAATCAAGAGCGGGATTACTGCATTTTAACGCTGTTTCTTAACTGTGGTTTGCGGATTTCGGAGTTAGTCGGCTTGAACCTGCGGGATATTCAGGGCGACGCGCTTCGGGTATTAGGCAAAGGAAATAAAGTCCGTATTCTTTATTTAAATGATGCCTGTCAAGACGCCTTAAAGAGGTATCTTTCTGTTCGCCGCCCCATTGCCGGACGAGATGCCGACGCATTATTCCTTTCCTCCCGCAATGAGCGGGTCAGCCGTTCGACAGTTCATGCAATGGTGAAAAAGAGGCTCTCTGCCGCCGGGATTGACGAGAGCGAATACTCTTCTCATAAGCTCCGGCACACGGCCGCCACACTCATGCTGCAAAACGGCGTAGATGTTCGGGCGGTTCAGGAGGTTTTGGGGCACGATCATCTAAACACCACTCAGATTTACACTCATATCGATAATGAGTCCCTCAGAATTGCCGCAAAGGCAAATCCCTTGTCACATATTAAAAATACAAAGAAAGAGAATGATTCAAAGTAAGAAAACCCCGCCTCCATGAGGCGGGGTTTTCTTTACTTCCCTACAGATGCCGATCAGCTTTTCGGGGTACAATTTTTGAACAAAATTCTATGGCCTCATGACCCCAATGATATGCAGAAAGCGTATCATTCGGTACTCATAGGTGGACAGAGGCCGGTAGTCGGCATCGTAACTGTGGGCGGCGATCAAGACGTTTTCCGGTGTAACCGGATACCCCACCGACACCACAATGGGCGAGTGCTGGTACTCCTCTCCTTTGAAAGACAGCTGGATCAGGTCCCCCGGCAGCAGGTCCGCCAGCTCGCTGGACTTCGCCAAAGGGCCCATGGAAAGGTTGCTCCTGGTCAGAAAATTATACAAGTATGGAACGCCCGTCCAAGCCGGAGCCTTCCGGTTGGCGTCGATGTAGTACCAGCCGTAGGTCGGCGTGAAATTCATGACGCCGCTTCCGGCGTAGATGCACTGGGACGCAAAGTTGGTGCAGTCGCCGCCCAGGTGCTCATAGTCGTAAAAAAGCGGGTTCCGGCCGTAGGCCCACTGGTGAGCGTACAAAACAGCGGACTCCCGGTCATATGGATGCAGCAGCATGACATTCCCCTCCCCTTCCTCCCAGCATATGCGAGGCGGAGCGAAGAGGTGTATCAGCGTTTTATCACGGGCAGCCAGACCTGAAAACGGCTCTCTTCCCCCGGCTTATCCCTGCTTGTTTTGCAAGGGATGGCGGCACTCCGTGAACTGCCTGAAACGCACGGTTGAAGGCGGTGGGCGATTCATAGCCATAGCGCAGGATCACATGCAGCACCTGTTCTCCGTTTTGCAGGTCCACCGCCGCTTGAGTCATACGCCGCCGACGGATATACTCGCCAAGGGAAACCCCTGCCAGATAGGAAAACATCCTTTGAAAGTGGTAGGCGGAGCAGCCTGCCAAGCGCCCCAATTCCTCCAGTTCTATGTTTCCATTCAGATCTTCTCCAAGTAGTCCAGCGCCTGATTCCAGTGATTCAGCCAATCCATGACATCTTCTCCTTAGCCGAAAGTTACCGCAAACTGTCTGCTCTGTCCTCTCTGTTTCCGTGCGGAAACAAAGAGATGAAAATCGGAGACGCCTGAGCGTCTCCGATTCATGATGCGAAATTTTATTTTACGCCTTGTGGTCGCAGCCCAGAACATCCACCAGCTTGTGGCGGACCAGTTCCTTGATGTTGGCACGGGCGGGCTTGAGATACTGGCGGGGATCGAAGTGGTCGGGATGCTCGTTGAAGTGCTGGCGGATGGTGCCGGTCATGGCCAGGCGCAGATCGGAGTCAATGTTGATCTTGCAGACGGCGCTGCGGGCAGCCTGACGGAGTTGCTCCTCGGGGATGCCCACGGCGTCGGGCATCTTGCCGCCGTTGGAGTTGACCATCTTCACGTAGTCCTGAGGCACGCTGGAGGAGCCGTGCAGCACGATGGGGAACTCCGGCAGGCGCTTCACGATCTCTTCCAGAATGTCGAAGCGCAGCGGGGGCGGAACCAGAATGCCCTTTTCGTTCCGGGTGCACTGCTCGGGCTTGAACTTGAACGCGCCGTGGGAGGTGCCGATGGCGATGGCCAGGGAGTCGCATCCGGTCTTGGAGACGAACTCCTCCACTTCCTCGGGACGGGTGTAGTGGGAATCCTCGGCGGAGACGTTGACCTCGTCCTCCACGCCGGCCAGAGCGCCCAGCTCCGCTTCCACCACCACGTCGTGGTCATGAGCGTACTCGACCACCTTCTTGGTGATCTCGATGTTCTCGGCGAAGGGCTTGGAGCTGGCGTCGATCATGACAGAGGTAAAACCGTCGTCGATGCAGGACTTGCAGGTCTCGAAGGTGTCGCCGTGGTCCAGGTGCAGCACGATGGGGATCTCAGGGCACTCAATAACGGCGGCTTCCACCAGCTTCACCAGATACGTGCGGTTGGCGTAAGCCCGAGCGCCCTTGGACACCTGGAGGATTACGGGAGCCTGCTCCTCACGGCAGGCCTCGGTAATTCCCTGAATGATCTCCATGTTGTTGACATTGAAGGCGCCGATGGCGTATCCTCCGTGATAGGCCTTCTTGAACATCTCGGTAGAAGTGACCAAAGCCATAGCAATCATCTCCTGATAAATTTTATTTGTCTCGCCTCCAGTCCCGGAGAGAAAAAGGCAAGGGCCCTCTTTCCCTCCCTTTGCGGAGACGAAAACGATTTTCTTTTATGATAATATCACAAAAAAAATAAAATGCAAGTATTTACAATTCTTTTTTTGAATGGTATGATAAAAAGACCATGGACTCCGTTCTTTGGAGAAGGAAGAAAAAATTTGAGGAGGCTGTTCTCATGAGTGAATTGAAAGGCGCCTGCATTTTCGGCCAGTCCGGCGGTCCCACTTCCGTCATCAACGCCAGTGCTTACGGCGTCATCAGCACCGCGCTGAAAAATCCCAACATTACCCGTGTTTTGGGCGCGGAGCACGGCATTAAGGGCGTGCTGAACGACCGGCTGTTTGACATGGGCCAGGAGGACCCCGCCGAGCTGGAGCTGCTGAAATACACCCCTTCCTCCGCCCTGGGTTCCTGCCGCTATAAGATGAAGGCCCCGGATGTGGACGATACCGATTATAAGCGTATTCTGGAGATTTTCAAGAAATATGACGTCCGCTATTTCTTCTACAACGGCGGCAACGACTCCATGGATACCTGCAACAAGATCAGCAAGTATATGCAGAAGGTGGGCTACGAGTGCCGCGTTATGGGCGTGCCCAAGACCATTGACAACGACCTCTTCGGCACGGACCACTGCCCCGGCTTCGCTTCTGCCGCCAAATATATCGCCACCTCCTGCATGGAGGTCTATCAGGATGCCCGGGTCTATGACACTGGCATGGTCTGCGTCATTGAAATCATGGGCCGCCACGCTGGCTGGCTGGCCGGCGCCGCCGCCTTGGCCACCGCTTACGGCGCGGGTCCTGATCTGGTGTACCTCCCCGAGGTGGACTTTGACATGGAGCAGTTCCTGAGCGACGTGGACCGCATTTATAAGGAGAAGGGCAACTGCATGGTAGCCGTCTCCGAGGGCATCCACTACGCCGACGGCTCCTTCGTCTCCGAGGCGAAGACCTCTGCCACCGACGGCTTCGGCCACGCTCAGCTGGGCGGTCTGGCCGCCATGCTGGCCGACGCCGTGAAGCAGAAAACTGGTGCGAAGGTCCGGGGTATTGAGCTGAGCCTGCTCCAGCGCTGCGGCGCGCACCTGGCCTCTGAAACGGATATTGAGGAGTCCTTCATGTCCGGCAAAGCCGCCGTGGAAAACGCTGTGGCGGGCATCACCGACAAGATGGTGGGCTTTGAGCGTGCTTACGAGGGCGGACAGTATGTCTGCAAGACCAAGCTGCTGGGTCTGACCGATGTGGCCAACACCGAGAAGAAAGTGCCTCTGGAGTGGATCAACGCCGCTCACAACGGTGTGGAAAAGCCCTTCATCGACTACGTGCTGCCCCTGGTGCAAGGTGAGCCTAAGCTGCCCAAACAGGATTCCCTGCCCCGCTTTGCCAAACTCAAAAAGGTCCTGGCAAAGTAAATTCCAGACTTTTCTATAGAAGACGCCCCGTTCGTAAGAACGGGGCGCCAGCGTGTCAAAAAACGCAGAAGATTGGCGCAACGGGAAGGAAGAGAGTTACGAGAGGAACCCAGGATGGGTTCCTTTCGTTTTCAATCAGAAGTTTTTCAAAACTTTTTTAAAGTTTTGAAAAACTTGCGCAGGCTGGCGAAAATACTTTTTCGACAGCCTGACGCCCCGTTCGTAAGAACGGGGCGCTTCTCATTTATTTCTCAATACCGGACCAGACCAGCCGCCATTGGCCGTCCTGATGGACCAATTCCAGTGTAAGATAGCAGTAGCTTTCCCCTTCCTCCAGGTTCAGCCGGTGCTTCACGGAAACTGTGGCGGAAGCGGGGTTCTGATCGTTGTCCGGAATATAATCCACAGAGGCAATGGTAACATATTCCCAGACATTCCGGTCATAAGCGCCCACGCTGGCGTTTTCCGCCAGCAGATCGGAGACGCCGGAGAGATCGTTGGACAGCAGTGCCGGAAACAGGCGGTCTACGGCCTTATAGAGGGAGGCCATCCACTCCGGCACAGCCATGTTCAGGGGGATAACCCGGAAGCTGGACACCATGTCCCTGAACCGCATACCCATTCCCTCCTCCGCCTCCAAAAAGTAGCGGGCGGTGAGGACAAAGGCCCCCCCCTGTCCATCGTCCACAAACCAGAGCTCGGCCTGTTCGGAGTCCCAGTCCGTACCCGCGCTGGCCCGCAGATAGGGGCATTTGGGCAAAGCGGAGCTTTCCTCCTCCTGGAAAACCATGGCATAACGGTTTCCCAAGGATTCCGCCGCCAACATGTTTGCTGCGTCGGGAGAGATGTTGGCAAGGTGGACAATATCCAGGCCGCATTCCGGGAAATTTTCCGGAAGAGGGTCTGTACTTCTAATACTGTAAAGCCCATCCGCTTCACGGATATTAAACTGCTCCTCGTTGACATAGATGAGGAAATCCATCGCTTTCTCCTGGGATTGCGGGGCATAGCTCAGCAGCCGAAGGGTCCCGATCTCACTGCCCTGCTCCGGCAAAACGAGCCGCTGGCCGTCGGGGTTCTGGGTTACCGGCGGGTCCGGTGTGGTGATGGCGGGCGGTTCTGTCCACGAAGGAAGTACACGCCCCAGTGCCAGCACCAGGGTCAGGCAGGCCGCGGCGGCTAAGCAATATCCGGGCCAGCGGCGCCTCCTCCGCCGCTCGCTGCGGGCGATCAGCGCCGGCTCGGCGCTGCCGATGGCGAGAAACAGACGCTCCTGATCCTTCATAAGAGCTCCTCCTTTTCCAAATAAAGCCGCAGCTTCTCCCGGCTGCGAAACAGGCTGGTCCGCACAGTATTTTCCGGCATGCCGTATCGTTTGGCAATGTCCGCCATGGGCTCTGTGAACCAGCAGCGCCGCAGAAAGATGTTGCAGTCCCGCTCCGGCAGCGTGTGCAGGAAGCGGTTGACTGCTGCCTCCAGCTCTGCCGCCTCTACGGCTTGAAGGGTTCCGGCGGACGAAACGCATTCCGTCAGTTCATCTAAGACCAAGGGCAGCTCTCCCCCTCCCCGCTTCTGCGCATGGCTGGCTCTCCAGCGGGTAAAGGCCAGATTTCGTGTGATTTTTCCCAGAAACGGCGCCAGCAGGCTGGGCCGGTTCTCCGGCATGGCATTCCAGGCGTTGAGCCAGGTGTCGTTGACGCACTCCTCCGCGTCCCGGCCGTCCGATAAAATATTCCGGGCGATGGCCCGGCAGTAGCCGCCGTATTTCTCGCCGGTCCGCCGGATGGCCTCCGGATTCCGGGACCAGTATAGTTCTACAATGGCGTAGTCTTCCATAGTTTCTCCCCTTTCGTAGTTGGTGGAAAGACCTTCAATTGTATAGACGGGAAAACCGTGCAGGCGTTCCCGACAATTTATAAACACGGAAAAAACCGTCCGCCAACAGGCGGACGGCGCAATCCTCCGAACAGCGCAGGAAAATACGGTCAACTCCCATGGCCGTATCTGCATTCATCGGTTCTTCTGATAGATGGTCCAGAGCCCGTCCATCAAGAGGAACTTGTCATAGACAATGGAATTCCGGCAATAGCGCACGATCACCGGGGCGTTTCCCCCCGTGGCCACCACACTGACCTCCCGGCCCGGAAACTCGTCCCGGATGCGGTCGATGATGCCGTCCAGCATTCCGGCTGTGCCGTAGACAATGCCGGAGCGCATACAATCCTCGGTATTTTTCCCAATGAGGGACTTGGGATGCTGGAGCGAGATGTCCGGAAGCTGGGCTGCCCGGCGGCTCAGGGCCTCCAGAGAGACGTTGACTCCCGGCAGCAGCAGTCCCCCCTCATAGGTCCGGCCCTCGGAGATGACGCCAATGGTGGTGGCGGTGCCCATGTCAATAGTAATGATGGGAGGATTGAATTTCTCCAGAGCCGCCACGGCGTCGGCCACAATGTCCGCTCCCACCTGGGTTTGGACCGTCAGGCGGATATTCAGCCCGGTCTTCACGCCGGGGCCGACCACCATGGGAGGTTTGCCCAAAAGGCGGGTCAGGGCCTTTTCCATCATGAAGTTCAGAGGCGGCACCACGCTGCACAGGATGGCTCCGGTAACGTCTTTGTAGCTGAAATGATAGAGGGTGAACAGGTTCATCAGATCGATGCTGATCTGGTCGGCGGTCTTCCGGCTGTCCGTGTCCAGAGAAGCCAGAAAGCGGAGGGATTTGTCCTTGTCAAAGAGGCCGACGGAGGTATTGGAGTTGCCCACGTCAATGGCAAGCAGCATGGAAAGCGCTCCTTTCATTCCGGTTTTGTTGTATGCTCCTATAGTAGCACGAGCGGGACCGCCTTGCAAGAGCCGCTGAAAAAAGGGAGTTGCGGCAATACATATGTTCTGGTATAATCAAGTCATCCAAGAGAGAGGGCGGTGTCGTACATGACCTATCTGACAAAGCTGATCTCACCCCTGGGGCCCCTGTCTCTGGCCTCTGACGGAGAGAGTATTCTGGGTCTTTGGCTGGAGGGTCAGAAGTACTTCGCCTCCGGATTGGAGGCGGAGACCGCGGAACGGCCGGACCTGCCGGTCTTTGCCCAGGCGGAGGCGTGGCTGGACGCCTATTTTGAAAAGCGGGATCTCCCTCCCCTGCCGCCCCTGTCGCCCAGAGGGAGTGCATTCCGGCAGAAGGTGTGGGACCTGCTGCTGGAAATTCCCCTTGGGCAGACGGCCACCTACGGCACGCTGGCAGAAAAGCTGAAGGCCTCCGGAACGCGGGCCGCTCCCCAGGCAGTGGGCGGCGCGGTGGGGCACAATCCCATTTCCATCCTGATTCCCTGCCACCGGGTAGTGGGGGCGGACGGCAGCCTGACGGGCTACGCCGGAGGCGTGGAGAAGAAGCGGTTTCTGTTGGAGCTGGAGGGCGCGGACCTGGCGGGGCTGTACATGCCGAAAAGAGGAACGGCGCTGTGAGCAAATGGAAAGAGCGGCGGGCATCGGTTTTCCAATGCCTGCCGCTTTGCCATTTACAAAATGATGCAGATCAGTCCGCCGCTGCCCTCGTTGATGATGCGGGTCAGGGTCTCCTGGAGCTTCTTCCGGGCGTCGTCCGGCATTCTCTTCAGCTTGCCCTGGAGGTCGTCGCTGACCAGCTCGTGGAAGCTCCGGCCGAAGATGTTAGACTGCCAGATTTTGCTGGTGTCCCCCTCGAACTCCTGGAGAAGGTAGTTCACCATATCCTCCGACTGCTTCTCGTTCCCCACGATGGGCGAGACTGCTGTTTCGATATCCGCCCGAATCATGTGGATGCTGGGGGCGCTGGCTTTCAGCTTCACGCCGTAGCGGCCCCCCTGCTTCATGATTTCCGGCTCCTCCAGCTTCAGTTCCTCGATGCTGGGGACTACAATGCCATAGCCTGTTTCCCGGACGTCCCGCAGCGCTCCGGCTACCTTGTCGTATTCCGCCTTCACCGCCGCCAGACGCGTGAGGAGGCTCATCAGGTCCCCGTCATCCCCTACCTCGAACCCGGACTGCTCCGACAGGGTGTGGTAAAACAGCTCCCGTGGCAGGCTGAGGCTGGCCGCCGCCACGCCGGTCCCCAGGTCTATGGAGGTAATCTTGGCCTCACTGATGTTCTCACAGGCCCCTAAGGCGGCGATGACGCCGTCCACCTCCCGGATATGCTGGAGCTGAGAGGTACCCTGCCGGACTGCGTCATAGAGGCTGGCTTTGATGGGATGCTCCGTGGGCAGGGCGTCCACCCAAGGGGGCAAATACAGGTCCAGCTCCTGCATGGGGAACTCGTAAAGGACGGCCTTGAGGATGTCCGCCACGTCCTCCTCCCCCAAGTCCAGGCAGTTTACCGGGACGCAGTTCACCTTATAGCGGGAGGAGATGTCCCGGGCGACGGCCTTTGCCCGGTCGCTCTTGGGATCCACGGAGTTCAAAAGAACAATGAACGGTTTTCCCAGCTCCTGGAGCTCCCGAACCACCCGCTCCTCCGCCTCCAGATAGTCCTCCCGGGGAATGTCGGAGACTGTGCCGTCCGTGGTGATGACAATGCCGATGGTGGAGTGCTCCGAGATGACCTTCCGGGTGCCGATTTCCGCCGCCTCCGTCATGGGAATCTCGTGGTCGTACCAGGGGGTGGTCACCATCCGGGGCGCGTCGTCCTCAAACTGGCCGATGGCCCCCCGAACCATGTAACCCACACAGTCAATAAGCCGCACGGAGAAGGATGCGCCGTCAGGCAGCTGGATCTGCGCGGCCTCCTCCGGCACAAACTTGGGCTCGGCCGTCATGATGGTCCGGCCGGAGCCGCTTTGGGGCAGCTCATCTCGGGCCCGCTCTTTCCGGTATACATTTTCAATGTTGGGGATGACCTGGGTCTCCATGAAACGCTTGATGAAGGTGGACTTTCCGGTCCGCACCGGGCCCACCACGCCAATGTAGATATCTCCCGCCGTGCGTGTGGCGATATTCTGATAGATGGTTGTGTTCATAGTATCCCGTCCTTTTTCCGCTCCATATTCATGTTTCCACTCTATGACCGCTTGGGCAAAAGTATGACAGCCCGTCTCGTTTTAGAGAAAGCGCACAAGAAACCCCAGACATCAGGCGGGCCGTTTTGGTCGAATTCATGCTTTACAGAAATGCTTTAATATGGTAAACTGCTACCGTATTAAATGAACGGGCGCGCCTGTTCGAATTTGGAGGATGAAAACATGAAAAGAAACCGCAAGTTCTGGGCCCTTCTGCTGGCCCTTGTGATGGTATGGAGTCTGGCCGCCTGCGGCGGAAATTCCGGCGGCTCCAGCGACGGCGGAAACGACGCTCCGCCCGCCGGCGGCAGTGCGCCTGAAGCCGGAGGGGAGCAAAAAGACGCGGACAGCGACATCGCCTATGTCCAGGGCAAAGGCACCCTGGTGATCGGCATGACGGATTTTGCCCCCATGGATTATAAGGAAACCGGCAGCGACGAGTGGATTGGCTTTGATGCGGACATGGCCAAGGCCTTTGCCGAGTCTCTGGGCGTGAAGGCCGAGTTCCTGGAGCTGGCCGACTGGGACGCCAAGTCCATGGAGCTGGACACCAAGGCCATTGACGTGGTCTGGAACGGCATGACCCTCACCGACGATGTGAAGGCCCTGATGGGTACCTCCCATCCCTACTGCCTTAACGGCCAGGTGGTGGTGCTCAATAAGGCTGTGGCGGATCAGTATCAGACTGTGGAGAGCCTCAGTGATCTGACCTTTGCCGTGGAGAACGGCTCTGCCGGAGCGAAGCAGCTGGATGCTCTGAGCATCCCCTACACCGCCATGCAGAATCAGGCCGCCGCATTGATGGAAGTGGCCTCCGGCGCCTCCGACGCGGCTGTTATCGACCTTTTGATGGCCGGCGCCATGATTGGCGAGGGCACCAGCTATCCCGACCTGACCTATACCGTTCAGCTCAACGATGAGGAGTACGGCGTGGGCTTCCGCAAGGGGTCCGATTTGGTGGATACCTTCAATACCTGGTGGAAGGACATGTATGCGGAGGGCAAGGTCCTGGAAGTTGCCGAGACCTACGGCGTTCAGGAGGCCGTAAAGAGCGCGATCGAAGGCTGACCATAATCCGGATAGATGCAGGCAGAGGACCCTGGTTTTGGGGCCCTCTGCCCTTCCCGGTTTTTGAAAGGAGAACTCCCCATGTTGATACCCGTAACCATGAGCCTGCTGGAGGGAATGGTCACCACTTTGAAGCTCTTTTTCCTCACGCTGGTGTTTGCCCTGCCTCTGGGGCTGATCATCAGCTTTGGGTCCATGAGCCGTTTTGCTCCGCTGCGCTGGCTGGTGCAGACCATGGTTTGGATCATCCGGGGCTCCCCGCTGATGATTCAGATTCTGATTATTTTTTACGGCCCCGGCCTGTTGTTCGGACTCCCTCTTCTGCCCCGTTTCACGGCGGCGTTGGTGGCGTTTGTGGTCAACTATGCCTGCTATTTTTCCGAGATTTACCGGGGCGGCATTCAATCCGTTCCCCAGGGGCAGTATGAGGCGGGGCAGGTTTTGGGCATGACCAAATCTCAGATTTTCTTCAAGGTCACGCTGCTCCAGGTGGTCAAGCGCATTGTCCCCCCTATGGGCAACGAGTTTATCACCCTGGTAAAGGACACATCTCTGGTTCGGGTCATCTCTGTTTACGAGCTGATTTGGATGGGCGAGACGTACATCAAAAAGGGCCTGATCTGGCCTTTGTTTTACACGGCGGTCTTCTATCTGGTGCTCAGCGGCATTTTAACCATCCTGCTGAACCAGTTTGAGAAGAAGTTGGATTATTTCAAGTAAGGAGGGTCCTGTATGTCGATTCTGGAAGTTCAACACATTGAAAAGCACTTTGGCGCTACGCAGGTCCTCAGCGATATCAGCTTCTCTCTGGACCAGGGGCAGGCGCTCTCCATCATTGGCTCCTCCGGCTCCGGCAAAACCACGCTGCTCCGCTGCCTGAACTTTCTGGAGCGGCCGGACCGCGGCTCCATTACCGTCAACGGCAGCCTGATTTTTGACGCATCCGATCCCAAGACGCAGATGGAGAGTGAAATTCGAACCAAGCGCCTCCATTTCGGACTCGTCTTCCAAAACTTCAACCTCTTCCCCCAGTACACGGCCCTTCAGAATGTCACCCTGGCCCGGGAGCTGCTGGCTAAAGAGCGGGGCGGCGAGAGCAAGGAGGCCATTGTGAAAGCGGGCCGGGAGCTGCTGGCCCAGATGGGCCTTGCCGACCGGGCGGAGCATTATCCCCACCAGCTCTCCGGAGGGCAGCAGCAGCGGGTGGCCATTGCCCGGGCGCTGGCTCTGCATCCGGATATTCTTTGCTTTGATGAGCCCACTTCCGCCTTGGACCCTGAGCTTACGGGAGAGGTGCTGCGGGTGATCCGTTCCCTGGCGGAACAGAAAACCACGATGATTATCGTGACCCACGAAATGGCGTTTGCCAGGGATGTGGCGGACCAAGTGATCTTTATGGACAGCGGCGTCATTGTGGAGCAGGGAGACCCCCGGGAGGTCATCGACCACCCGAAAGAGGAACGGACGCGGCAGTTCCTGTCCCGCTATGCAAACGACTGATTACCTCTCAGCCCGTTCCTCAGTTTGACGGGATAACAGCATAAAGGAAGGACGCGGGAGAACTTCTCCCGCGCCCTTTTCTTACGCCCGTTTCCTGGGAATCAGCAGCATCTGATCCTGAGGAATCTGCTCCTCCCCCTCCAGCTGATTGGCGGAGAGAATCGCAGCAATGGTCGTATTGTATTTCTTGGCCAAATCCCAGGCGCTTTCCTGCCGGCCGATGCACCGCAGAACCAAAGATGGCGCGCCGCTCAAATCCTTGACGGTTTCCGTATCCAGCTTGGCGGCGGAAACGCATACCTTTTTCATACGGGACGCAGCTTCCACATGGAAGTCCACAGGAAAGCGGACCTCAATGCCCCGGTCCCCCAGCGTTCCCTGGACCTCACCGGCACAAACCGCTCTGGCGGTAATCCGGCAATCCTCCGGCAGCTCCAGCTGGCAGCCCGCATCTATGCTTCGCTCCGCCACCAGCGGAACGCCGCCCTCATCCAGATACATGGCCCGAACGGTTACGCTGGTCCGCAGAACCGCCATGCTTCCCTCCCGGCTGACGGAAACTGTACCGCAGGCGGCGGAAAGAGCCAAAATGGATTCCGCCACCACGCCGATCTCCAACACCTCCCGCAGAGTTTGACGGCGGCTCAGATTTTCGCAGAAGCTGGTGATGTTCAGCGGCGCAGCCTCATAGGTCAGATCATGGGCGGTGGAGTAAAGATCGCTGAGCAGCGTCAGCTCCTGTTCCTCCCGAAGCAGAGCTGTAGCGTGAAAATACAGCGTCACGGAAATCTGCCGGCCCTCCGGATCGTCGCCGTCGATTTGGAAATCCGTGCCGGTAAGCTGCAGCTGCAATCCGGCGGCGGAGCCCTCCACAGCGCCCTCCACTTCCATAATCTGAGAGAAAGGAAGCTCCGAGGTGACGGAACCGCACCCGCCGCTGTTGTCCCGGTAGAGCAGGCTGACGGAGAAAACACCCTTGAAAATCAGCTTGCTGCCCACGATCTTCGTCTCCGTCACGGTGCTGGAAACCTGGCTGGTCAGCAGCTCCGCAGCTCCGGCGCGGCCTGGGGAAAGGTTCATTTCCTCCGTAAAGGTAAAATCCTTTTCAGCTATGTGCGTCAAAAGGATTGCGTGCTGCTGCTCCTGCCGTTTTTCCACCTGGAGCCCGGAGTCTGCCTCCGTATCCATACAGAACTCCAACGGTTTGCGCTGATAGCCGGTAATGTGGCTGACCAACTTGCAGTGCGTAAATATTTTTCGGGGATTCAGCATACGGGCTTCCAAAAATTCCGTCTCTGTCTCTGCGGTCAAATGCTGGCAGCCTGGCAGGGCGTGTCCGTCGCTCTCCACGGTAAAAGGAATGGCGAACTCCAGCGTTCGGACGCCGCTCTCACCGTCGGGCGTGTACAGCACCGTCACCCGTACCGTGCCGGAGAGCTCCGCTTTCCCGTCCCGCAGTTCCCGGCTGTGGAGATAAACCTTTCCGTCCGTCTCAATAATGCGGGCAATGTCGGGACAGTAATCCGGCACAATGGTCTCCGCAGTTTCCTCCTGTGTCAGAGTCAGGTCCCCTCCCGTCTCATATGTGTCCAGGGACACTCTTTTTAAATCCAGTTCCATGAAGAACCCTTCCTTTCCCGGCAGTTCATTGAATCCATGTCCTACTCTATGAACTGCCGGGAAAGGTTATGACTCACACCTTAAAGATTTTCCGCAGAATGCCCCGAAGCATTTTAGGGGATTTCCAGACCACGATATTCATATGACGCCTCCTCCCTGTTCTCAACGCCGGCAGCAGGCGCAGCCGCAGCCGATCAGCAGAAACGCGACCAGAAACATCAGCACTCCCACGGGAAACACTGCGGCGATTAAAATCCCCGCACCCAGAGCGACAGCGCAGATGCCCAGCAGGCGGCCGCCGCCTCCATTTCCACAACACATCGCGTCACGCCTCCTTTCCTTCTGTCTCAGTATATACAGCATTTAGGCGTCTGGTGCTAGAAAAGAAGGCCGGCCCGCGATAAAAAGGAACGCCGCTTCGGATACCGAAGCGGCGCTGGTTATTTTTTTCCCTGCCAATCCCGAAGGGGTTTCAGCTCTTCATAGAGGCGAAGATAGCTGGCATGCCGGCTCTTTTGAATTTCTCCCTGGCGAAGAGCTTCCAAAACGGCACAGCCCTTTTCGCGGGTATGGCTGCATCCCACAAAGCGGCAGCTTTCCAGGTAGGGAGCGAATTCCAGAAAGGTTTCCGGCAGGCGGCGCTTCAGCTCCAGGTCCAGCTCTTCAGCGTCAAAGGAAGAAAAACCGGGTGTATCCACTACCTCCGCCCCACAAGAGAGGCAGTGCAGTTCCACATGGCGCGTCGTGTGACGGCCTCTTCCCAAGGCGGTACTGACCTCGCCCACCTGTAAGTGAAAGTCGGGATCCAAGGCATTCAGAATGCTGGATTTTCCTACGCCGGAGTTCCCTGTAAAGGCAGAAAGCTTTCCGGAAATTAGGGCAGTCAGTTCCTCCATTCCCTCCCTGGTCTCCGCGCTGAGCCGCAGGGTCGGAAAGCCCGCGGCATGGTAAATCTCATAAAGCGCATCCGCCCGGTCCAGATCGCACTTATTCAGCACCACAACCACCCGGCAGTCTTTCAGCGCGGCAATGGCGGCTACCCGGTCAATGAGGAAGGGGTCTGTTTTGGGAATGGCGGCGGAGGCAATCACCACCAATTGGTCAATGTTGGCCACGGCAGGCCGGGAGAAGGCGTTCCGGCGAGGCAAAATCTTCTCCACAAAGCCCTCACCGTTGCCCAACTCCCGGACCTCCACCTGGTCCCCTACCAGAGGGGAAATTCCCTCTTTTCGGAATTTCCCCCTGGCCCGGCAGGTCAGGATGGTCTCGCCATTATTCACGTAATAGAAGCCGCTGAGGGCTTTTTGAATGCGTCCCGTCATATCAGGTAAATTGGAACTCGTGGGTCTTGCTCTGGTCCAATACGCCGTCGAAATAGACCTTGACGGTCTTCGTACCTGAGCCGGTGAGCTTGGCGTGGGCGGTGAGGTCAGCGCAGCTTACCCGCTCAGAGTATTGGGGATTCTCTTCATCTCCCACGTACACGTCCACCTGAACAGTGGTTCGGTCATCCTGAGGCAGTTCGATGCTCAGCTCTCTGGTCACGTTGGTGATGCCTTTGCTGACGCGGAATTTGATGGTGTCCCATTCCTTCACCTTGCTGGTTTCCTCCAGGCTTTGCCAGATGACGGTGTTCGGCTCCTGGTCGCTCTCCACATACTCAATATCCGCCTCCGTACAGGTCAAGTGCCAGGTGTCCACCAGCTCCCGGAGAACCTTGTCAATGGGCTGATCCACAAACCGGGGGACAACGACCTCCTTCTTCTCCGGTCCCTTGCTGACGATCAGTCGGATTATGTCGCCGTTTTTCAGCGGCTCCATCTCGGCGGGCTCACTGCGGATAATATAGCCCTCCGTGACACTGTCGTTGAACTCCATTTCCGCCTCGTCGGCGATGATTTCCAGATTATATTTTTCTTTCAGGCCCTTGAGAAGAACGTTGGCCTGCGCCACGGTTTTATTGGTAACGTCCAGCATTTCGCCGGTGTCTTCCCCGGCGCTGAGCCAGACCTCAATTTCCAAATTGTCACCCTTCTGGTGCCGTCCCTCCGTGGGATTCTGCTGGGCAATGGTGTCCACAGGGTAATCGCTGAACACGCTCCCCTTCTTCACCAACGTAAAGATATCCTTCACTTCCGCAAGCTCCTTGGCCTGTTCCAGCGTATAGCCCAGGAGGGAGGGCACCGTGTAGGTCTGGGGGGCCTCCGGCTGCTTCAGGGAGTCGGATACCATGCGGAACAGCACCACCGCCAATGCCAGTGCCAGAATGGTGGCGATACCCAGCAGGACTTTTACACCCGCGCCCCCGCTCCGGCGGGGAGGATCGTACTCGTCTTCATAGTCCCGGCGGCGTTCCCGGTTTTTGGGGGTCGGATGGAGTGTCTGATCATAAGTGCGGATGGGCTGCGTGGGTTCGGTGGGCTCCTCCGGACGGAGGTCCATCATAGTGAAATCCAGGTTGATATTGGGATTCTTCCGAAAGTCCTCCAGATCGGCAATCATGGCGTCGGCCGAGACATAGCGCCGGTTCAGATCCGGCGTCATGGCTTTCATGCAGATCAGCTCCAGCTGGGGAGGAATTTCCGGATTCAGCTCTCTGGGCGCCAAAGGCACGGCACTGAGGTGCTGAATGGCCACGGATACGGCGGAATCCCCCTCAAAGGGCAGCCGGCCGGTCAGCATTTCATACATGACAACTCCGGAGGAATAGATGTCGCTCCGGGCGTCGGTCCGTTCCCCTCTCGCCTGTTCCGGGGAGATATAGTGGACGGAGCCCAGGGCCTCCTGAGTTAGGGTCTGGGCGGAATTTTCCAGGCAGGCAATGCCGAAATCCGCCACCTTTACGCTGCCGTCCCGGAGCACCATCACGTTTTGCGGCTTGATGTCCCGGTGGACGATGCCACGGCTGTGAGCGTGGCTGAGTCCCCGCATGATCTGGGTGATAAAGTGCAGGGATTCCCGCCAGTTCAGCTGGCCCCGCTTTTCCATATACTGCTTCAGGGTGATGCCGTCGATGAGCTCCATGACGATATATTCCGTGTCCCCTCCCCGGCTGACATCGTAGACGGACACGATATTGGGGTGGGACAACTGGGCAACGGCCTGGGATTCCGCGTTAAAGCGGCGGCGGAAGTCCTCGTCCTGCGCCAAATCGCTTTTTAATATTTTGAGCGCGACAAGGCGGTTGAGCCGGTGGCATTTTGCCTTATAGACCACCGCCATGCCTCCGGTCCCGATGCGTTCCAGAATTTCATAGCGGTTGTCCAGCATTTTTCCAATGTATTGATCCATACAGCTCCTCCTTCCTTATAGATTCCTCGCCAAAACGACGGTCACATTGTCCGACGCGCCCCGGCTTTTGGAGAGGTTCAGCAGCCGGTCCATGCAGGTCTCCGTATCTTCCCGGAGGACCTCCGTCAAAATCTCCTGGTCCGTCACCGTGTTTACCAGACCGTCGGTGCAGAGGAGCAGAAAGTCCCCCGGCGCCAGCTGGCAGGTATAGCAATCACACTCCGGGTCCACATCCGGTCCCAGAGCCCGGGTGATCAGATTGCGGTTGGGATGGCGCCGGGCCTCCTCCGCCGTGATGTCTCCCCGTTCCACCATATGCTCCACCAGAGAGTGGTCGCGGGTGACCTGGACAATGCGGTCCTTTGTAATGTGATAGGCCCGGCTGTCCCCCACATTGGCAATCACCACGCCGCCGTCAAACGAGACGGCGGAGACCAGAGTGGTTCCCATGTTCCGGTAGTCCACGGAGCTTCTGGCCGCTTCCCGCACGGCGCGGTTTGCCAGGGCCACTGCCACTACGGATATCTCCCGCAGCCGGTCCGGCTTCGTGCCGGCAGAGAGTCGCTTTTCCATTTCCGCGGAAAAGGTATCCACCGCGATGCGGCTGGCCAGCTTTCCGCCGGCGGAGCCGCCCATCCCGTCGCAGACCACGCAGATCGTGTGGCCAAAGGCTTCCATCACCGCAAAGGCGTCCTGATTCTCTTTACGGACGAGACCCGTATCGGTGATGCTCCATATGTTTGTCATTGGGAAACCTCCCCTTTCTCTGCTTCCGCCTTCCTGCGGAGCTGTCCGCAGGCGGCGTCTATATCTCCGCCCAGGCTTCGCCGCACAGTGGCGGTAACGCCATGGGATTCCAAACGTTTTTGGAACGCCGCCATCCGGCGGGAGGGCCGGAAGGGACTTTCCGTCACGTCATTCAGCGGAATCAGGTTCACGTGGCCAGGCATTCCCCGCAGGCGTCTGGCGATGAGGTCCGCCTGCCAGTCCTGATCGTTGACGCCGTCAATCATGGCGTACTCAAAGGAGATTCGCCGCCCGGTTTTCCGAAAATAGTTGTGACAGGCGGCGAACAGTTCCTCCACGTCGAAGGCCCGGTTTACCGGCATGATTCGGGAGCGGGTCTCACGGTCCGGAGCGTGGAGGGAGACGGACAGCGTCAATTGCAGCCCCAACTCCGAAAGACGCCGGATACCCGGAAGTACGCCGCAGGTCGAAAGAGAGATATGCCGCATTCCAATGTTCAGCCCGTCCGGACTGTTGACGATCTCCAGAAACTTCAGCACAGCGTCCAGATTATCCATCGGCTCGCCAATGCCCATCAGCACAATATTGGAAATGAGGGCTCCGGAGTCCTTCTGTGTAAAGATCACCTGGTCCAGCAGCTCTCCCGGCGTCAAATCCCGGACCTTTCCGGCTATGGTGGACGCACAAAAGGCGCAGCCCATCCGACAGCCCACCTGAGAGGAAATGCAGACCGTGTTTCCGTGACGGTAACGCATGAGCACCGACTCAATGCAGTTGCCGTCCGTCAGTTCCCATAGATATTTGACGGTGCCGTCTTTGGCGGAGACCTGCTTTCTGGCCACGCGCGGAACCGTCAGCAGGCAGGTCTCCTGAAGCCGTTCCCGAAAAGGCCGGGAGAGGTTTGACATCTCGTCGAAAGATGTCACGCCCCGGCTCATCCAAGTAAATATCTGCTTGGCCCGAAAGGCCGGTTCTCCCATCTTTCCCACCAGCTCCCGCAGCTCCGGGAGCGTCATGGATTTCAAATCGATCATAAATGCCTCGGTTAAACGCGCCGCGTCATGCGGCAGATGTAAAAGCCGTCGGTGCCGTGGAGGTGCGGCCACAGCGCCGCCTGCCCATCGGTTCTTCCGATGGGTCCGGGTAGCGTGAAGCTCTCCTTTGAAAACTCCGGATGGAGCCCCATAAAGGCGTCCGTAACCCCTTCGTTTTCCTCCGGCAAAATAGTGCAGGTGGAGTAGAGCAGCGTGCCGCCAGGGCGAACATAGCCGGCGGCGTTATCCAATATGGCGTTTTGGAGCACCGGCAGCGCAAAGAGACTGTCTGCCTTCTTTCGCCTGATATCCGGCTTTTTTCGCAGAATCCCCAAGCCGGAGCAAGGGGCGTCCACCAGCACTGCGTCAAAGCGGTTCCGCCATTCCGGACGGCACTGCCGCCCGTCGGCGGCTTCCGTTTGTATGGACGAGACGCCAAGACGAACCGCGCTCTCCCGGATGCGCTTGAGTTTGTTTTCGTGGAGATCACAGGAGACGATCTCTCCCCGGTCTCCCATCGCCATGGCAGCGGCAAAGGACTTTCCTCCTGGGGCGGCACAGACATCCAGCACCCGGCTTCCAGGCCGTATGTCCGCCGCCAGAACCGCCAGCCGCGCCGCCGGGTCCTGTACATAAAACGCTCCTATTTGGAAAGCCTTCAGACGCTCCAGGTTTCCGGTTCCGGAAAGGAGCAGGCAGTCCGGCAGCCAGGGATGAGGTTCCGCCCGTACGCCCTCTTCCAGCAAAGTCTCTGCTGTCTGCTCCGCAGTAAAACGGCAGGTATTGATCTGGACGGCGGTAGGCGGCTGGCCGTTGCCGGCGCGAAGGAACGCCTCTGTCCCCTCTCTGCCCAGCAGCGCCAAAAGCCGCTTCACCAACCACTTGGGATGGCTGTAGCGGATGGAGAGATACGCCGCCTCATTCCGGTCCGGGATGGCAGGCAGCGCGCCCTTTTCCCGGCAGAGCCGCCGGAGCACGGCGTTCACCAGTCCTGCCGCCTGCCCCCGGCCCGCTCCCTTGGCCAATTCCACGGAGGTATGGACGGCGGCGCTGTCCGGAACCCGGTCCAGAAACAGAATCTGGTAAGCGCCGATCCGCAAAATATCCGCCAGCGGCGGCTGCAAATGGTCCAGCTTCTGAGAGCAGAAGCCGGAGAGATAAAAATCCAGCAGAGTCTCGTTTTGAATCACGCCGTACACAATCCGGCTGCACAGCCCCGCGTCGGCGGCGGAAAGCTGCTCCAGTCCTGCGTTCAGCGCGGCGTCCGCCCAAGCTCCCCGCACGCGGCAGGCAGTGAGAACGGACAGCGCTTGCTTCCGCGCGCTCATCTTCGCCCGTGTCCCCGGCGGTCGCCTTGATTGCTCCGGCCAAGGAAAATCAGCACATAACGCAGCAGCTGCAAAGCCGACATCAGCAGCGCCGCCACATAGGTTAACGCCGCCGCCCGCAGAACCTTCCTGGCTCCGGGCAGCTCCTCGCCATCCAAAAGCCCGCGTTCCTCAAGGGTTTCCATTGCCCGGTGAGAGGCGTTGAACTCCACCGGCAGCGTCACCAGCTGAAAAAAGGTGGTCAAAGAAAAGAGGAGGATTCCCACGAGAAATAAACTCTGACTATACAGCAGCATCCCCGCCAGAAGCAAGAGAATGGAGCAGCGGGACCCCAGATTTGTCAGGGGGACAATGGCGTTCCGCAGGCGGATGGGCGCGTACCCCACCGCATACTGAACGGCATGACCCGCCTCGTGGGCCGCTACACCCACCGCCGCCACAGTGGCGGCGCCATAAACAGGCTGGGAGAGGTAAATGGTGTTGTCTCTGGGGTCGTAGTGGTCCGTCAAACTGCCCCAGGTGGAACGGATGGAAACGTCGTAAACCCCGTTGGCCCGCAGCACAGCCTCTGCCGCCTGCGCCCCGGTAAGCCGCCGCCGGTTGGGAACCCGACTGTACTTTTTGAAGCTGCCGCTGACCTGAGCCTGAGCCCAGAGGGAGAGAATCATCACCGGAATCAGCAGAAGGAAATAGATGTTGTTGGCCAGAAAGTCCCCGTAGCTACTATAATAATAAGGCATATAGACCCTCGAATTTCATCGTTGAATGGGATGTCCCAATAAATATGCGGCGGCAGACATGCGTTTTCCGCCTTTGGCCTGGAGCTCCATTATCCGAAGAACCTTTCCGTCGCCGCAGGCGATGTCGATTCCCTGCTTCCCCGCCGCCGTGATGACGCCGGGACGCGCGGCTGTTGCTTCTCCGGTCTCCAGGACGCCGTAGAGCTTCATCTCCTCGCCGCTGATCACATCCGTCACCGCGCAGGGCCAAGGCAGAAGCCCCCGGACTTGACAGCTAATCTCGTGGGCAGTGCGGGTCCAATCCACGGGAGACAACTCCTTCCCCAGCATGGGCGCATAAGTGTGCAACTCATGATTCTGAGGCGTCCGGGCCGCCGTTCCCGCCGCCAGAGCCTCAACGGCTTCCGACAGGGCCTCCGCCCCCAGCCTTGCCAGCCGGGCGGTAAGCGCCTGTGCATCCTCGGTTTCGCCGATGGGTGTAGATTTTTGCAGAATGATGTCACCGGCGTCCAGCTCCTTGGCCATATACATAATGGTGACGCCGGTATGCGTTTCCCCGTTCAGCACCGCCCAGTTGATAGGGGCTGCCCCCCGGTATTTCGGCAGGAGCGAAGAATGCACATTGACGGCCCCCAGAGGCGGTACGTTCAAAATCTCCTCCGGCAGCAGTTTTCCATACGCCGCCACAACGATGAGCTCCGGCGCCAGAGCGCGAACCTGCTCCAAAGCCGCCTCATTCCGCAGAGACGCCGGCTGGTAAACCATCAATTCTTTCGTAATGGCGTATTCCTTTACAGGTGTGAAGGCCAGCTTATGTCCGCGATTTTTCGGCTTATCCGGCTGTGTAAAAACGCCGCAGATTTCATGCCCGTCCTCCGTCAGACGCCGGAGGGATTCCACCGCAAATTCCGGCGTTCCCATAAAGAGAATGCGCATCACTCTTCCCCTTCTTCCTTCCTGAAATACTCCTCTACTTCCTCATCCGTCAGAAAGCGGTCAATGTGTTCGGTATAGAGATGTCCATCCAAATGTTCCAGCTCATGGCAGTAGCAGCGGGCGGTCAGCCCCTCTCCTTCGATCTCGAACCAAGCGCCGTTCCGATCCTGTGCCCGCACGCGAACATAGTTGGGCCGTGTGACCAGCCCCCACTTGCCGGGGACGCTGAGGCAGCCTTCCGGCCCCGTCTGCTCCCCGCTTTGATGGATGATCTCCGGGTTTACCAGCTCGATATATTCCTCCGATTCCTCGTCCATAACCACACAGGCCCTTCGGAGAATTCCCACCTGAGGCGCGGCCAAGCCCATGCCCTCCGCGTGCGATAAGGTTTCCACCAGATCATCCATCAGCGCGTGCAGGCGCGGATTGAACTCCGTCACAGGACGGCAGACCTTATTCAGGCAGTCCTCTCCCTGTTCCACGATTTTACGCAATGCCATGTTTGAACCTCCTACTCCGCAGCGTTGCACTCTGCGAAAATATTGAATCCGCGGTTGGCGCTGTTTCCAGCGAAAGACCGCAGCAATCCGCCGATCCGTTCTCTGGTTCCTTTATCGTTTTTTCCCACCAGCAAAATCCGGTAACGGTAGCGGTTGTTGACCTTCAGAATCGGAGCGGGCGCGGGGCCCAGAACCTCCTCATTTCCGCTCTGCCGGAGCACATCCCGCACGCCTATGGCGGCCCGCAGCACCGCGCCCTCCTCCACTCCGGAAATCGTAATCGTGAAGAGGTCCGCAAAAGGAGGAAGACGGCGCAGGCGGCGCACCCGCAGTTCGCTTTCATAAAAGCGGTCGTAATCCTGCCGGGCGGCGCACTGAATTACGTCGTTGTTCGGCGTGTAGGTCTGAATCACGGCCCGGCCGGTTTTCCCGCCCCGGCCCGCCCGGCCCACCACTTGGGTCAGCAGGCTGAAGGTCCGCTCCGCCGCCCGGTAATTGTCCAGATACAGCGAAAGGTCGGCGGCCAGGACGCCGACTAAGGTCACGTTTTCAAAGTCCAGTCCCTTGGCCACCATCTGGGTGCCCAGCAAAATGGGAATGCGTTCTTTTTCAAACCGGCGCAGCAGCTTCTCATGCCCTCCCGCCGCCGTGTCGGCGTCCATCCGCAGGACCTCCGCGCCGGGCAGCAGCAAGGAGAGCTCCTCTTCCACTTTTTGTGTGCCTGTCCCGATCTGCTTCATGATGCCTCCGCAGACTGGGCAGGCTTCCAAGCTCCTTTGAGAATGGCCGCAGTGATGGCACATCAGCCGCCCATTGGCGGAGTGATACGTCAGCGGCGCGCTGCATCGGGGGCACTCCGGTACATAGCCGCACTCACCGCACAGCACATAGCGGCTGCTGCCCCGGCGGTTCAGGAAGAGGATGCTCTGTTCCCCATTCTGAAGGTTCCGCTCCAGCTCCTGCCGGAGGTCCGCCCCGATCAGACCGGGATTTCCGGCCTTGATTTCCTGACGGAGGTCTGCGATCAACACTTGAGGCAGACTGCGGTCGTTGTACCGGCAACGCAGCAGCGCTTTGCGGTACTGCCCCGTCTCCGCCGCCCAAGCCGTCTCAATAGAGGGCGTGGCGGAACCCAGGACCAGCAGCGCCTTGTCCCTGGCGCACAGATATTTGGCAACGTCCCGGGTGTGATACCGGGGCGGATTTTCCGATTGGTAGCTGCCCTCCTGCTCCTCATCCAGAATGATAACGCCCAGATTTTGCAGAGGGGCAAAAATGGCGGAACGGGTTCCCAATACCACCCGGACCTCTCCCCGGCGAATCCGCTTCCACTGGTCGTAGCGCTCCGTCATACGCAGTCCGCTGTGGAGCATGGC
>Ga0073906_1002437_pt1 | contig 24458 bp, 22 predicted proteins | sample Inofromicrocosms_FD_65485 | JGI IMG/M metagenome (GOLD analysis project Ga0073906, IMG submission 65485) | Mouse cecum microbial communities from Vienna, Austria - Inoculum for glucosamine and mucus D2O microcosms | ecosystem: Host-associated > Mammals > Digestive system > Large intestine >...
TGGAACTTCCACCACACGGGCACCAGGTCGGCAACGACGTCGCGCTCGCCCTCGGGCAGCACCTCGCGGCGACGGCAGACGATCAGCGAGACGGTCAGGCGGCACTCGACCCCATCGAAGACGAAGTCGAGCGATCCCGAGAAGTAGCCCCGCGGCCCCACGGCGTCGACGAGGCGGTCGAGCACTTCGAGATAGAGTGCGGATGAAACGGTATAGATCATTGTGCGTGAAGTGATTTTCGGTAAAATCGTTTGGAAGAACAAATAAATTGCTTAACTTTGCAGGACAAAGATATATTCAATAATTGAATTTTCAAGCCCGAAAACACAATTTTTTACTATCAAAAATTCCGATAGCGAGCCTATGAACCAGCGGGTAAAATTGATACGCAAGCAGCTCGGCATGACGCAGGAGCAACTGGCACAACGACTTGGAATCGGCAAGGCAGCCCTTTCGATGATCGAGACCGGGCGCACGGGCCTCTCGGCGCGCAACCGCCACATCCTGGTTCAGGAACTGAACGTCAATCCCGAGTGGCTGGAGACGGGCGAGGGAGAGCCGTTCAACGCCGAGCCCGACCTGACGGCCTACATGCACCGCACCGACAACTCGGTGCCGCTGCAGAGCGTGCCCCTCTACTCGATCGAGGGGACGGCGGGGCTGGTGCCGCTCTTCACCGACCGGTCGCAGATCAAGCCGACCAACTTCATCCACATCCCCAACCTGCCCAAGTGCGACGGGGCGATCTACGTGGTCGGCGACTCGATGTACCCGCTGCTCAAGAGCGGCGACATCGTGCTTTACAAGCAGTTGCGCCGCATCGACGACATCTTCTGGGGCGACATGTATCTGCTCTCGATCGACATCGACGGCGAGGAGTACGTCACCGTGAAATACATACAGAAGTCGGAGCGGCAGGGCTACGTGCGGCTGGTGAGCCAGAACCCCCACCACGCCGACAAGGAGGTCGAGATTTCGCGCATCCGCGCCCTGGCGCTCGTCAAGGCCTCGATCCGCATGAACTCCATACGGTAAGACGTCCCGGCGCGTTTAGCAGGAGGTCTCATACCGGGAGGGGCAGCCCTTCGCCCGCGGTGGCTGCGGCGCGCGCAGCTGACGCTGCAATGAATAATGGCCGGGGCCGCCGATTTCCCGTTTTCAATTTGCATTCGGACGCAGCCAGCGAAGACCGCTACTCAATAGAGTTGCGGGCCTTCGCCGGGGGTGGCTACTGGCTGCCGGCTCTGCGGCCGAGGTTTCGCGCGTTCTTCTATATCGTCCGATACAGCGCCAGCTGCGCGGGCCGCAGCCTCCGTCGGCGGAGGTCCGCCGACCATTGTCCGCACCCTTGCGAACGATCGCCCTTTGCCGACCGGAACGGTCACACGCGAGGCTTCCATAGTCGTCTCCGAATCTTGCAGCGCCGGCAGCGCGGCCCAAGGCACCACGCGCCCACTCCCGCGACCCGCCAGCTCCACCCAATTGCTGAATCGCGAACCGCCCCTCCCCTCCGCCCAAAAAAAACCGCGTTGCTGTGAATAATCTAACAATAAATTTTTACCTTTGTATATGTTTTGACCCAACCAACTAAAAACAATACGATTAAGACATGGAAAACAAATCCGTACAGGAGTTGCAGGACGTCGTGATCCGTTTTTCGGGCGACTCCGGCGACGGCATGCAGCTCACGGGAACGCTCTTTTCCGACACCTCGGCGCTGTTGGGAAACGGCATTTCGACCTTCCCCGACTACCCCGCCGAGATCCGCGCCCCGCAGGGCACCGTGGCCGGCGTCTCGGGCTTCCAGGTGCACTTCGGCAGCAGCCGCGCCCTCAACCCGGGCGACTACTGCGACGTGCTGGTGGCCATGAACCCCGCGGCGCTGAAGGCCAATCGCAAGTGGCTCAAGGCGGGCGCAACGGTGATCCTCGACGGTGATTCGCTCACCGAGGAGCACCTCAAGCGGGCCGGCTTCGCCACGCTCGATCCGCTGGCCGAGCTGCAGCTGGAGGACTACAACGTGGTCATCCCCGACATCACCGCCCTCACACGTGAGGCGCTCAAGGATACGGGCCTCGACAACAAGGCCGTGGTCAAGTGCAAGAACATGTTCGCCCTGGGCATCTGTTTCTGGCTCTTCGACCGCCCCGAGGCCCACGCACACAAATACCTCGACGGCAAATTCGCCAAGAAGAACCCGCTCATCGCCGAGGCCAACAAGCGCGCCATCCAGGCCGGCTACGACTATGCGGCCAACACCCACCAGTTCGCCAACCGCTATACGGTGGCTCCGGCCAAGCTCGAGAAGGGCACCTACCGCTCCATCTCGGGCAACGTCGCCACGGCGTGGGGCCTCTGCGCCGCCGCCGAGAAGGCGGGCCTGCCGCTCTTCTGCGGCTCCTACCCCATCACCCCGGCCACGGTGATCCTCGAGGAGCTGGCCAAGCGCAAGGGCCTGGGCGTGAAGACCGTGCAGGCCGAGGACGAGATCGCCGGCATCTGCACCGCCATCGGCGCCGCCTTCGCGGGCAACTTCGCCGTGACGACCACCTCGGGCCCCGGCCTGTCGCTCAAGAGCGAGGCGCTGGGCCTGGCCGTGATGACCGAGCTGCCGCTGGTGGTCGTCGACGTGCAGCGCGGCGGCCCCTCGACCGGCCTGCCGACCAAGACCGAGCAGAGCGACCTGCAGCAGGCCCTCTACGGCCGCAACGGCGAGTGCCCCGTGATCGTCGTGGCCGCCTCGTCGCCCAGCGACTGCTTCCACTACGCCTTCGAGGCGGGCCGCCTGGCCATGGAGCACATGACGCCCGTCATCCTGCTCACCGACGGCTTCATCGCCAACGGGTCGGAGCCGTGGCGCATCCCCTCGATGAAGGACTATCCCGCGATCTGCCCGCCCATCGTCGAAGAGGCGCCCGAGGGGGGCTTCATGCCCTACGTACGCAACGAGAAGCTGGCCCGCGGCTGGGCCTTCCCCGGCAAGGTGGGGCTCGAGCACCGCGTGGGCGGTCTGGAGAAGGACGCCGTGAAGGGTTCGATCTCCCACGACCCGGCCAACCACCAGAAGATGGTCTCGACGCGCGCCGAGAAGGTGGCCCGCGTCGCCGACTACATCCCCGCGCAGCAGGTCCACGGCGACACGGAGGGCGACCTGCTGGTCGTCGGCTGGGGCGGCACGCGCGGCCACCTGCAGCACGCCGTCGACGAGATGCGCCGCGAGGGCAAGCGCGTATCGCTCTGCCACTTCAACTACATCAACCCGCTGCCGAAGGGCGTGGAGGAGATCTTCGCGAAGTTCCGCCGCATCGTCGTCTGCGAGCTCAACGAGGGTCAGTTCGCCGGCTACCTGCGCCAGCACTTCCAGCAGTTCCGCTACGAGCAGTTCAACAAGTGCGAGGGTCTGCCCTTCACGATCGTCGAGCTCAAACAGAAATTCGAATCCCTTTTAGCTGAATAAAGTCATGGCAGATTACAAATACACCCCCGCCGATTTCAAGAGCGACCAGGAGGTCCGCTGGTGTCCGGGCTGCGGCGACCACGGCATCCTCAACGCCGTGCAGCGCGCCCTGCCCGAGATCGCCGACCTCACGGACACGCCCCACAACCTCTTCACCTTCGTGTCGGGTATCGGCTGCTCGTCGCGCTTCATCTACTACATGAAGACCTTCGGCTTCCACTCCGTGCACGGCCGCGCCAACGCCGTGGCCACGGGCGTCAAGGTGGCCAATCCCAAGCTGGCCGTGTGGGTCACCACGGGCGACGGCGACTCGCTGGCCATCGGCGGCAACCACTTCATCCACGCCATCCGCCGCAACGTCGATCTGAACGTCATCCTCTTCAACAACGAGATCTACGGCCTGACCAAGGGACAGTACTCGCCCACCTCGAAGCTGGGCAAGATCACCAAGACGTCGCCCTACGGCACCGTCGAGAAGCCTTTCAACCCCGGCGAGCTGGTCATCGGCGCCAAGGGCACCTTCTTCGCCCGCTCGATCGACATGGAGGTGGTCCTTTCGAAGGAGTGCCTCGTCGCCGCCGCGCAGCACCGCGGCATGTCGGTGGTCGAGATGATGCAGAACTGCGTGATCTTCAACGACAAGACCCACGCCGCTTTCGCCGCCGACAAGGCCACGCGCGCCGAGCGCACCATCACGCTGCGCCACGGCGAGAAGATGCTCTTCGGCGCCAACCGCGACAAGGGCCTCGTCTTCGAGAACATGAAGCTCAAGGTGGTGACCGTGGGCCAGGAGGGCTACACGCTCGACGACGTGCTCACGCACGACGCCCACGAGCGCGACACGACGCTCCACTCGATGCTCGCCGCCATGAAGTACCCCGACTACCCCGTGGCGCTGGGCGTCATCCGCGCCGTGGAGGACGATGCGGTCTACGACCGCGCCGTCGAGCAGCAGGTCGAGGAGGTCAAGGCCTCGAGCAAGATCCGCTGCGTCGACGATCTGCTCCGTTCGGGTGCCACCTGGGAGGTAGAATAACGCCCCCGAGCACCGCACAGACGAAGGCCGCCCGACATCCGTCGGGCGGTCTTGTTTTATCGAGGGACCTGCAGCCAACAAAGGGAACCTCTCTGCTGACTCACGGCCAGAGGCCGGCAGCCCGTAGCCGCCCCGAGCGAAAATCTGCAAAAGCGACTAATAAATCCCGGCTCTTAGCCGGGCGCTGGCTGCGACCCGAGCACCTCGATCACGCAGCCCGCTCTCACCCGGAAACCCCATGCCATGCCTGCCGCGCGCCCTTTTTTCTCGTCGCAGCGCGTTTTTCGATCATTTTTTTGCGTCCGACGCTTGGATATTCGAAAATTAGACTTATCTTTGCACTCGCAACGGGGGATTAGCTCAGCTGGCTAGAGCGCTTGCATGGCATGCAAGAGGTCACGAGTTCGAATCTCGTATTCTCCACAACAACAGAAGCCCGACTCAAAAGTCGGGCTTTTTCGTTGTGTGCGGAGTAGAACGATGGAGCGGGCATTGCTGTCGCCGGGCACCGGGAACGCGCCACCGAAAAAGGACATCGGAGGAGCCCTGTCGAAAGCCGCACGCCGCACGGCTATCGCGCGCCACAGCCGCGCAGGGTAGCCGCGGCCGGAGAACCGCCCCTACCCCCGGCTCTCCATGCTCTCGACCGAGGGATTGGTAATCATGACGTCCTGCTCCAGCTGTTCGCGCGAGGGCGACTCGCCCTTGGCCGAGGGCACGATGCGGCAGCAGGGGCTGTTGTCGTCGTCGGGGGCCGTCTGCGTGACGGTGGGCACCCGCATCGATTCGCCGTGGCGGGCTTCGTGGCGGGCCCGCTCCTCGGCGGACGCGGTTATGGCGATGCTGCGTGTGATGATCTCTATCATGGCTATTCGGTTTTGACCCCCGACGTGCAAATTCCGTACCGCTCGCCCGTCGGGCGGAGGATTTGCTTTTCGCCGGAAAAAGGGCTATATTGGCGAAAACCAACGAATCACGACATGAAAACGAACCTGCGACGGGCGACGCTCCTGCTCTGCGGATGGCTCGCGGCCGGCTGCGCCCCGGCACCCGAGGTGGCCGAGAGCGAATATCTGATAGAGGGCAGGCTGCGCAACGTGCCGGACAGCACGGTCATCCGGCTGGTGAAAGAGGAGGGGCAGCTGCTCAGGACCATCGCCTGCGACACGGTCGTCGGCGGCCGCTTCTCGTTCCGCGACACCGTCGGCTGCGGAGCCCCGCGCAAACTGCTGCTGCTCGCCGACGGACCGGGATTCCCCGGCTCGTGGCTCGACGTGTGGGTGCAGCAGGGCCGATACATCGAAATAACGGGCGACGACCGGCTTCTTCCGCTCTGGAGCGTGCGCAGCCGGGTGGCCGAGCAGCGTGCCGCCAACGACTTCAAGACGCTGCTGCGCGCGGAGCGGAGGCAGACGATGGCGTGGAACGCCGAGCAGTACGATCTGTTCCGCGCGGAGAGCGAGCAGGGGATCGACTGGCGGCGTATCGACTCGCTGCGCAGGCTGTGCCAACCGCTCGACAGCCTGATCTACCTCGCGGAGCTCGACCACATGCGGCGGGCGCCCGTCACGGCCGTGTGGCTCGACAAGTACAGGGGCTACTGCTCCTTTCTGCAATACAAACGCGCGTTCGGCCACCGGGAGCTCATCCGCTCGCTCCATGCGCGCATGTCCGAAGCCCACCGGGCGACCGAGCAGGGGCTCGAGATCGAGGCCTACCTGAACCTGCCCCGGGAAGTCGGCGTGGGCGACGAGATGGCCGACGGCGATCTGTACGACCTGCAGGGAAACCGGCGTCGCCTCTCGGAGTTCCGCGGCAAATATATCCTGCTCGACTTCCGGAGCCAGGGGTGCGCCCCCTGCGTGCGGTCGCTGCCCGAAACGGAACAGATCGCGCAACGCTACCGGGAGCAGCTGGAGGTGGTGGGCATCTGTCAGGATCCCGAGCGGGAGTGGAAGCGATTCGCGGCCGACAACGGGCTGAAAGGCAACCAGTGGAACGAGCTGCGCCGCGGCAATACCGGACTCGGGGCAGCCTACGGGGTCGTCGGTATCCCCAGCTACGTGTTGATCGCGCCCGACGGGAAGGTAGCGGCGATGTGGTCGGGCTACGGCGAGGGGTCGATCGAAGCGCGCATCGAGCAGCTGGTGAAATAGCCGCCCGGCGACGCAGCCGTCACCCGCCCCGGAACAAAACGGCACTGATTTATTATTAAGCCGGTCGAAGCCTCTGGCTTCGACCCTTTGCCGGCTCGCGCCTTTGGCGCGACCGCCCCAGCCGGCAAAGGGAGCTTGCACACCAGAAAACGGCCTCAGGCCGGCAGCCCGTAGCCACGGCAGGCGGAGGGCTGCTCGTTTCACGCGCCGCCCATCACTGGCTACGGTCTGAAAATGCCCCCCCCCGCGCGCAGGCCGGCAGGCCGCAACCACCCCGGACGAAAGCGCGGCCGCCCCGCATACCCGGCACGTACCGGGCCGCCCCGCCCCTACTCGCGCGCGAGGCGGATGCCCAGCTCGTAGAGCAGCCAGAGCGGCACGAAGACGATCAGCAGCGTGAAGGGGTCGCCCGTGGGGGTGATGAAGGCCGCGAGCACCAGAAGCACCACCACGGCGTGGCGGCGGTAGCGGCGCAGCAGCGAAGGGCTCACGAGTCCCAGTCGCGAGAGCAGCCACGTGAGCAGCGGCAGCTCGAAGACCACCCCCATCAGGAAGATCATCATCAGGAAGCTGCCCATGTAGGAGTCGAGCGAGATCTGGTTCACGACGGCGCCGCTCAGCCTGTACTCCGAGAGGAAGCGGAACGTGAAGGGGAAGACCACGCAGTAGCCCAGTGCGCAGCCGGCGAAGAACATCGCCGTGCCGAAGAGGAAGGCCGCGGAGAGACTGCGCCGCTCGGCGGCATAGAGCGCCGGGCGCACGAAGCGCCACACCTCGAATATGAGGTAGGGAAAAACCGTGACGAGCGCGAACCAGAACGAGGTGCCGATGTGGATCAGAAACTGCGAGGCGACGTGGATGTTGATGATCTCCACGCGGTAGTCGTCGCGCCCGAAGTCGGGGAAGAAGCCCCCCGAGCCGCCCAGCCCCGCGAGCCAGCGGTAGAGCGGGAAGTCGGAGGTCGCGGGCCCCAGCACGAAGCTATCGAATATGCCGGGCAGCAGGCAGAACCACACGACCATGGCCGCCAGCAGCACCGCCACGGCGCGCAGGAGCACCCGCCGGAGCTCCTCGAGGTGGTCCCAGAAGGTCATCTCTTCCATGTCGAACGATTCGTATGGCACCGCCGCACCCGAAAGGGTGCGGTCACCTCTTTTCGGCGTCGCCGCCCTCCTCCGTCTCGACGGAGCTCATCCCCTCCTTGAAGCTGCGCACGCCACGGCCCAGCCCCTTCATCAGCTCGGGAATCTTCTTGCCGCCGAAGAGCAACAGCACGACGAGCGCGATGACGATGAGCTCGCCCGCACCCATGTTGCCGATAAACAGTAAGGTCTTCATCTCTTTTTCTCGTTTGATGGATCGCCGCCCCACCGGCGCGGCGGCCGGCCGCACGCACGCAGACGCGGCCACGCAGCAAATATAGCCAAAAGCCGAGGCAAAACAAAATAAAAGCCGCACCGACGCAGCGCGCCCCCGCGTCCTCGGCGGACGCGGGGGCGCGGAAAGCGTGCGGGAGGGGCGCTACTGGAGCTTCATCACGTCATCGACGCCCATGCCCTTGTAGGTCGCCGCCAGCTCCTCGTCGCGGTCGGAGATCACCAGCAGCTTGTCGCCCACGCACAGCTCCGTCTTGCCCTGCGGCACGAAGTAGTCGCCGTCGCGGCAGATCATCATCACCAGCGTATTCTCGGGCAGCGCGATCTCGCGCAGCGTGGTTCCCGTCGCGAGCATGGCGGCGTTGACCGCCACCTCCGTGAGGCCCGAGGTCATCTCCTCGTGCATGTCGACGCGGAAGGCCGCCTCGCGCTCGGGATAGGAGAGCCCCAGCAGGTTGGCCATGCCGCTCACGGTGGTACCCTGCACCACCAGCGAGAGTATCGTGCAGAGGAACGCCACGTTGAAGAGCAGCCCCGCGTGGTCGACCTCGGCCATGAGCGGATAGGTTGCGAAGAGGATCGGCACGGCGCCGCGCAGCCCCACCCACGAGATGTAGAGGCGCGCCTTGGTCGAGAAGCGCCGGAAGGGGGCCAGCGAGAGGAAGACCGCCGCCGGGCGCGCCACGAAGATGAGGAAGAGGCCCACCAGGGCGCTCAGCAGCAGCACGTCGCGGTGGAGCAGCTCGTCGCTGTTGACGAACAGGCCCAGCGTGAGGAACATCACGATCTGCACCAGCCACGTGAAGCCGTCGAAGAAGACCGTCAGCGTGCGCTTCTGCACCAGCTTGTGGTTGCCCACGACCAGACCCGAAATGTAGACGGCCAGGTAACCGTTGCCGCGGATGAGGTCGGTGAACGAGAACGAGAAGAAGATGAAAGCCAGCAGCAGCACCGAGTAGAGCGAGTGGTTGTTGAGCGCGATGCGGTTGATCGTCCACACCCCCAGACGCCCTATGAGGTAGCCCGACAAGGCGCCCACGGCCATCTGGATCACGAAGAAGAGCAGCCCCGAGCCGATGCCCATGCCGCCGGCGCCGGGCGAGGCCAGGCCGATCAGCAGGATGGTCATCATGTAGGCCACCGGGTCGTTCGAGCCGCTCTCGAGCTCCAGCAGCGGACGCAGGTTCTGCCTCAGGCCCGTCTTCTTGCTGCGGAGGATGGAGAAGACCGACGCCGAGTCGGTCGAAGCCATCGTCGAAGCGAGCAGCAGCGCCAGCACGAAGGGCATCTCAATGCCCACCAGCGGGGCCACGCCCCACACGAAGGCGGCCAGGATGAGCGCCGTGAGCGCCACCCCCGCCGTGGCCAGCACGGCGCCCGGAGCGATGATGGGCCGCACCTGCGAGAACTTGGTGTCCATGCCGCCCGTGAAGAGGATGATGCAGAGGGCGATCATGCCGATGAACTGCGTCATCTCGACCGAACGGTAGGAGATGAAGTCGAGCCCGAACAACATGCCGACGCCCAGGAAGAGCAACAGCGCGGGGGCGCCGAAGCGATAGGCCACCTTGCCGGCCACCACCGCCACGAAGAGCAGCAGCGCGCCGACCAGCATCACATTTTCACTGCTGAAATCGATCATAGGTTCATTGTCAAATCGTTAACACACCGTCGCCGGGTGCTGTCCGGGGTGCTGCCGGGAAGCTACGCCCCCACGATCCGCAGCCCGGTGAGGGGGCGGTACTCCAGTTCGGCGTACTCGAAAGCCTGCATGGCCGCAAAGCGGTTGTCGGGCGTGCGGTAGAGCGCCACGGCGAGCGCCGGCACCTCCGAGCGGGGCAGGGCCAGCAGCCGCACCACGTCGCCCGAGGCGATGCACGCCTCGACCTGACGACGCGCGTCGCGGCCGAAGCGGAGCTCCTCGCAGCGCAGGTAGCAGCGCCCGTCGCTGTGGAAAGGCGCGCCATCGCCGCCCGCGAGCCGCACGGCGACCATCACCATGCCCGCCAGGGCGGCCACAGCGCCCGTGAAGACCAGCGCCGAGCGCAGGTCGACCGAGAGGGCCGCACCGTAGAGGTTGTTCAACACGATCATCGCCGCGCCTGCGAGCAGTACGACGGCAGGGATTGCAAGGGGTTTGCGTCGCTTCACCACGACCTCCCCGGGCAAGGCGTAGAGCGCCTCGCAAATTTTCGTTTTGTTCATGATTCCTTCAAAAAAATGCTTATCGTTTCATTGCGGTCGGAATACGTTCCTCCGTGCCCGACCCTGGAGTCGGACGGCAGGGAACCCGCTAAATAAGCAGCCTCCCGAACCGGACGAGGCAGTCGCCGCCGGAGGGGGATAGCAGTCGGGAATCGAATGTTCTACGGTATGCTGCGGCCCGACGCACGCCGAAAGCCGGCGCCGGACGAACGGTACGCGAAAGGGAGTCGCCCGTGCGGGGACCGTCGGAGGCGCCGCGATGGCGCGTCAGCTCGCCCGCCGGGCGGGGCGGCTCGAGGTCGGAGTTGCAGGAGCGCTCGCAGAGCCACTCCTCGGCCGAGGCGCGGTCGACGCACGCCGCCGGAGTCTCGGCAGCATTCGGAGCTTCCGGGGCGATCGAGGGGGCGAGCTCCGCCGGCAGGAGGGAGCGGAGGTCTTGCGGCAGCGGCCGGGCAGCGCGCAAGTCCCCCGGCAGCAGCCGGACGACATGGAGGTCCTCCGACGGGCACGCCTCCGCGTGCGGCAGGGGCACGGATGCCGATGCCGGCACGGCTGCCGCCGGCAGTGCCCAGCACCAGGCGAGCAGCACGATATGGAGGAGGCGCATCATTCTCTGCGAATCTGTCGGAGTCTTTCGTTTCGGATTCAAAGGTAGCGAAAATCGGGCAAAAATCCAGCGGGCGCGGACGAAAAACGCCCCATCGGACGGAATCGTGCACACGGACGGCGGAAAGCAGCGGGAATAGGGAGTGGAAAGTTGAAAATGGAAAGTGGAAAATTGAAAATGGGAAGGGGCGACAAGGGACGATAGCGGACCGCAGCCTGCGGAGGATCCGCACAAGCCATCGGTGAGTTGCAGCCCTCCGCCCGCCGTGGCTCCGGGCTGCGCAGCTGACGCTGCACGATTCAGAGGGAACTATCGAAGCCCCAGGCTTCGTCCCTTTGCCGGCTCGCGCCTCTGGCGCGACCGCCCCAGCCGGCAAAGGGAGATTGTGGGCGAAAAGGCGGCTCGCAGAGCCGGCAGCCCGCAGCCACCCGGCGCGGAGGGCTGCTCGTCTCGCCCGAAGGCTCGCCGACCCCTCCGCTGGCTACGGGCCGAAAACAGAGGGCGAACCCTTCAAGAAGCCCCGGCTTTTAGCTGGGCACCCAACCTGTAATTTTGAATTATGAATTGTGCGAAGCCCGAGGCTTCGCTCCTACCCCCTCACCAGCCCCTCGAACCCGGCGACGGACATCGGGCGGACCGTGCAGTCGCCGATGCCGGCCGGCAGGACGATGTGGAGCACGTCGCCCAGGCGCTTCTTGTCGTGGGCGACCTCCTCGAGCAGCCGCTCCAGAGGCACGGGCGGCCGCAGGTCGAAGCCCAGGCGGCCGAGCAGGGCCGCGATGCGGTCGCAGTCGCCGGCTCCGAGCAGCCCCGCACGCACGGCCGCCCGGGCCATGAGGGCCGTGCCCACGGCCACCGCCTCGCCGTGGTTCATCGCCGACGAGCACTTCTCGATGGCGTGGGCCAGCGTGTGGCCCAGGTTGAGCTTGCGCCGCTCGCCCGTCTCGCGCTCGTCGCGCCCCACGATGTCGACCTTCACCCGCACGGCCGCCGCTATGGCGTCGGCGAGCAGGTCGCTATCGCGGCGCAGCGTCTCGAAGTCGACCCCCTCGAGGCGGGCGAACAGCCCGGCGTCGGCGATGATCGCCGCCTTCACCAGCTCGGCCAGCCCCGAGCGGAACTCGCGCGGCGGGAGCGAGGCGAGCAGCCCGGGGTCGCAGACGACGAACTCGGGCTGGGCGAAGGTCCCGGCCATGTTCTTGTAGCCGTCGACGTTCACGCCGTTCTTGCCCCCGATGGCGGCGTCGACCTGCCCCAGGAGCGTCGTGGCTACGTAGCCGAAGCGGATGCCCCGCATGTAGGTCGCCGCAGCGAAGCCCGCCGTGTCGGTCACCACGCCGCCCCCGGCAACGAGCAGGAAGGTGGCGCGGTCGGCGCCCCGCGCCAGCAGCTCGCGGTGGAGCCGCTCGACCGAGGCGAGGGTCTTGGTGCGCTCGGTGAGCGACACCTCGATCGCATCGCCCGACACGGGCAGCGGGCCGTGGAGGCGAGCGAACGTGCCGTCGACGACCGCCACCGTGCGGGCGTCGGGCAGCAGGCCGGGGAGCAGTTCGTCGAGCGAGCCGATGTAGATGCGGCTGCGGTCCTGGAGGTTGAATGCGGATTTCACGTTCTTAAACTTTTTAAGAAACAAGCAAAAGTAGTACAATTTAGCGAGAATTTGCGTACCTTTGCGCTATTAAAACCATACTCTATGCAAAAACTGCGCAACATCGCCATCATCGCCCACGTAGACCACGGCAAGACCACCCTCGTGGACAAGATGATCCTGGCCGGCAACCTCCTGCGCGACAACGCCAAGCAGTCGGGCGAACTGATTCTCGACAACAACGATCTGGAACGCGAGCGCGGCATCACGATCCTCTCGAAAAACGTTTCGGTCATCTATAAGGACTACAAGATCAACATCATCGACACCCCGGGCCACGCCGACTTCGGCGGCGAGGTCGAGCGCGTACTCAACATGTGCGACGGCGTGCTGCTGCTGGTCGACGCCTTCGAGGGCACCATGCCGCAGACGCGCTTCGTGCTGCAGAAGGCCCTCGCGCTGGGCAAGAAGCCCATCGTGGTGGTCAACAAGGTCGACAAGCCCAACTGCCGTCCCGAGGTGGTCAACGAACAGGTCTTCGACCTGATGTTCTCGCTCGACGCCACCGAAGAGCAGCTCGACTACAAGACCATCTACGGCTCGGCCAAGCAGGGCTGGATGTCGCACAAGTGGAACGAGAAGACCGACTCGATCGTCCCGCTGCTCGACGCCATCATCGACGAGATCCCTGAGCCGGAGATCGTCGGGGGCACGCCCCAGATGCTGGTCACCTCGCTCGAATACTCGGCCTACACGGGCCGCATCGCCGTGGGCAAGCTCACGCGCGGCACCCTGCGCGCGGGGCAGAACGTCACGCTGGCCAAGCGCGACGGGGTAACGATGCAGAAGACCAGGATCAAGGAGCTGATGATCTTTGAAGGACTGGGCAAGAAGAAGGTCGACGAGGTGCCGTGCGGCGAGATCTGCGCCATCACCGGCATCGAGGGATTCGAAATCGGCGACACGATCTGCGACTTCGAAAACCCCGAGCCGCTGCCGCCGATCGCCATCGACGAGCCTACGATGTCGATGCTCTTCACGATCAACAACTCGCCCTTCTTCGGCAAGGACGGCAAGTACGTCACCTCGCGCCACATCAAGGAGCGCCTCGACCGCGAGCTGGAGAAGAACCTCGCCCTGCGCGTCACGCCCGGCCCGTCGGCCGACTCGTTCAACGTCTTCGGACGCGGCGTGCTCCACCTGTCGGTGCTCATCGAAACGATGCGCCGCGAGGGCTACGAGTTGCAGGTGGGCCAGCCCCGCGTGATCGTCAAGGAGATCGACGGCCGCCGGTGCGAGCCTATCGAGGAGATGACGGTAGACTGCCCCGAGGAGTACTCGGGCACGGTGATCGAGCTGACGACCAAGCGCCGGGGCACGCTCACGAACATGGAGTCGAACGGCGAGCGCACGCGGCTGGAGTTCTCGATCCCCTCGCGCGGCATCATCGGCCTAAGATCCAACATGCTCACGGCCACGGCCGGCGAGGCGATCATGACCCACCGTCTGAAGGGCTTCGAGCCGTGGGTGGGCGAGATCGAGATGCGCACCAACGGCTCGATCATCTCGGGCGAGACGGGCACCGCCTACGCCTACTCGATCGACAAGCTCCAGGACCGCGGCCGCTTCTTCATCGCCCCGATGGATCCGGTCTACGAGGGGCAGGTGATCGGCGAGCACACGCGCCAGAACGACATCACGGTCAATGTCACCAAGTCGAAGCAGCTCACCAACATGCGCGCCTCGGGATCCGACGACAAGGCGGTCATCATCCCGCCCAAGATCTTCACCCTGGAGGAGGCGCTGGAGTACATCAAGGAGGACGAATACGTGGAGGTGACGCCCCACTCGATGCGACTGCGCAAGATCCTGCTGCACGAGGTCGACCGCAAGCGCGCCTCGAAATAGCCCCGGCATCCATGACGACTTTCACGCTCTCGCTCTGCGTCGGCGCCGCGGCAGGCGCACTCGACGTCATCCCGATGATCGCGCAGCGGCTCGCTTTCCGCTCGTGTCTCTCGGCGTTCTGCACCTATCTGTTCGCCGCCGTCATCATCTTCTACAGCGACCTGCCCTATCTGCCCTGGTGGGCCGACGGCATGGCCGTGACGCTGATGATGGCGCTGCCGGTGGTGCTCACGTTCGCCGGCAAGGAGCGCAAGGCCGCGCCCGCGGTGCTGCTCAACGCCGTGCTCCTGGGCTTTCTGATCTCGGTGGCCGAGCGCTACCTGAAGTAGGCCGGCCCGCCTCAACAACAGCAAAAGCGCTGTCGAACGAGTTCGGCGGCGCTTTTTGCTTGCGTGAACGCGACGGTCGAAGGCCGGCGGGCCGCAGCCACCCCGGGCGAAGGCCCGCAATTCTTGACAGAACATGCGCCCTTCGCTGGCTGCAGCCCGAATGCAAATTGAAAATCAGCAACCCTGTCATTATTCATTATCCATTGTTCATTATTCATTACAGCTTCAGCTGCGCAGCCCCCCCCACTTCTAACTTCTCACTTTTTACTTTATACTTTTTACTTCTCACTTCCCGCCTTCCCCCTCTCCCCGGGAATGCGGAGGATGCAGACGGTGATGGCTCCGGCCAGCAGCAGCGGCGCGACCCGCAGCCACGGCGAGGCTCCGAGCACCCCGAAGGCGAGATAGCCGAGCGAGAACCACACCGAGGCGACCATCGCGGCTTTCGCCCGCCGCGGCAGCGCGCGGCGCTCCTGATAGCGGCTGAGGCAGCGCCCCAGCCCCGGCTGGCGCAGCAGCCAGGCGTGGAGCCGCGGCGACGAGCGCACCCACAGCGCCCCGGCCAGCAGCACGAGGGGCGTGGTGGGGACGAACGGGACGAAGATCCCCACCACCCCCACCGACAGCGCCAGCCAGCCCAACGACACGAAGAGAAGTTTCATGCCCCCGCAGGGGACAAATTCGGTGCCGGGGATGGCCCGCGCGCCCGTTCCGGCCCTTTTCGGCCGCACGGAGGCGCCCCGGCCTCGGCAAAACGCGAATAAATTCGCTTCCGCGCCCCACTTATTCGCATCTCGGGCAAAGCCGAAGATACTCTCGCTCGGCAAAACGCAAGCTCGCTTGCGTTTGCCCTCGCTTATTTGTATCTTTGCACCCACAACGACAAAATCCACTCACCATGCAGAAGATAGGCATCGCCTGCGACCACGCGGGCTACGAAATGAAAGAGTTTCTGGTGGGCTACCTCGGCGCCCAGGGCTTCGAGGTGCTCGATTTCGGCACCCACTCGCCCGAGAGCGTCGACTACCCCGACTACGCCCACCAGCTGGGCGAGGCGATCGACCGCGGCGAGCTCGACCGCGGCATCGGGCTCTGCGGCTCGGGCGAAGGCATGGCCATGACGCTCAACAAGCACCAGGCTGTGCGCGCGGGTCTGGCCTGGCAGCAGGAGATCGCCGAGCTGATCCGCCGCCACAACGACGCCAACGTGCTCGTACTCCCCGCGCGCTTCGTCTCCAACGACGAGGCGGTCGTGCTGGTCGACACGTTCCTCTCGACCGAGTTCGAGGGCGGACGCCACGACAACCGCGTGAAGAAGATCCCCGTCGGCTGCTGACGACCGGCCCGATGCCCCGCCACCAGCTCTGCCGCAACTGCGGCCGCACGGTCGACGACAACTACTGCCCCGCCTGCGGGCAGCGGACCACGACCTACCGCCTCTCGTGGGCGACGCTCCTCGAGAGTTTCGCCTCGACTTTCGTGGGCGACGAGGCCTACGGGCTCCGGGGCATGCACATGCGCAAGGGGCTGGTGGGCACGTGGTGGGCGATCGTCGTCCGCCCGGCCCGCTCGATCGGCGAGTTTATCGAGGGCCGCCGCCGCAAGTACTTCAACCCGGTGGCGATCCTGCTCCTGCTGTCGACCCTCTACGCGGCCGTCGGCGCATGGGCCGGCAAGGATCTCCACTCGACGGTCGACGTCACCCATCCGCTGCTCCGCCAGGCGGTCAACGCCGCGCTCGACTACATGCGCCAGCACCCGGCCGCCAGTGCGCTGGCGGCGCTGCCGTTCGTCGCGCTGGCGATGAAGACGCTCTTCGGGCGCAAGAGCGACCTGGGCTACGTCGAATATTTCTATGTCGGGATCTTCCTCTCGGTTTTCGAGGTGACGCTGATGGTGCTCCAGCTGCCCATGGAGCTGCTGATCCCCCGCTACAGCAGCTTCTACGGCAACACGCTGCCGGTGTTCGTCTACACGGCCGCGGTCTTCCGCCGGCTCTTCGGCCTCACGAAAAAGGGGGCCGTGCTGCGGACGCTGGCGGTCGACGTCCTGACCTATATTTATATCGTCATCGCCATCATCGGCGGCTCGCTGCTCCTCCTGGGCGGCGTCTACCTCTGCTCACCCGAGTCGTTCGAGGGCATCCGCAACCGCAGGGCCCGGTCGGAGGCAGCCGCGGCAGCGCCGCAGACGGCCGGCACCGCGGTGCTCGAGGCGTTCGGCGACCTTATCACAGGACTGGTCGAAACCCACCTCTTCGACGAAGAGGAGGAGGGCGCCCCGCAGGCCGACACGACGCAAACCGACGCGACGCCGGCCGAATAATCCGTTACAGATCGAACACGTAGGGTGAGAGGGCACGCAGCCGCTCGCCCTTCGCGTTATCGCCGCGCAGGTTGAAGAGCCCGAAGACGGCCGAGCCCGAGCCCGACATGGCGGCATAGAGCGCCCCGGCGGCCAGCAGGCGGTCGCGCGCCTGGCGGATCGCGGGGTGGGCGGCGAAGATGTGGGGCTCGAAGTCGTTGCCCACCCGCCCCTGCCACTCGGCCACGGGACGCCGCAGCCGCTCGGAGAGCGGCACCTCGGGCACGCGGGGGCGCACCCCGGCATAAGCCTCGCGCGTCGAGACCCCCTCGTCGGGCTTCACGATCGCGAGGGTCAGCCCCCCGAGGTCGAGCGCGAAGGGGGTCATCCGCTCGCCGCGCCCGCTGCACAGCTGGGGCGTGTTGCGCACGAAGAAGGCCGTGTCGCTGCCCAGCGCGGCGGCGCAGTCGATGAGCTCCGCCTCCGAAAGATGCAGCTCGAAAAGACGGTCGAGCCCCACGACCACCGCCGTGGCATCGGACGAACCGCCGCCCAGCCCGGCGCCGAAGGGCACGCGCTTGTCGAGGCGGATCTCCACGCCGTCGACGCCGTAGCGGTCGCGCATCAGGCGGAAAGCCTTGAGGCACAGATTGTCTTCGTCCCGGCAATCCACCGCCAGGCCCTCGCTGCGGAACGCCGCACCGGGCTCAGCCGTACGCCGCAGCTCCACCACGTCGTAGAGCCCCTCCACGGGCACCATCACCGTCTCCAGATCGTGGAATCCGTCGGCCCGGCGGCGCAGCACGTCGAGTCCGAGGTTGATTTTGCAGTTCGCTTTCAGAATCATACGGCAAAGGTACGAATAAGCGAGGGCAAACGCAAGCGAGCTTGCGTTTTGCCGAGCGGGAGTATCTTCGGCGAAGCCGCCGAGGCATCCGGCCCGCAGCCAGCCCGGGCGAAGGCCCGAAGGCAAATTGAAAATGGAAAATTGAAAGTTGAAAATGAAAAGTGGCCGCCGGACCATTTTTGGCTTGCCCGGCTCGCAGAGCCGGCGGGCCGCAGCCTCCGGCGGCGGAGGCCCGCAACTCGCCCAAGGCTCGTGCGCCCTCCGCAGGCTGCGGACCCGAATACGCATAGAACGCAATCGCTCCGCAAGCCCAGCGCCCCCAGCAACGACCAGCCCCCAATTTTCCATTTTCAACTTTCAACTTCTCACTTTTCACTTCTCACTTTTGCCTTCCGATTTCGTACCTTTGCCCCATGAAATTCCGCACCGAAATCCGCCTGCGCCCCTACCGGGCGACCATAGGCTACGAAAACCGCCTCCTCTCGCTGGGCTCGTGCTTCGCCGACGCCGTCGCCCGCCGCCTCGCCGCGGCGAAGTTCCGCGTCGCGGCCAACCCCTCGGGCGTCCTCTTCAACCCCCTCTCGATCGCCGCGACGATCGAGAGCTACGCCGCGGCGGCCGCCGTCGGGCGCGAGGAGCTGCACACCGACGGCGAAAGGTGGTTCCACTACGACTTCCACGGCGACTTCGCGGCCCCGACCCCCGACGAGGCGCTCCGCCGCATGAACGCCGCCCGGCAGCGGGGCGCCGAGGCGCTGCGCGCGGCCGACCGCGTGATGATCACCTTCGGCACGGCGTGGGTCTACGAGCGCGAGGGGCGCGCGGTGGCCAACTGCCACCGCCAGCCGGCCGCGCAGTTCGTGCGCCGCAGGCTCGCCGTCGACGAGATCGTGCGGCGCTTCGAGGAGCTCCTCGCGGGGCCGCTCGCCGGTCGGCGCATACTGCTCACGGTGAGCCCCGTGCGACACCTGGGCGACGGCCTGGAGGGCAACGCCGCGAGCAAGGCCGCGCTGCGCCTGGCCGCCGAGCTGCTGACGGAACGGCACCCCGAGGTGGAGTACTTCCCCGCCTACGAGATCCTCACCGACGACCTGCGCGACTACCGCTTCTATGCCGACGACCTGGTCCACCCCGCCCCGCAGGCGGTGGAGTATGTCTGGGAGCGGGTAGTCGAGGGGCTGCTGACCGAGCGTGCGCGGCAGCTGCTGCCGCGCGTCGAGGCGATCGCTGCCGCCGCGGCACACCGCCCGCGCAATCCGCACGGCGCCGCGCACCGCGCCTTCTGCCGCGAGCAGCTCGAGCGCATCGCCGCGTTGCCCGAGGTCGATTTCACCGCCGAGGAGCGATATTTCCGGCAATCTATCGAAATAAATTCGTAAATTTGCGTCCTCACCCATCCGACACGCCATGAAACGCCACCGCATACTGCTCCTCGCCCTGCTCCTCGCCTCGTCGGCCGCCGCCGCGCCCCGCCCCCGACTGATCGTGCAGATCGTCGTCGGCTCGATGCGCGCCGAGGACCTCGACCGCTACGCCGGACAGTTCGGCGAGGGGGGCTTCCGCCGCCTCACGGAAGGGGGCACGGTCTACTCCGACGCCCGCTACGACTACCAGCAGACCCTCACCCCCGTCTCGCTGGCCACCCTCACCACGGGGGCCCAGCCCTCGATGCACGGCGTGGTGGGCACGCGCTGGCGCGACTACGTCGACAACCGCCCCGTGGAGCTGGTCGCCGGGCGGCAAGGCCCGGGCCCCTACCACCTGATCGCCCCCACGCTGGCCGAGACGCTCCTGCAGCACCTGCCGGGCAGCCAGGCCGTGTCGATCGCCGCCGAGGCCACGTCGGCCGTGGTGATGGCCGGACGCGGCGGCGCGGCCCTGTGGCTCGACTCGACGCACTGCGGCTGGGCCACCTCGGGGTGCTACACCCCGCTGCCCGAGTGGATCGAGCGCAGCAACCGCGAGCGCTACAACCGCTCCTACGTGGCCGCGGAGTGGCGCCCGCTGCTCGACCGCGACAGCTACCGCAACCACCGCCGGCGCGACATCGCCGCCGCCGAGAGCACCCGGCGCAAGGAGCGCGCGGTGCCCTCGTGCCTCGACCTTCGGGACGACTACGAGCGGCTGCTCTACACCCCCGCGGGCAACACCGCCGTGCTGGGGCTGGCCAAGCAGGCGATCGCCCAGATGCGCCTGGGACGCGACGAGGAGACTGACCTGATGAATATCTGCCTCGACGCCTCGCGCCGCATCGCCGAGGCCTACGGCCCCGAGTCGATGGAGGTCGAGGACATGCTCTACCGCCTCGACCGCGATCTCGACGACTTCCTCACCTTCCTCTTCGCGCAGGTCGACCCCGAGCGGGTGGCTGTGGTGCTCACCTCCGACCACGGGACCAGCCCCTCCTACGATGCGGGCCCGGAGGAGGGCGACCGCTTCAACGTGCGGCAGTTCGAGGTGATCGTCAACGGATTCCTCAACGCCCGCTACGGCGCGGGCGAGTGGGTGCTCGACTACGAGGACAAGTCGCTCTACCTGAACCACAACCTCATCTACGAGCGGGGGCTGAACCTGGCCGAGGTGCAGAACGAGGTGGCCATCTTCGCCATGCAGTTCCGCGGCGTGTCGCACGCCCAGTCGGCCACGGCCGTACGCACGAGCTACTTCGGCAGCGGCTACGCCCGCATGATGCAGAACAGCTACTACCCCCGCCGCTCGGGCGACGTGCTGCTCAACTTCATGCCCGGGTGGATCGAGCAGCGCGAGCGCTGCGTCTCGATGTCGGGCTCGATGTACGGCTACGACCGCGAGGTGCCGCTGCTCTTCTACGGCGCGGGCGCGGGCCGCATGCGCGTGGCGCGGCGCGTCGACCCCACGGCCGTGGCGCCGACGCTCGCCCGCCTGGCCGGCATCACCGAACCGGCGGCTTCGGAGGGCACGGCCCTTGCGGAGATCGTCGAACAGTAACCAACGATTCCAAATTCAACCACGATGGACAAGATCCAGGAGCAGATCGTCGAGGAGTTTTCCCTCTTCGACGACTGGCTCGACAAGTACGACTATCTGATTTCGCTCTCCGACACGCTGCCGGCCATCGCCCCCGAGCACCGCACCGAGCAGTATGCCATCCAGGGCTGCCAGTCGCGCGTGTGGGTCGACGCCGCCCTGCGCGAAGGGCGCGTCTACTACACGGCCGACAGCGACGCCGTGATCACGAAGGGCATCATTGCGCTGCTGGTGCGCGTGCTCAGCGGCCGCACGCCGCAGGAGATCCTCTCCACGAAGCTCGACTTCATCGACGCCATCGGCCTGCAATCCAACCTCTCGCCCACGCGCGCCAACGGACTGCTGGCCATGATCAAGCAGATGCGCCTCTACGCCCTGGCCTTCGACAGCAAGGAGAAAAACGAATAAGAGACATGACACCCGAAGAGATTTTACGGGTCGAGCAGGACATCGTAGCGACCCTCAAGAACATCTACGACCCCGAGATCCCGGTCAACATCTACGACCTGGGACTGATCTACGAGATCGACTACACGCCCGATCGTGCGGCCAACATCCGCATGACGCTCACGGCGCCCAACTGCCCGATGGCCGACATGCTGGTCGAGGACGTCAATATCCAGGTGGGCAAGGTCCGCGGCGTCGAGTCGGTCAACGTCGTCCTCACGTTCGACCCCGTGTGGGACAAGAGCATGATGTCGGAGGAGGCGCTGCTGGAACTCAACCTCTTCTGAGATGGACGAGGCTGAGGAGCGGAGGCTGAGGATGCTGCACCGGCTCGAGGCGGGCGCCGCGACGTGCGCCTGCGGCGAGCGGCTGGCCGCGCTCTCGACGCTGCACCGCAGCGACCTCTGCACGGCGCTCGTCTTCGACCGTCTGGGCCGCAAGATGCGGCTCGTGGAGGAGCTCCACGCCGCCTGCGACCGAAACTGGAACCGCACCTTCTACGGCCTCTACTTCCGCACGCTGGGCGACCGCCAGAACCAGGAGGCCTACCTCGAGCTGGCGCGCCGCGTGCCCTACCGGGTCGTGCTGCGCGAGCGGCTGACGCCCCACGCCGTCGAGGCGATGCTCTTCGGCGCCTCGGGGCTGCTCGACCTCTACCCCCACGACAGCTACACGCTCGACCTGGGCCGCACGTTCGTGCACCTGGCCTCGAAGCACGACATCCGGCCCATGGAGGCCTCGGCCTGGGAGCTGGCGGGCATCCGCCCGGCCAACCACCCCGTGCTGCGGCTGGCCGAGGCGGCCGAGTTCTTCGCCCGCGACGAGTTCGTCGTGGACCGCGCGATGGCCTGCCGCTCGGAGGCCGACATCCGGCGCCTGTTCTGCACCGAAGCCTCGGCCTACTGGCGCACCCACCACATCCCCGGATCGCCCGCCGACGAGAGCCCCAAGCGCATCGGCGCCTTCAAGGCCAACATCATCGGCATCAACCTGGTCGCCGTGCTGCAATACGCCTACGGCAGCTACACGGGGCGCGACGCGCTGCGCGACAACGCCCTGGCGCTGCTCGAGCGGCTGCCCGCCGAGCAGAACCGCTACATGCGCGCCTGGCGCGAGGCGGGCGGCCCGCAGCCGCGCAACGCCTTCGAGTCGCAGGCGCTGTTGCAGCTGGCCACCGAATATTGCGCCCCGCGCCGCTGCGCCGCGTGCCCCCTCGGGCGCCGCATCCTGCGGCGGGCCGAGCAGCTGGCCGCCGCGGAGTAACGCCCCAGCGCCCGCACCGCGGCATCCTCCCCGGCTCCGCCCGATGACCGCATCGCCATCCTCACCGCGGCATACACCCGGCGTCTCCTCCCCCCGACATCCGCCCCGGCGCCCTCCCCTAACCTTGCTCCAGCTCCCCTGACACCCGCCCCGCCATCCTCCCTCCGCACCCGCCCGCAGCCTCTGCCGAAGGGGGCCTCTTCGCACCATTCCGCCCTCCCTTGAAACACAAACGGCCCGAGGCGGCCGCTTTCGCCCTGCGGGCTTGGAGATGTGGCGGAAAATCACTATTTTTGTAAGATTTCCGGCCCGACCGAACTCCGAGGCCGGAGCAACCGCGAAAACAACGAACGCATCTATGGATATACTCGCAAGCATCATCAAGACCATTTTCGGCTCGAAGGCCGACAAGGACCGCAAGGAGATCGAACCCTATCTCCAAAAAATCAAAGCCGTCTACCCCTCGATCGAGGCGCTGTCGAACGACGAGCTGCGCGCGCGCAGCGAGGCGCTGAAAAAGGCCATCGCCGACTTCATCGCCGAAGACGAGGCCCGCATCGTCGAGCTGAAGGCCCGCCTCGAGCTGGCCGAGACGACGCTCGACGAGAAGGAGCGCATCTCCAAGGAGATCGACCAGACCACCAAGCGCATCGACGAACGCATCGAGGAGAAGCTCGACGAGATCCTGCCCGAGGCCTTCGCCATCATGAAAGACACGGCGCGCCGCTTCGCCCAGAGCGACGAGGTGGTGGTCACGGCCAACGACTTCGACCGCGACCTGGCCGCGACGAAGGATTTCGTGCGCATCGAGGGCGACAAGGCCGTCTACGCCACCCACTGGACCGCCGGCGGCAACGACCTGCGGTGGGACATGATCCACTACGACGTGCAGCTCTTCGGCGGCGTGGTGCTCCACAAGGGCAAGATCGCCGAGATGGCCACGGGCGAGGGCAAGACCCTCGTGGCGACGCTCCCCGTATTCCTCAACGCACTGGCCCGCAAGGGCGTGCACCTGGTGACGGTCAACAACTACCTGGCCAAGCGCGACTCCGAGTGGATGGGCCCGATGTATGAGTTCCACGGTCTGTCGGTGGCCTGCATCGACGACACGCAGCCCAACTCCGACGCCCGCCGACGCGCCTACATGGCCGACATCACCTTCGGCACGAACAACGAATACGGCTTCGACTACCTGCGCGACAACATGGCCTCGTCGCCCAAGGACCTGGTGCAGCGCAAGCACCACTTCGCCATCGTCGACGAGGTCGACTCGGTGCTGATCGACGACGCCCGCACGCCTCTGATCATCTCGGGTCCCGTGCCCAAGGGCGACGACCAGCTCTTCGAGCAGTACCGCCCGGCCATCGAGCACCTCTACAACCTGCAGAAGAACTTCGTCACGGCGCTGCTGGCCGAGGCCCGCACGCTCATCGGCGAGGGCAAGAACGAGGAGGGCGGCGTGAAGCTCTACCGCGTGCACAAGGGTCTTCCCAAGTACAAGCCGCTGATCAAATACCTCTCGGAGACGGGTGTCAAGGCGCTGATGCAGAAGACCGAGAACACCTACATGCAGGACAACAACCGCCGCATGCCGGAGATCACGGACGAGCTCTTCTTCGTCATCGACGAGAAGCTTAACTCGGTGGAGCTCACCGACAAGGGCCACGAGGCGCTCTCGAAGTTCTTCAACGAGGACGGCTTCTTCGTGCTGCCCGACATCGGCGCCGAGGTGGCCGAGATCGAGAAGAGCGGGGCGACGGCCGAGGAGAAGGCGCAGCGCCGCGACGCGGTGATCAACGACTACTCCGTCAAGTCGGAGCGCGTGCACACGGTGCACCAGCTGCTCAAGGCCTTCGCCATGTTCGAGAAGGACATCGAGTACGTGGTGATGGACAACAAGGTGAAGATCGTCGACGAGCAGACGGGCCG